>Ga0255404_1001_pt1 | contig 29030 bp, 28 predicted proteins | sample ANMaggSSYBR01J11_FD_182132 | JGI IMG/M metagenome (GOLD analysis project Ga0255404, IMG submission 182132) | Sediment cell enrichment communities from methane seep in Santa Monica Basin, California, United Staets - ANME aggregate JGI... | ecosystem: Environmental > Aquatic > Marine > Cold seeps >...
AGTTCCTCCGTCAGGCCAAGGGAGATTTTGGTGAGAAGGGCGATATACAGATATTACTTTCAGAAGCAAGTGCGCTTGGTGCCAAACTGGACGAGACATATCGGGACCAATACAAAAAAGGCCTGCGCATCGATCTCTTTTGACAATTCATCCCTGAGTGTCACGAAGGCCGGGTCGTGGGACTTTTTGTAACTGTCCCGTGCAGAGTTAAGTTCCTGCCTTTTAAGATAAATCTCTCGCTCCGCCTCCATCAGCTCAAAGGTGTTCTCCCTTTTGACAGAACATTCCTCATAATCAGCTTCCTGGGGGCACATTGCGGTCTTGCCTTTTATGACCGCGACCTTGACATCCTGAACCTTTTTTATGTCACGTGCCTCATTAATGAACTGTACCATTTGCTGATGTACATTGGTAGCGATAATGACGGTCTTGCCTAGCATTTTACCAACATGAAGTGCCGGAACAAGTGCACTAAGTGTTTTACCAGTTCCACAGGCCCCTTCGAACAGCACTAACTGTTGTTGCATAAGGGCACTGTGGATACGGTCCATTGCTTCCTGTTGATTAGGATAACATGAATTTTGCGTAAAATATTTCATGAATGCAGGCTTGTCGCTCATCGCGTCCCCTATGATGTTACCATACTTTAATAGTATTGATACAAATTATTCGAAAGGTCTCACATTCACAACATCTTCACAGATCACACGATCTGTCAAACTATCAAATATTTTTACAGTCACAATTCGCCCTTCCTTGAAACCGTAATTGTTAGAAGTATCGAAATAGCCATCTACACTGACATGAACAGTGGAAGCATCTGTACCATTTATACTGTCATCCCCATTCAACACCAGAATCTCCCCTACCGACCACAGACCATCATCTATACAGGGATTATTGCTAATATATGTAAAGAACGAACCTTCCGGAGTAAGGTCAAAATATTTCGCAGTAAGTTGCCCATATACCTTGAAACCACCATTCCCGACCTGACCGACATAACTGCTACCCTCACCACTGAGAACCACAAAGGTAGAATCAAGATCAAGAGAGTCACCACCCTTGTGTTCAAGTATAACGAAATTCTCTTTATACTTCACTGCATTCGGAACCCCACCCACAGCATCGTTCACTTCGATCATCGCCACAGGAGTGGACGAAGAGAGAATAGAACCGGTGCTTACAACAGTTGTTGCCACTGCGCCTGCAAGGAGAACTGTCAAGATCACCAACAGAACTGCTCCAATTACAGGTGCTACTGCATTATTATTTTTTATGATCGCCACCACAGGATCCACCAAACATCAGACATCTTGAATATATTAAATGGTTTCGTCAAAAAATAATATTGCAATAATAATTTGTCTGCAGGCACCTTATTTGAATGAACCATTATATGGAGACTGTTTTCACATGATCCCAAACACAGATGCATAGCAGAGAACAAATATAAATTACAGAAAGAAGCGCAATTGTTCAAAAAATAGAAACTTTTTTTGGATAATCGATACCTTTTTATCTAACTTATTTAATGGGTATATTGCAAATTTTGCACTCATATAATTAGATCCAAATTTAATAGGAGAAATGAATAATGGTAGCAGTAATTAACAGAGACGAATGTGTAGGATGCGGAACATGTGTAGACGATTGCCCATCTGAAGCGATCAAAATGGACGGAGAGAACATCGCTGTAGTAAGCGCTGACGACTGTATTGACTGTGGTGCATGTGTGGACAGCTGTCCAACAGACGCTATCACAATGGAATAAGCTTACTTATTCCATACTATTTTTATTTTTCATATTGACCATTTCCTTTGACATCAGCATAAAGACATAGCCATGCTTCGATCTTCCACAGAGTGCCAATAGGTTTAAACCATTGACAACATTATGATGAAAGATCACCATGCTAATCGTATTATCAGTAGGCGGGTCCATACTCGCAAAAGATCTTGACCCAAAGCATTTTTCCGCATATGCTTCAGCATTGAAAGAACTGGCAAATAAACATCAGATCGTGGTAGTGACTGGTGGCGGTGTTGCTGCAAGGAACTATATTGATGTTGCCCGAGGTGTGGGAGCCAATGAAGTTGTATGTGATTTCATTGGAATAGACATCACGCGCTTAAATGCACAACTTCTTATCGCTGCACTTGGAAACACTGCATATCCAGAACCACCGACCACATATAAGGAAGCAGAATCTGCCCTTACATCAGGGAAGATCGTTGTGATGGGAGGAGTGATACCCGGTCAGACCACTGATGCTGTATCAGCCATCCTTGCAGAATACCTGAACGCAGATATGATGGTAATTGCAACATCTGTTGACGGAGTCTATTCAAGTGACCCCAGAGAAGACCCCGAAGCCAAGAAATTTGATGTGATGACTGCAAAGGAACTTGTCGGCATTGTGATCTCAACAGAGATGAAAGCAGGCTCCAAGTCCCCTGTAGACCCTCTTGCTTCAAAGATCATCGAACGCTGTAATATCGACACCATCATCATGGATGGGACAGACCCACAAGACGTTCTTGAGGTCGTGCTTCAGGAAGCTGTCAAAACCGAAAAAGTAACAGGCGTCCGTCTTGGAACACGTATAATTGGATAAAAGGAGAAATACATTCTTATTAACTTAAATATTTTTTATAGAATATACAAGCTCAAAATATGGTTTATGAGTTGGTATTTTTTTGGAAATATATTTATATAATAGAATGATACAATGTATATTATATATATGCATAATTAATATACAATCATAATTACAACAGTCCGTGAAAAAATGGCGGGATTAAATAATACTCTGAAGAAGCTCACCAACGGAATTCTTCGAAAAAAAGGTAGCAGCGAAATTGAAGGGTCACCTTTTGGAGCACAAGCTTCTCCATTTGGTTCACCTGGCTCCCCTTTTGCAGCAAACCCTCCTAATTTTGGTGATGCAAATAATTCTCCCGGTGGAGCACCATCGGGACCATCCTCAGCTCCGCCTTTCGGACCTCCGGGTATGAACGCGAACGAATCAGCATCACAAGCCCCGGCAGTTGATGACAAACGTGTGGATGAGAACGCGGACAAAATAAAGGCACTCGAGAGTAAACTGTCAAAGATAGACGTGGCTATCTCATCTGTACAGAGAGAGAACCAGGATGTCAAGACAACTGTTGAGAAAATAGACCAGAGTGTACTTGAACTATTATCATTGTACGAGATCGTTTCAAATCAGGTCAATCCATTCGTAGGCGATGAACAGAACAGTACTGCAAACATCGAGCGATTTGACAAAACTGAAAAGAGGGTATCGGAAGTAGCTGATTTTACCTTGATGCTCAAAAACGAGATAGAGGCCCTTCACCAAAGCGTGAAAATGCCCGGAGTTTCTGTTGAGACAGAAGCCAAGATGACGGACATCGAAACGAAGATGGATGTCTTTGCGGACGCGCTTATAGCATTACAGGAAAATATCAATGATATTTCAGTGAACCTCAGGGACTTTTCAGAAAGCTCCCACCAGATGGAAGCGAACATCGTTGATATGGCACAGACCACAACTATGTTTTCAGAAAGGATCGAAGAACTTGAGAAACTTGACCTTTCAGAGCTGGAAAATAAACTGGAAAAAGCATTTCTCGAAAGGGCACAGCAATCCTCAAACCCCAATCGATCTCAAAACACCGGATCTGATAACTGGAACAATGGAAATGAGGGGAACTCTGAAAGGATCCCACTGGTCCGCTTGGAATCCATCAAAAAGAATCCAATGAGCGTAGTCATCCTGCTAAACTGGATAGAGTTCCTGATGGAGCGGGTCGGCAGAAATAACCTCATGGACGCTCTTGATTATTACGTTGATATCGAATGGATAAGTGAAGAGGTCCGATTCGAGATAATGGCCTATGCCAGAGGAATTGATTACTATGTGGAAAAACCCACATGGAGACTTTTACCGGAAGACCACACAAAATCACTTCTTTTCATCGAACGGCTTTGTGGGCGTAAGATAGACAGGACCATGCTCAGCATGACCGACAGAGAAATGGCAAAGGTGAAACACGGATTGGAGGAACTTTATGGGATTTGAGACTACGGTTGTCATCTCCATATTCTTCATATCTGCCCTTGTTCTTGGAACACACTCCTATGCTGTGATGAGCACTTCAAATGATATTGTTACTGATGCTGAAGACGTGAAATATAATATGCAATATCAGAAGCTTAACAGCGCAATTGAGATAGATTCAATGATATTGGACAATACGAACTCAACTTTGAATCTAAACATTATAAACAATGGAAATATTGTACTTGATTCTGATGAAATGAGCATCCTCTTGGACGGAAGAGTGATCAGCTACACATATACCCCTAACAATAAAAAATGGTACCCAGATGAAACAAAGATATTTTCAGTAACAGATGACTCTGGAAACACAGAAAAAAGAGTGAAAGTTGTAACAGACATTGGTATAATTGCATATAGAACTGGTCTTCCGGACATATCCGCATAAGTTAAAGACAAGTTATCTGATTTTTAATTCCCATCCTTAAGGTGTATAAATGTCATTCAAAAAAAAGCTACACATTTGCACTTTTGCTGATGATAGAAGAGCAGAAACTGCAATTACCCACATGATCTTTTTCATAACTGCGATACTCATAGCCATGACAGTTGTAGCGATAATGACATCCAATGTTCAATCCCTCACCAGTTCAAGTGCATCAAGCAGCAAGGTGCTGTCCGAACAACTAAAAACGGATATTACGATCATAAGTGATCCTGAACTCATACCTTATGAAGCCACCACAAAGGAATACACTTTCTATGCCAAGAACACAGGAAGGACAGAACTCGATACTGAGTATATGGATATCCTCATCGATGGACTATATGTATATCCCGATGACCTCGATATTTCATTGTTCGACCAAGATGTGCTTTGGCGACCAGGGTATCTGCTGATGATCAATGTCACGGTCCCTGAAGAATTAAGTGATGGAGACCACAGATTGCTTATAGCCGCAGAGAACGGCAAGTCAGATTCAATGGATTTCAGGATATAAGAGAGGGAAAAATGTCAACAGTTTATTCTTTTGAGATCCAGAGTGATGAATTAAACGACAAACTTGGAGGAGGGTTCCCAAAAGGTTCCCTCGTAGTTATCGAAGGTGGCAGTGGTGGTGGAAAAAGCACCATATGCCAGCGTATAACATACGGTCTGATAGAAAAGGATACAAGTGTCACATTCATTTCGACCCAACTAACAACAAAGGGATACATCAACCAGATGTATTCACTTAATTACCCCATAGCATCACATCTTTTGAAAGATAGACTACTCTACATTCCGGTCATGCCATTGGTACAGTCTGCAAAATCAAGAATTGATTTCATTGAAAGGCTGATGGGTGCAAAAGAGCTTTTCGAAAAGGATGTTATCGTAATAGACACGATATCCTCACTGATAAAGTACAGCGCAAATACTGAAAAAAGCCTGGAGCTCATCTCATTTTTCAAAAAGCTCAACGGAATGGGAAAGGTCATTATACTGACAATAGAACCAAGTGAGCTTGGAGAAGATCTCGCATCCATGTTCCGATCTTCCTGTGATGTCTACATGACATTAAAATCGAAAGCATTGGGTGCTGAAGTAAAACGTAAGGTAGTTGTTAATAAGTTCACTGGTGCAAAAGGACCTGTTGGGCAGATGATAGGCTTTAGGATAGAACCAAAGGTCGGGCTTGTAGTGGAAATTGCATCTGTAGGCTGAGGCCATGAGTAGAGGTGTTTTAAGTGGAACCTGAGTATCAGAAAGCATTACAAAGAAACCCACATTTGGGGACATATATAAAAGATTTTGTAAACAGAACAGGACATCAACCGGAATTTGTTGCTGGTCTCTCAAAGGAACTGCAGGATGAAGAATATGTCAACGTAATTTTTCCCGTTGGAGACCCGGTCTTTATTCATATTTATGGAACTCCTGAAATGGGAGAGATAGGATACTATTCCATTGAGCCCTTACTTAACGATCTTGAAAAAAAGAAGTATGATGCAATAATGGACCTGATCCTTGAAAGATCGGCAAACGAACCGGTCCCTAAGGACGAGGAAGAACTTAAAGAACTTATTGTCAAACTTTTGAATAGTGCGATCAATGTTGGTGCAGGTGGTCAGATCGATGGAGAAAAAGTGAATATCATCGAAAAAATACTTCCAAAAATAAAAACCATACCTGTAACACAGCAGGAACTCAACAATCTCCAGTACCACGTCGAAAGGAACATTATCGGATCCGGTCCACTTGAACCGATAATCAGAGATCCATATCTTGAAGATATTCATAGCATTGGAATAGTCGGTGTTTTTATCGTACATAAGATATTTGGAATGATGAAAACAGACCTTTCCTTCGGAGACGAGGCAGGCCTTGACCAATGGCTCAGGAGCATGAGTGAAAGGATAGGAAGACCTGTCAGTGATGCAAAACCAATTGCGGATGGTGCACTGCCGGATGGATCCCGTATCAACATCATTTACAGTCTTGATGTCAGTAAGCGTGGTAGTAGTTTTACCATGCGTAAGTTCAGTGAAGTTCCTGTAAGTATCATAGAACTTATCATGTGGGGAGCACTCAGTTCTGAAATGGCCGCTTACATGTGGATGTGTCTTGAGAATGGAATGAGCATATTCTTTAGTGGTGAGACCGCAAGTGGAAAGACCACCATGCTGAATGCTTGTCTTCCTTTCGTCAACCCTACTGCCAAGATATTCACAGCAGAAGATACAGCTGAGGTCCAGCCCCCTCACCCGGTATGGCAGCAGTTGATAACACGTGAGGATGGGCCACCCGAATCGAGAGTTGACACTTTCGCCCTTCTAAAAGCGGCTCTAAGGTCCAGACCAAACTATATTATCGTAGGTGAAATTCGTGGTGCAGAAGGAGCAGTAGCTTTCCAGGGTATGCAGACAGGTCACCCTGTATTGGCTACCTTCCACGCATCTGCAGTAACAAAGATGATACAGCGTCTAACAGGTGACCCCATAAACGTTCCTGTCACCTTCATCGATAACCTCAATGTTGCGATGATATTGTCCGCTGTATATCGTAAAGGAAAATTCCTCAGACGTTGTCTCGCAGTTGAAGAAATAGAAGGATACTACGAAGATGCTGGCGGTGTGGTCACAAGAGCTGTATTCCAGTGGGATCCGGAAACCGATTCCCATACCTTCAGAGGATTGAACAACAGTTTCATTCTTGAGAACAAGATAGCTACACAGCTCGGATATGAAGATAAAAGGGATATTTACAAGGACCTGATGTTAAGGGCAAGGATACTGGACAAAATGAAAGAGGGAGGCATCAAGGATTATTACGATGTACTCGAGATCATCGTGAACTTCTATAAACATGGTATTGATGGATTACCATTTGCAGTATGAGGCATATAAATGGATTTTCTAAAGGCATTCAATGCAATGGAAATGAACCCTAAGGACTATGCAAGGAAAATTGCAGCTCCAGTAGTAGCTTTTGGATTTATATTCTCAATTATAATTTATGTATTGTTGCCTGGTCTTTTCACAGGGAACATAATGATGCTTCCGGCACTTCTCCCTGTGATCTGTATAATTTTTGTGTTCTATTACCCATTCTCCATACTTGGAGGGAAAGCCTCCGAAATAGACAACAATATGCACTATTACATTACACATATGGGTGTAATCTCAACCGCGGAAACACCAAGACTTGATATAATCAAGATCGTTTCCCAGAATGAGAGTTATGGGTTCCTTGCAAAGGAAAGTGAGAAGATATATGACCTGGTCACGGTATGGAACATGAGCTTGGCTGATGCATGCCGTTTTGGATCGAAAAGAACACCATCTGTCCTTTATGAGGACTTCCTTGACAGATTTGCACACGGACTTCAGTCAGGAGAAGATATACAATCATTCCTTAAAGCCGAACAAAACGTTGTAATGAATGAATACGAAGCAATGTATAACAGTTCCCTCTACGCTGTAGAAGTTATCAAAGAACTGTTCATATCACTTATCATGGCGTTGATATTCCTTGCCTCCTTTGCAATAATCATGCCGGTCATAACCGGAATGGATGTAATGATGCTCATGTCAGTAGTTGTTGTCGTTTTCATTGGTACTGATATGGTAATGATAGCATTTACAAAATCAAAGGTGCCAAATGATCCTATCTGGCAACAAACAAAGATATTGACAAAATCAAAGATCAAGCTATATCAGTCAATTCCAATATCAATTGCAGGATGTATTGTTGCAGCTATTGCAGTCGTCTTATATGGAAAGCTCGACCTGCCTATCGCTGTTGCCGTGGTACTAACACCTCTTTTCTATATGGGCCATGTTGCATCAGATATAGAAAAGGATATCAAAAGGAAAGACGAGAACTATCCTTCCCTTATACGTTCTCTCGGAAGTTCCGCAGGTGCAAGAGGTGGACTCATAGATGAAGCACTCAAAGCCCTGAGAATACATGATTTTGGTCCCCTTACCAAAGATGTGAACGCATTGTACAAAAGATTGAATACCCGCGTGGATAAGAAAAAATCATGGAACTTCTTTGCAGCTAATACAGGAAGTAATCTTATACAGCGATTCAGTGGTATGTTCGTTGAAGCCACTAACCTCGGCGGACAACCAGAGGTCATCGGGGATATGATAGCCAACAACTTCCACCGTATTGTGAGTCTGAGAAAAAGGAGATACCAATCTGCATCAAGCCTTGTGGGAGTGCTTTACGGACTTACAGGTGGCATAGGATTCACACTTTATATTTCGATCGGTGTAGTCGATCTAATGCAGGACATGTTCTCAACGGTCTCCATTCCCGAGGGCATGAGCATGGGCATGGTCATAAACCCTAACATCGGTAGCATAGAGGTGCTCTCCGCAATGATATTGCTCATCATGGTCGCACACTCGTTAATGTCGGCCCTCCTCTTACGCTTCGTTGATGGTGGACACATCCTAAGAGCATCAAAGGACTTTGTAATAATGGTCTGGGTATCAGCATTCAGTGCAGTCATCACAGTTTCAGGAGTTGCAACCTTGTTAGGAACTTCCTGAGAGGATTTTTCAAAAAATGTGAACCCCTTGGAATAAGGGGTTACAATTCTATTTATCAGAGATTGTTCCGAATGTGATCAGCCATCAATTTACCTACATCGGAAGTACTGGAGCTGCCACCAAGGTCAGGTGTAGTAATGTTTTCCTTTATGCTGAATTCTACTGCACCCTCTACCAGAGCTGCTTCCCTTTCGTAGCCCATCCATTCAAGCATCATTTTCATACTAAGGATAGCTGCAATTGGATCTGCGATCCCTTTTCCTGCGATATCCGGAGCACTGCCATGTACAGGTTCAAAAAAAGCATATTTGTCGCCGATATTTGCACTTGGCACAAGCCCAAGGCTACCAACAAGAGCTGCCGACATGTCACTGAGTATATCACCAAAAAGATTCGTGGTCACCACCACATCATACCTTTCCGGATATGACATCAGACTATATGCCATGGCATCCACAAGCATATCCCTGTACTCCACACCCTCAGAGGCAGCGACCTCCCGACAAACCCCAAGGAAAAGGGTATCGGATTTCAAAACGTTGGACTTGTGTACGATGGTGATCTCATTCTTTCTCTCTTTTGCCAACTTACATGCGCTTCTTGCAATGCGCTCGGACCCTTTACGTGAGACGACACGCTTTGTATATGCAACGTCATCGTGTATCTCTTCGATGGAAGAATACATCCCTTCGGTGTTCTCTCTCACGATCACAAGATCAAAATCATTCTTTCCTGTCACACCGATAAGCCCGGGAAGCGGTTTTATCGGGCGTATGTTGGCATACATGTCAAGTTCTTTGCGAATGGTAAGAAGAACACTTTTGTAATTCGGATCAGGAGGAGTGGTGATCGCACCGAATAGAACACAATCACAGCTTTTCAGTATTTCGAGATCCTTCTCATCAATGGCGACACCGCATTTTTCCCATTTACCATATCCAAGTTCAAGCGGGACCTTCTCAATGGGAAGGTCAAGCGCATCAAGAACCTCTACTGCCACAGGAATAACTTCTTTCCCGATACCATCGCCTTCAACTATTGCAACCCTCATTTTTTTAACCATAAGATCATGCCTTTTTCTTTGCAATATCAAGTGCCAGGTCCCTGACAGCCTCTGAAACGAAATACTCCGAAGCACCCCAGTGGACCACTACACCTTCCACATCATTGATGGTTACCCTGCCGGACTTTTCCGAACGGCAACATCGGGTTATGAAAGGCTTTGTCGGTTTGAAAATGTCGGACTTGAAAGGACAGATATTCACCATTGAATAGCTGATATCAGGAAAACGCGTCTCGAAAAGTTTTTTAGAGATCTCGCAGCCAACAAGCAATGCACCATCTGCCATGACAGTATCGCAGTCAAGGAACTTTCCCTTCAGACCGGAACAAGAACAAGGGAACACAGTGTTCTCACCCTCGAACTGTGAAAGGTCAATGACATTCTCAGTAAAACGAACTCCAAGATCCCCGAAAATGCCACTCGTTTCGAGCCGTCTTATAACATGGGAAAGCCATGAAGGGACCGGAGGTATAACATCGACTATCTCGATCTCCACGATCTCAGATAATGAAGGAGAGTGGACAAAGGTCACGTGATTATCAACACCTGTGAAGATTACAGTGGTCACATCGCCTTTGCACAGTTCCACTGCTGTGTCTATAAGAAGTGTCCTGTCCTTTATGTTCAGTTGAGGTCCATATTTTATGACCTGTCCCTTCGAAGCGATAAGCTCAATGCTCTCAATTTCACGCAGAAGGTCAGTTCCTTTCTTGTTCACATGATAAACGGAATATTCGATCTCGGACTCATTTATTTGATCTTCAACGACCATGTAGTCCGAAAGGAAATAGATGATATCCTCGTGCACTTCATCAGGAGATATGCCGGTCACACCGACACACTTGTACTCATCAGGAAATATCATGATATCATTTATTGGTCCTTTTTCTGCAAAGCCTTCCTGTGCTCTACAAGGCCACCATCGGTCAATATCTCAAGAAGGAAATCAGGAAGCCTGTTGCCTTTGAAAACGTTACCGTTAACGGTCACCAAGCCTTCATGCAAATCGACCTCAACGGTATCACCTTCATTGCACTCAATATCAGCTTCCATGAGAGGAAGGCCTACATTGATAGCATTGCGGAAGAAGATACGACCAAAGAACTTCGCAATAACACAGGAAACACCCGCATATTTTAAAGCAAGAGCTGCCTGTTCCCTTGAAGAACCGCAACCAAAATTGCTTCCACCAACGACCACATCGCCTTTGTGGACCTTCTTCGAAAAATCAGGATCTATGCCCTCCATCGCATGGTCAGCGAAAACCTGCATATCAGTTGTCCTGAGATACTTACCAGGGATAATGACATCAGTATCGACATCATCGCCAAATACCCAAGCTTTTCCTTTGATCTTACTTTCCAATGTTGTCACCTGAAGAGTAGGTTTTACACAATGATATTAGTAAGTAGCGGAAAAAAAGATAAAAGAATGGAAATGTTATCAGATGTTGATCACATATCTGGAATGGTCTTCAGATAGTCCCTTACCTTAGGCCCGAAGTCCTCATTGCATAATGCAAAGTCAATGACCGCCTGAACATACCCGAACTTGTCCCCGGTATCATATCGCTTTCCTGCAAACTTGTAAGCATAGACCTTCGTTGTCAGATAATGATAGTTGGCCCAGCAAAGCACTAAAAATGCATTGCTGGAAGATGCACAAAACCTGTGCATCAGACCTCTATCACAGTTCCATCCAGTACATCCCTTTCACTGACATCGACTTCTTCCACAACACTACCATAGGTGATCTTGTAAGCTCCAACCGGCATGGTATCGAACTGTGTCTCCCCTTCAATTGGTCCCTGTGTGGAATATGGCACTGTAAATGAGTAAGTACCATCCGAGACAGTTGACTGGGAGTATTCGAAGGTCCTGCCATTGTTGGTCATTATGGTCGTTGAGATCACAACTTCCTCACCTTCCGGAGCTCCACCAACGATCTGTGCCCCCTCAACATACTCGAATATCTTGACATATCCGGTATCTTCCAAAGCGAGATTTCCTTCAAAGAGCGCATTGTAAATGTTCTTGTATCCCGTTTCGGCAGAGTTGCCAACAGGGGATTCGTAAACCATACGATATTGTTCAAGTCCCCTCGCATCAAAGATATGTAGCCGTGATTCCATGGAATTGAAATACCTTGGTCCCGGTACTGTCTGTGTACCCATATCGGTCTGTACAGGAATGTAATAATCGTTGGTATCAAGGGTCCATGCAGCCATTGCATAGAACTTACCGGTTGCCATCTCCACATCAGAAACGATGTACCTTGCACCAGCCTTCTCCGGGTCAGGATGTATTGCCTCAAGAACTGCGGTAGCTTCTTCTTCGGATTGGGCAGTAAAGAAAGTGGATGCTCCCGGCCTGTTATCTTCTTCAAGGCTGGAAGTTCGACCACCAACACCCTGCTGGAATGGATTTGCATTTGGTATCCTGTGTCCAATAATCTCTATCCAGTGTCCGTAATCCCACCATGACATCACACCATATGCTTCATCGGGATAATGGTAAGACTCACCTGACACAGGGGTCTCATAGCTTTCATAGTAGTCAATTCCTGGATCAGGAGTATTGTTGCGAAGCCAGAGAGTTGTATCGATCCAGTAACCATTGGGACCACCCGTCCCCTGTGCCTGCTGTACTGCCATGCCATAACTTGGATATGCGAGTGCTCCTACGATTAGTAGAAGACTCAGAATATGAATTGGTTTTACATTTTTCATAAAGGATTGGTATGCCGGCACTGATGGTTTGCGAGTCCTGACATCATCCTGAAGTCTACTCCACCCTGCAAGATCGAGCAATTTAATTCCCAGATATGCCGAGAGGATTGCAGCATTAACTGAATAATAGTATGCAAAACGATTCTGCTGGAGCATGGCCCATATGATCATTACAGTCCATACAATGAGGAATGTCTTTTCCTGAGAGTTCTTTTTAGTAGCTTCATAGGCGAACAATGCAAGAGCTATAAATGATACGTAGCCAAACAATGCAAAGTTATACCAAAGTGGTGCAAGTGTGAAAACACCACCTCTGCTCAGAAGAGGAGCTGCTTCTGCAACAGTAAGTGCACCACCAGTACTCATGAAATAACTGAAAACACTTATGATCAGTGCATATGCTGAAGGAAGTGCAATTTTGGATAGTAATACAAAACCAACAAAAGAAACGATTAGAGAACCTGGATAATAATATTTATTAAAGCCACGACGGTTCATTTCAATAGAAACCAAAGTCATTATCGGAAAAGCAAACAGTCCTGCAAGTAGAGCTTTTACGTGCAGTGCTTTTGTACCACCTAGATAAGGGGTCATCAGTACCATTACAAGTGCAAAAGCGAAGATGATCATCCCGCCAATTGCCATATAATCGGTCTTTTTACCATGCATATGGTCCAGAACATGTTGTACTGTTACATACACACCAATTATCAAACTAAAGAACAATGCTCCTTTCCATGCAAGAGTATATGCACCAAGAGAAATACCTGCAAGAATAAAATATGGGAGAGATGATTTAAGAGCGGAGAACTGCCCATTTTTAAGACCGTCAAATGAAATATCATGGTCCCTTGCATTCCTAACCGCTATTATCAGGAACATAGCTGTTACTGTACTAAGCAAAGTCTCAGCGATATGGTGGTCATTAAAACCGATCATTGAACGGGAAAGGAACTGACCAGAAGATACCGATACAAAGAAAGCGGCCAGCAACCCTGCTCTGCGGTCAAATAACCATTTCCCTATATAATATGCAGGGATCACCACAAGTGCCCCAAGAACTGCAGGGAAATATGCACAAACTGTATAGATGAGGTCTTGGCTGGGATTTCCAAACCCAATTACCCAGATGATGGTAGCAAGGACCAGATCATATAATGGTGCAAACACCTGGCCTGTTCCTGTAGGATAGTTAGTATACGCATCGAACCATAGCATATTCGGGAAATTATGCAATATCGATTCCACGTTCCTTAGATGGTACCATGGATCATTTCCACCGAAGCGTACAAACCCATTGGTAAGGAAGACGCTTGCTTTTGGTATGGTTCTTATGTGAAAGGCTATCAAAAAAGATAGAAGCATTCCTGCCAGATAGGGCAGGCTACTTTTAAGCGTTTCATTTGTTTTTTTTTCACCTGTCATGTGCTCCACTCGTCAGTATGATATTTATATCAATCAATCAATATATTAACATGTAATCCTATCATGTGATATAAGTATGATGAGAAATGAGAGGTTACAATAATACAAATAGATAACTGGCATGTTTTTGGATGTTAATCGATATACCATGGTTGGAAATGAATTATTTTGCCATGTATTTGAAATTTGTGTGATTTTTGTTTGAAATTTGGGACGGGATACTGTGAAAATTTGTTTCATTGCTGACGCAACATCAATTCATACTCAAAGATGGGCTGATTATTTTATGAAAGAAGGACATGAGATACATTTAATAACTTATTTAGGGCCAAAGGTTCTTATGCCTGGTGTCAATCTACATGTCGTAAGTCCAAAGTTTAACAGTTTGTACCTTTCGTTTCCTTTCAGTCACTTTAGAATAAGGCGAATTGTTAAGCACTTAAAACCTGATATCATCCATTCTCATTTTATAACAAAATTTGGATTCCATGGTGCATTACTTGGATTTCATCCTTTTTTCATAAGTGCATGGGGAAGCGACGTACTTGTCATTCCTTATTGGTCTAGAATATTATTCTATTTTACGAAATTCAGTTTGAAAAAAGCAGATATTGTATATGCAACTTCGGGTGATGTGGAACAAAAGATAATATCTATTTTTGGCGTTGCTGCACAAAAAATAAGGATGATTCCTTTTGGAGTGGATACTAAATTATTTGTGCCGACTGAAAAAAAAGCAACTTCTGATTATACAATCGTGCTATCAAACAGGCGTTTTTTTCCAATTTATGATCTAAGAACATTTGTTCGGGCAATGCAAGTTTCTATAGAACAAGATCCAAATTTAAGATTTATTCTGATAGGAGATGGACCCGAGGAATCAGCTATATGCTCATATATCAATGAGCTTGGCGTAAGTGAATATGTATCTTTAGTAGGTGAAGTTGAGAACTCAGAAATGCCTAGATATCTTCAGTCATCTGATATCTATGTTTCAACATCTCTTTCCGACACTACTCCAGTATCAGTGTCTGAGGCAATGGCATGTGAGTTGACCTGTATTGTAACTAATGTAGGTGGTGTAAAAGAGATCATTTCTGATGGTGTAAATGGTTTTTTGATAAAACCTGGCGATTATGAAACTCTTGCTCAGAAAATAGTTGAACTTTCTTCTAATCCACAACTGCGTGAGAGCATTGGAACGAATGCCAGAGAAACAATTATCAATAAACTGGATTGGTGGAGTTTGATGGAGAAAGTGAATCAGGATTATGAGTTATTTTCCGATAAAAGGTGAAGTCTTGACGCTAAGTAATGCAATATTTCAATCCTTACTAAGAAGCAGAACTTCTTCATCTGTAAGGGAAGAAACAACTTTGCGAAATGGAAGTTATCTGAAAAACTTTAGGATGGGTAGTTTTATCATTGAGGAAATGTGAGATCTAAAGTTATTGATAGCGAATGGCCTATTTATTGGGGTTTTGAGTCTTATTGAAAAAATGGTGAATTTTTAAAATGAAAACCTAATTGATGGTCTTTATATTATTCAAATAAGGATTCCTACAGAGCCTAAAAATTGTCAAACTTCGAATGTATTTGTTAATTGTTCATAAATGCTAAATAGATTTTAAAACTCATGATATTCTTAGTAAAACAGATCAGAAGCTAATTCATATCGAAGTTTATACAATACTCTGGAAAATCCGGAGTTCCATAATCTCATATTGATTAAAAGCAATAGACAACTTCCAAATGTCAAAAATAGGATGTACTTCGGCTGTTTTAGGATTTTAAGGGCAGCTAAAAACCCATTCATGTGAAATGAATATTTCAAAATCTTTTTTGCCTCAAATGGCTCGTTTTTTATTAACAAATTGATAGCACATACAATCTCATCACAACTCTTGATCAATTGGTACTTGTCCAAGGCCTTATCCGGGATTTCTATTGTTTGCTTATTTAACATTAAATGATGGTCCATGACCGTAAAGAAGTTTCGAGGTTCAGTGCGCATGTGTTCATAATGATATGTGAAGTGGTTTTGATCAGTTCTGTAGTTCATTAAATGTTCTTTTAAAATCAGAACAGGTCCTTCCTTCAATATCCTAAACCACATGTCAAGATCTGCAGATGTGCGAAAATCCTTGCCATTAAATGGAGATAATTCCTTGTAAATTCCTGTTTTGACCATAAAACTTGGGCATATTAAAAAATTACCATTTTCAAGTATGGATATGAATATATCTTCGAAATTGTAAACATCTTTGTTTTTCAGCTCTGAGGGTATAGCAGACTCTCCACTTACCTGATCATGTTCATCAATATATTTAGCCATGGTAGAAACAGCACATATATTTTTATTTGTCCGGAAAGATTCCACTTGTTTCTGAACCATATCTGGAGTGTAAATATCGTCACTATGGAATATGGCGGTATACTCCCCCCTCGCTAGCTCTATGCATCGAGTAAAATTCCCTTCACCACCCAAATTGACTTCATTTTTATAGATCTTAATCCTGGGGTCTTTGAACTCGTTGACGACAGATAAAGTGTTGTCGGAAGATGCATTGTCAACAACAAGAATCTCTAAATTTTCATAAGTTTGGTCTATGATTGATCTAAGTGTGTTTGCAACTGTCTTTTCAGCATTATATGTTGGAATGCAAACAGAGACTAATGGAGTTTCCTTTTTAATTTGTGACAAAGTTCAAAACCTCTTGCACAATTCATTTATTTCTTTTATATTATACACTGATAATATAAATAATAAAAACAAAGAACTCTTTAACCCTAGGCTTAGTGCTGTGCTTATGTTCAAATATGATATTGCTATGACTAAAATGAGAAATATTAGAGAGACAAATATTGATTTAAGCATAAACCTGTGATCATATTGCACATATAATATTCTTTGCGTATACAAATAAATAATTATAAATTGTAAAACATAGCTCACCAGCGTTGCCGAAGCTGCACCATACATTCCATATTTTGGCACCAAAATCAAATTAAGACCTATATTCAAAAAAACAGAAATCGAAGTGAATAAAAATACTTTTCTTGTTTTTTCGGCCATAATCATTGTAGCACCAAGCAAATTAGCTGCACCACCTATAATAATTCCCAGGAGAATTATCCCTATGACATTATATCCTTCAATGTACTCAACTCCAATGAGAAGCTCATATATCTCTCTTAGAACCATAAAGTATGCAATCATTATGCCAAGTATTACTATCCAGTAATACTTCAATACCTGGCTCATTGTTGCTTTATACTCCTCTTTTGATCTGGAAAATTGCTCAAACAAGTGAGGAGATAACGCCTGCCCGAAAGGGCTTATTACAAAAGCATTGATAGCTTCTGAAAATCTATATCCTACACTGTAAATTCCCACTATTGCCAAACCCTGATATGCGTCAATTATGTACCGATCTGCCCATATTAAAAGCATTAATAATAAAGCATCTGGAACTAAAGGCAGACCTATATCCAACAATTTTTTTAGGTTTGTTAGTGAAATGCTTTTTCCATTTTGTGGCTTATGATTCAGAATAAAGAATCTAAATCCAATTATTGATATTATCAGATAAGAGATTAAATAGGATTTTAAGTAAGAAGTATAGCCTGTTCCCAAGATTTTTAAATAAACTATGCTGGTTGCAATGAGAATCAAATTAAAAATCAACATAATAATAAGATATTTCTTTGGTTCTTTGGCTATCATCAAATAATTTGTATAAAATTTCCCAAACACCATAAAAAGAATAAGCAAAAAAATAATGTTCAATTCAGACATTTCAATTTGAAATCCTATTATTTTTTCAAATGAAGAAGGAACAAATAAAAAAACAGAGTAAATTAGAATGAATATGAGTAAATTGTAAAGGAAAATCGTATAAATATTTGTAGTGTTCTCTTCCTTTGTGGATTTATAATATTTGATTGAAAACGAAGTATTCAATCTTCCGTCTATAATTATTGATAGAACAACTACAAATATCCATATAAGAGACAGTTTTCCAAAATCAGCAGGTGATAAGTATCTCGTATAGAGCGCAAGAATTGCAAAGCTTACGAGTGCATTTATTGCCTGGGAAACGGCTGTGAAATATCTTCAGGGTAATTTTCAGGATGGCTCTGAATGATACTTTTAAGTACTAATCTAAATATTTAATGAATACTATAAACTAATTGGATTTGAAAAAAAATGGGGAAAAATTTAATGATCGGGATGTTCTCTTGGGAGAGTTTACACTCGATAAAAGTGGGTGGTATAGCTCCGCATGTTTCCGAACTTGCTGAAGCTCTTGCGAAGACCGGACATTCAGTCCACATATTTACCAGAAATAATGGGCTGGAGCCATACGAAGAGGTCAATGGGGTTCACTATCATAGGTTAGATCATTCTCTCTCTGGGGGAATTGTTCAGCAAATGGATAGCATGTGTGATTCAATGTACTCAAGATTCATTGATGTTACGAAGGAATATGGCAATTTCGATATATTGCATGCACACGATTGGCATCCATTCAATGTGGTCTCAAGGATCAAATATGAATTTGGTATACCTTTTATGTTCACATATCACAGTACCGAATGGGGACGGAATGGTAACATACATGGGAACTGGTGGGAAGCCGAGGAAATATCCCATAGGGAATGGAAAGCTGGCTATGAGGCTACGAAGGTCATATCTACATCACAGCAACTTACAGATGAGATCAAGTTCCTGTACCAGATACCGGATGAAAAGATCTCGATCATTCCAAACGGTATCTTCCATGGAAAGATAAAAAAGGATGTTGATGCCGGTGAAGTGAAAGAGAGATTAGGTATCCATCCTCTTGCACCGGTCGTTCTGTTCATAGGACGTATGAGCTACCAAAAAGGTCCGGACCTGCTTGTTGAAGCTATCCCTGAAGTGCTGGATCATCGCTGGGACACTCAATTTGTTTTCATTGGTGAAGGTGAAATGCGCCCTCCCTGTGAAGCTCTTGCAAATGCTGAAAAAGTTTCAGACAATTGCCATTTCCTGGGGTATGTGGATGATGAAAGAGCCAAGGACTGGTTCAATGCATGTGATATTCTCTGTATTCCAAGCAGGAACGAACCTTTTGGAATTGTTGTCCTTGAAGGGTGGGATGCTGAAAGGACCATCGTTGCAACAGATGCTGTCCAAATAATCGATAATTTCGTAGATGGGATCCTTGTCTACAAAAAACCGGATTCTATTGCATGGGGCATAAAGTACGTGCTTGATGACCTCTCCAATGGCAGCATGAGAAAAACCGGTAAAGAGCTTATAGAGACTAAATATAACTGGCTCAAGATTGCAGAAAATACAAGTGAAGCATACCTTGATGCTCTCTAAAACTAAATTATGGCTATCAATAGTGCTGATGCCATCAATAACATAATAAAATAGGAGGCTTGGGAATGCAGTCGGTTTGCATCTGTTCAGAAGTACATCTTCCTTGTGTGCTAAAGTGGTACTGGCCATCGGAGGGCTATCGATCTCCGGAATTCGAAACATATTTTGATCAGCCCAAAATGTACTCTGCTTTAGAAAAAAATGTCCCGGAGATAATCCGTACCAATGAAGCTTTGCTGGATTCCATAGATAACGGTGCAAAGTATACCTTTGATATATCCGGGATCTTTTTAGATCAATGTAAGTGGAATCCTGCTGTAATAGAATCATTCAAGGAGCTAAAAGACAGGGGTGCCGGTTTTTCAGCATCACCCTATTATCATTCCATATCATCCCTTTTTCCTGATAATAAGGAATTTAAGGAACAGGTCACCATGCATCGGGATAAGATCAAGGAGATCTTCAATGTCAATCCCCGGACCTTCATAAATACTGAACTGATCCTTACAAAGGAGCTCAGTACGATCCTTAAGGAGATGAAGTTCAAGTGCCTTATTTCAGAAGGGTCGGAGAACCTATTGTACGGAAATGATCCAAATCAGGTTTATGATAATCATATACCAACGCTCTTGCGTCACATACCCTTAAGTGAAGATATAGAGATCCGCTTTTCAGATCAGAAATGGATAAGCTATCCTTTGATCGCTGATAAATTTGCTTCATGGATAGCTAACATGGAAGGCGATGTGACCACATTACATTTCAAATACAGTTCTATCCTTTCCCATCAGCAGAATAGAAGCGATATACTTCAATTCCTCATCGATCTTCCGGCAAGTTTTGAGAAATATGGAATTTCCATGATAACACCTGAAGAAGCTTTGAAGAATTTTAAGACAAAGGAACTTCCATCTATCATGAACAAGTCCACTTCTCGCTATGGGATGCATAATTTGATGGGTAATCACCCTCAGCACCTGTACCTGCATGAACTGATAAGTATCGGTGAGATCCTCCAGTCCAAAAAAGGTGCTCCTGAATATGATAAACTGAACTGTATCTATCGATACTTGCAGCAAAGTGAAATATTGCTGGAGATGGGGTCTGATAACCAGAATATTGGTTATGAAAAGGCAGTCAATATCTTCTCCGCACTTTCGGACTTTAAACGCGCAATACTGGAGGTGAAGGTATGAGATCCGTATGTATGTACTTCCAACTCCATCAGCCGTATCGTTTGAAGTGGTTCTGGCCGGATGATTCTAAAGGGTTTGAAAGGTATTTCGATGTTGCAATAAACAGGAGTATCTTCGAGAAGGTTGCCCGTAAGTGCTACCTTCCAGCCACGACCCTCCTGGCAGAACTCGTTGACCAGCATGAAGGCAATTTCAAGTTCAGTGTTTCAATAACCGGAACTCTCCTAAGCCAGTGCGAAAAATGGAATCCTGATGTACTTGACGTTTTCACCCAACTTGCAGACTCAAAACGGGTGGAATTCATCGATGAGACCAATTATCATTCCCTTGCAGGTCTTTTCGATGATAAGAATGAGTTTCGGGAACAGATTCGGGAACATCATGAGCTTACTTCAGACCTACTTGGTGTAAAACCACAGGTTTTCAGGAACACAGAACTCCTTTACAACAACAGTATTGCGGAAACAGTTTCATCCATGGGTTACAAGGCCATCCTTACGGAAGGTGTTGATCAGCTGTTGGACTCCCGATCCCCCAATTATGTCTACAAAGCAAAGGATTGTGGTCTACCTGTTCTTCTCAGGAACTATAAGATGAGTGATGACATAGGTTATCGTTTCTCAGCAAGATGGTGGGAAGAGTATCCATTAACTGCTGACAAGTGGGCAAACTGGGCATCCACAGAACAAGGGGATTGTATGAACATCTTCATGGATTACGAGACCTTTGGTGAGCATCAATGGTCCGACTCCGGAATCTTTGATTTCCTTAGGGCTTTACCTGGTGAGGTCCTTGACAAAGGTCTTGAGTTCAATACTCCTTCTGAGATCGTCGAGAAGTACGAACCGGTAGGAGAGGTAGATGTCGGGGACTTTAACACGATCTCATGGGCAGATATGGAGAGGGATACGAGTGCATGGCTTGGTAACGACATGCAGCGTAGATGCTTCGAAGAGGCAAAAATGCTTGGACCTTACGTGAAAAGAACGAATGATCCGAAGCTCATCAGCATATGGAGGCATCTTCTTACATCTGATCACTATTACTACATGAGTACAAAATGGTTAGGAGATGGAGATGTACATTCGTATTTCAGTATCCATACATCACCCTATGATGCAGCCATAAATTTCATTGCAGCATTATTGGATTTCAAATCCTGTGTTTTCAGGAAACTGGCTGAAATGAACAAAGAATGATCCTTGAAAAGGAGGGATATATTTGATCAGGCATCCAAATGCTATACTCGGCAATGATGAACTGCTTGTATCAATGGGTGAAAAAGGCAATCTTCTGGGATATTTTTACCCAAGGAGAGATTGGGCTCAACATCTTGTAGAGTCCAAAGCCTGCATTTACACAGGGGGGAATCTACTATGGACGGATTCTCCTGAATGGACCTCTAAACAGGAATATGTGGATGGTACGGATGTGATCTCAACCCATCTGTCCCATTTTTCCGGTGTTGAAGTATCAATTCATGACTTTATGCATAAGGAAATGCCTGTCCTTGTACGAAAGTATGAGATCACATCAAAAGAGCATATCAGTGGCAAATTCTATTATTATTCTAATTTTCAGGCAGGTGAGACCCATCTGAGAAACTCTGCTTTTTGTGATCCTAATGCCAGTCTGCTTGTTCAATACATGCAGAACTTCTACATTGGTACATCAAGTGCTCCGAAATTTGAGGAGTGGCAGGTTGGTAAGATACAGGAGAATGGGTGGGTGGCAAGTGCTAGAAGTGATATGGAGGATGGTAGTCTCCAGCAAAATGTCGAAGAGATCGGTGATCTGGACAGTTCGATCGGGTGGGAGCTTAACCTCTTGCCTGGTGAAAGTACCACGATCACGCTTTTTATCGGTATTTCTTCAGAAAGACAGTTGATATACGACCTGCTGGCTGATGTTCTGGAACAGTCCTCTGCTGACATAATTCATGGATATGAAGATCGTTCAGCTCGATGGTTATCAAAAAAGCGAGCTTTAGAATTATCCGCACTGGAAGATGATCCCCTTTTCAAAAAAGAGGTGACTAGCTTATACGTTCGCTCATTGCTCTCTCTGAACTTACTGAATGACCCTGATGAGGGATCATTTGTAGCTTCCCCTGAGTTCGACCCTGCTTTTGAGATGTGTGGTGGATATGGGTTCTGCTGGAACAGGGACTCGGTAGAAGTCGTTCTTGCTCTATTGAATGCTGGTTATCCTGAATTTGCGGCAAAGTTCTTTGAATGGTGTAAAAGAACACAACTTCCAAATGGTTCGTGGTTCCAGAGGTACTGGCTTGATGGAAAGGAAGCTCCTTCCTGGGGTAATTTTGATGATTCGACCCAGATTGATGAGACCGGTTCAACGCTTTATGCGTTTGATCAATATTACCTAAAACTGGAAGTGTCTGAAAGAGCTGAATTCCTTAAAACCATTTGGGAAACGGTGCGTAGAGGTTCAGAATATCTCATGGGAAGGACTGTCCAGGGGCTTCACGATCCATGCAGGTGCCTGTGGGAATCCGATAAAGGCATATTCAGTTATACGAATGCTGCTATCTATGCCGGTCTGAAAGGTTCTGCTCATCTGGCCGGGGAAAATGGTGAACCGATATTTGCAGAAAAATGGTTCGATAGGGCTGAACTGGTCAGGAAGGAGACCATTGAGAAACTGTGGCTTGAGGAAGGCTATTTTTCCCGTGGCATCATTGACAACAATATCCACAGGACCGTGGATTCGAGTATTGTCGGCACTTTTATTCCCTTTTCTCTTCTTTCACCGAACGATCCTGATGAAAAGGCCATGATACTCTCAATGATAGAGCATATTGAAAATGCTCTCAGGATTCCGGTCAATGGATATTTTGGGATCAAACGTTATGAAAATGACAGCTATATAGGTGGTAATCCCTGGGTAGTTACAACATTATGGCTTTCCCGTGCCTTGCTCACTCTTGCTGTATCGCTGAGGAACAAGGATGATGAATATGACCTGCTGGTGAATAAGGCAATTGAATACATTAAATGGACAATTAGAAGCACTACCAGCACCGGTCTTTTGTCCGAGCAAGTGGATAAGAACACCGGGCAAGCTACATGGGCCAGACCTTTAGGCTGGAGCTGTGCACTATTTATCGAAAATGCTCTGCTTCTGAATGAATTGAAAAAAGCGTGAAAGAGTTCGAGTTCGAACTGAATATATCTTAAGGTGTAATTCGGATGTCCTCATATACAATAAACAATGATGAATTCGATCATGCTTCTGCTATTTCCCGGGAATGGCTTATCACGAACGGTATCGGAGGTTATGCATCATCTACTATCATTGGTGAGAATTCCAGAAAATACCATGGTCTACTGATCGCTTCTGCAAATCCTCCGGTCGACCGTAGGGTACTGCTTTCTTCCCTTGATGAAGAGCTCATTGTTGGAAATGAGGTCTATCGTCTTGCAGCCCACAGGTATCCCAATACATTGTATCCTTCCGGTTTCAAATATCTCGAGCGTTTTTCTGCTTCTCCGCTACCAACCTTTGAGTACAGTATCGGGAACATTAAACTGATAAAGAATATCTTCATGATCCATGGGCAGAACACCACAATTGTCAGGTACAAACTAATAAATCCTGATAATGAGGACCTCGTTTTCCGTATATTGCCTCTTGTGACCAACAGGGATTTCCACCAGCTTAAAAGGGCAGATGAGGTCAGTTTTAGTGAAAGGCATGATGCTTCAGGAGTTCAGTTGAGAACTGTTGATGGTGTTCTGCAACTGCGGTCCAATATGCAATATGAACAGGAATCACAATGGTACTATAATTTAGAATATGATACTGAACGTGAGCGAGGGGAAGCTTATCAGGAAGATCTCTATAACCCTGGTCATTTTGAAAGACAGGTCTCGGATCATGTGAGTGAAATGTATGTTGTAGCTTCGACCTCTGTTTCAGAAAATATGGAATTCGATATCGAACTTGTTAATTTTGAATATGAAAGGGAACTTTCAAGGCAAAGCTCTCTGCAGGACTGCTGCAATTTAACAGATGATCTCGCACAGAAGCTCGTCAGTGCTGCAGACTCTTTCATTGTACAACGAAACTCTACCAGTTCAAAAACGATACTCGCAGGTTATCACTGGTTTGCGGATTGGGGACGGGATGCGATGATCTCGCTTCCGGGGCTTACTCTTGTAACAGGAAGGTTCAATGATGCAAAAGCTATTCTGACCACCTTTTCTGAAAATTGTTCACAAGGCCTCATGCCAAACCGTTTTTCAGATGACGGGCTTTCTCCTACGGATTACAATACAGTCGATGCTTCACTCTGGTTCATCCATTCCCTTGGGCGATATTATTCCTATACCAGGGATATCGAATTTGTTAAGAAGATGTGGGATACGGTTGGATCAATTATCCACAAATACATCGAAGGGACCTTATACGGTATCCGTATGGATGAGGATGGACTCATTGAGCAGGAAGGGCAGCTTACTTGGATGGATGTGAAGGTCGGTGATAGGGAGATCACACCAAGAGCTGGAAAAGCATGCGAGATAAACGCTTTGTGGTATAATTCCCTCTGTATTGCCAACTGGCTGGGGGAATTGATAGGTGCAGACACAAAGCAGTATCTTGAAACCTCTCAATTGGTAAAGAACAACTTCGTTGATACTTTCTGGAACCCGACGGAGAAGTGTCTTTATGATTACATATCTGTGAATGAGGATATGTCTGTCAGTAAAGATGCATCTATCAGGCCGAACCAGATATTTGCAGTTTCATTACCTTACACGATGCTTGATCCTGAAAAGGAGAAAATGATCGTTGAAAGGGTGACTGAAGAACTCCTAACTCCTTATGGTCTGAGGACCTTATCACCGGCTGACAGCCAGTATATCGGAAGATACAGAGGTGACAGGGATTCCCGGGACCGTGCATATCATAATGGCACGGTCTGGCCCTGGCTACTTGGACCATTCGTGGCTGCATATGCAAAGGTACACGACAGTTCTCCCTCAAGTCTGGAATATTGCAGGCAATTGTTGCTCAATTTTGGATCCCATTTTGATGAGGCTGGAATAGGAACAATTTCCGAGATATTTGATGGTGATATCCCGCACAGACCAGATGGATGCATTTCCCAGGCATGGAGCGTGGCTGAGATATTACGGGCCTATGTTGAAGATGTGAATATTCAAAGTTAACACTAATTGGAAAAATAGTAACTCGATAAAATGCGATTGAAGATAAAAAAGGGAGAATTGGTATCAGTTGCTTGTGATCATAAATTTGTAAAGTGGAGATCAATAAAAAGGCGATGAAGTAAAGGAGTTTCCGGTCTTACGGAAGGCTCCTCTACTTAGAAGAGGTTAGCATAAGATGAGAGTCTGAGGAATGCCATCAGGGCAATGGATACTGTAAGGGTGGCGATGAATGCTCCGTTACCATCAATCTTAAGTCCTCTATTTGTCCATTCAAGGATACTGTCTTCTTCATCCATTGTAGTGCCTGCATAGTATGTTTCCATTTCTTATTTCCTCCTGGTTTTATGGGCAATGAGTATATATCACGATTAATCATTGCACACATCTATAATGATTAATCATTTATTAATGTTTCGGAGTAAAGAAATATTTGTCTTGTTCATATTTATCAAGATCACAATATCCTCGCACAGAAAGTCTGGGATATTAGTAAATGAAAAAAGTGTACCCAGCACTATTGAAAAGAACGAGGTTTTTGAGGCAATAATAGATCACTTTGATGAACAGAATTGAGAAGAACGAAGTACTTGAAGTGATTATTTTATACTTCATCAGTTGAACAACTAGGCCATAGGCTCTGAGTTGAATGCATACTAAATATTCGTTTAGCAGGTAACACAGATGGAAAACCATCTGCGTTTATCTATTGTTGATCAAATGATACCAGATATCTTGAGAAGTAAATTTGGATCAGCTATCATTGGTCCGGTTTCTGGTTGGTGCAGCAAGTGCTCCAAAACCATTTCCAATTAAATTTCCATAGACTGACTGGGTTGGTGCTATCCAGACCTTCCCTGTACCTTCAAATGTTTGTAGCATTCCTTCTCCACTTGTTAAAGCACCAACAAGGTTCTTTGTTGATTTCTGAACGCTATAGTTAATTGAAGCAGACCTCAGGAATGCAAAATTTCCATCAACTTGAAGTTTTTCATTTTCCATTTCATACTTTACCACTTCACACATGGGGACTGGGATCTCAAGAACACATAATCCACTTCCTGTTATTTTGGTCTGGAACCAACCTTCGCTGCCAAAAAGACCTGAGGATAGGTTCCTTTGGTTTTCAACTCCAATCTTAAGGGTTTCTTCACAGCAATAAAAAAGACCTTTATCAACAACAATCGAATCATTGTTCAATTCAACAATTATGAAGTGACCAAAACTGGGCTCAAGAAATATCTCGCCAGTTCCCTTATAGTGCGGCTTAAAAATAGATTCATTGGTTAACTTGTTCTTGACAAGTTTTTTGGCAAACCCTCCCACACCCCCGGTCTTTGACTCAGCAGTTATGTTTCCTTTATGGAAATGAAGAGTTCCAGCTTCAGTTAATAGTCCGCCATCATCAAGGCTTATCTTTACCTGTTTAAGGGACATTCCTGCATTCTGGATATAAAATAAGTTTTTTGCAAGACCCTGGTCTTTGCTTCCTTTAAGGGATTTATATTCAAGTATCTCTACTTTAATACCATCTTTCTCAATAGAATCGATCACATTGGTGTTTTCATAAAATTGCTCGCTCATTTTATCCATCCACATATTTCGATAAGAGTTGTTTGCAGGAATTCAATAGAATATAACTATTCTTTTACAGCTGTCAACCAAATTATCATTTTAAATATTAATTAATAAAAGAAAATTATAAGTATATAAATAATTCTGAAAAATTCGGACTTAAATGGTTTTTATTATACAGTTAGGTATATACACAACCCATAATTAAAAAACGTAATAAGTTCCAAACTCCTAAATAAATTATACGTGACAAAATGAGCATTTAGTACCCTGACTCAAACAGATAAATAATTCAATGCTTAACTGCTCGTCAATACATACTGAACTTACAAAAAATACAGGTGGTAGATATGGCAGATAATGATTTTCCGGCACCAAGTGAGGGTTTTGTGCTCACACATACGTTGATAGTGAGTGATGTTAAGACTTCGTGCGAATGGTACAAGAAAATGTTTGACGGCAAGGTGGTCATGGAGCCCAGTGCTGATGGTACCCCGTGCATTATGAAAGTGGCAAATAGTTGGATCATACTCAATTTTGGTGGCGGCGAGCCGACGGATGACAAGCCCGATACCATCGTTGGCGTGAAGCAAGATCATGATATTTTGAGTGCGTTCTTAAATGTTCGAGTGGCTGATCTTCAAGAGTTTTATGAATCACGAAAGAAACGCGGAGCTAAATTTATAACAGAGCCCAAAGATCACAGTGCTGAATATCGTTGCTATATGGTAGACCCAGACGGCTACTTGATAGAAGTCGGTGAAGCTAAGTCTCGTGAATAATTTTGCACTCGGTGGATCATCTGATCCACTTTAACTCATTTCCTCTCATACTCAAAATAACTACAAGCATCCCCAACACACCTTATCACCCTACCCTTTACCTTCCCCTCAATTATGTCAAGTTCTATGGCGATGGGTTCAGCAACTCCAGGCACTATCGCACTGCCCGGGGAGAGCAGAAGGACCTCGTAATCCTCGATGATCGGATGGTGGAAATGCCCGAATATCAGAACATCCACGCCCATTTCTTTTGCCAGATAGCGCAGCCCGTCCGGGTTATCTGATGTCAGTTGGCCTTTGTGAATGACCCCTACCCTGACACCCTCAACCTCAATGACCTGTCTTTCAGGCAAGAGTTCCATCAATTCGGGTACATCAGTGTCTCCGTGGACTGCCACAAGTTTTCCTAAACCTGCCAGTTCATTGTAACATTCCAGTGTCTCAAAATCCCCTGCATGGATCAATATATCACTATTCTTCATAATTGTGACCAGATCATTAGGCAACAACTCGATCAGCGACTGCCCCGATTTAATATGAGTATCTGATAAAATGATTAGTTTCATGTGTCTCCCCCATTAACTT
>Ga0255404_1003_pt1 | contig 23161 bp, 21 predicted proteins | sample ANMaggSSYBR01J11_FD_182132 | JGI IMG/M metagenome (GOLD analysis project Ga0255404, IMG submission 182132) | Sediment cell enrichment communities from methane seep in Santa Monica Basin, California, United Staets - ANME aggregate JGI... | ecosystem: Environmental > Aquatic > Marine > Cold seeps >...
CTTGCCACACCCTCGTTCCCATACCCAGCACGGTTTGATGATACTGTGCCAAACACGGTTTCGATTTTTCGTTCATGAGACCTCACCTTGGGCCGATCGATTCCATCGGAACCAAATACTGCCTGTTCACAAAGGCTGGGGCTAAGCTTGTTCAGATGTCCCTGAAGCAGGATGCGCATCAGTTCCCGTCCTCGTTTTTCAAGTTCTTGTTCCAGACCGCTGAGTTTCATTGAATGGCACTCCTCAGAATCGAGAAAATTAACAATACCATCATAGTATTCCCGTCCTTGATCATTGGGACGCTCCACAAAAGAGAGGGCCGGCGCTGCGTTCATACTCATTTATTGCCCTCCCTAAGCTGGTGAACAGCATTCTTGACCAGCGGATATACCAGTATGGTTTTTACCCGGGCTTCATTGAGTTTGTTGGCTCTGTCCATTCGCCCACGACCGGTGGTCTCTCCTAACTCTATCCAATTGGATGCCCGATAACATCCACCGTGAAATTGCTGTCGGTCTACCACTGTCTCTACCAGTAGTGGTTTAAGACCATATTGCCGTTCCCAATCGCCTCTCAGCTCCCGAAGGGTACAGGAGAGCATCTTGCTCGCTAAATTTTGGATACGTGCCAGTATCAAAAAACGGCTGTTGTTCACCACCTGTTGTAAAGCGACTTTGCGCCTTTCATCCGCCCAGCCGATCCATTCATCCCGGGCACGCATCCGCCAGGCAGGGCTTGAAAACTGGATACAACCCACCACTTTCTCGCCGGGGCCGGTTTACATAGACCAGATACTGTATTCTTGCCCCATAGGGCATCGCATATCCCAGATAGTGATAGCGACCCAAGAGTCCCTTGAACAGATCCCTCTGGTTTCGGTTGTGAACCCGCTGTACCTCAAGGGGAACAAACTCTTCCACGCTGCCATTGAGACTGCTGATGGGCTGCTCGCACGGATTTTTAGGAACAATTTTTTGGGAACCGGCCTGACCTTTTCGTTTCTTCTCTGGAAGCTTCAGCACTTTTTTGGCTTCCAAAAGCTCCAGAAAATCACTGCATTCCCGGGCTTTCAGGCGGTCATTGGGGCGTTTCCATTCCAGCAATTCGCATACTGTGTGCGCCAACTCTCGTCGGCTGATGCCGCCACATGTGCCAACTATTTCCTGGATCAATAATATCTCTTCGCCGGTAAACTCTCGACCACAAAATATTTGTCGCTTTATGATTTGCATGTCATCTACCTCCCGCTATCCTTCCATAACGGAAATATGACTTGCTGTCCAGTAAAAAAACAATGCTACCGAAATCTGCCTCATCACGCAGCCTTGTGATGAGTATTTTTAAACAATCAGCCGAGATATCCCTCAGCAACTGGATTATCTTGCCAGAAAGTAGCGTAAAGCCAATGCTGATAATGCTGAACCCCTCTATTTGCAGCTGTTTTAACTTGTTTCATAAGAGCCGCACCCTATTAAGGCAGTTGGACAAAAATAATCATCCAAAACAATCATTTTTTTTGCCACCCCACCGATCCATTTCAGTATAGCTGACCAAATCAAAAACTCACATATTTTCAATAAATATCAACGATAATTCCTTTATTTATAGGGGAAAACAGTTTTATTCCCATATGTGTTCTCTACCTCAATTGACTAGGCCAATCCTGGCTTGACAATATATATTCCTGCAGGTGTTTTTGTCATAGTATAGGGATGATGATTTTATTGGTTACCGAAAAACTATGCTTTTTCAACTGGTTGTGCTTGACAATTCTAGTTTTGTCGTGATATATGTTCTGACATATTTCATATATTATGACAAAATTAGGATTGCGGATATGGTCAAAAAAGAACTCCTCGATAAGGCGATGCGCCACTTTATTTCTGCCCGGGTAATGACACTCTCCCAATTGGGGGTACTTCTGTCCTGTTCACAACGCTCGGTACAGAGATACCTTTCTAAGTGGGGTGGTTTTCGTAGTTATAATCATAATGGGAAATACTTTTCTCTCCCGGCTATAGCTCATTTCGATTCATTTGGAATTTGGAAATATAATGATATCGGTTTTTCTAGATTTGGAAATCTCAAAGAAACAGTTGTTCATTTGGTTGCCCGTTCCCCTGACGGCTTGACTGCCTCTGAATTAGGTGAGGTACTGAGCGTTAATGCTCATTCTTTCATGTCTCAGTTTCGTGTTGATCTGCGCCTGAAAAGGGAGAAATGTGATGGGGTGTTAGTGTATTTCTGTTCCGATCATGATATTAGGATCGCCCAAAAACGAAAACGATTTACAGACCAGCCATTGTCTACTTTTCCCTCAAACACGCAGGCTGTAACCATTTTAGTCTCACTACTCAAGAATCCAAAGGCAACTATAGAGGAACTCGTAAAAACAATTAACAAAGAGCAAAATGGTATTTCCATTACGATGGTTGAACGATTGCTGGAGCATCATGGCTTGTTTAAAAAAAAGGTGACACACATCTTGTAAAGAAGATTCTTCAAGTCTATCTTGAACATTTATGTGGGGAAGGAGAATTTTTGGGTCAGCCAGAGAGTTCGCTGAAACCAAAGGATATTGAGAATCTTTTGAGAAAAGCGGCGGACTCACTCAAAGGAAATTCAAAGCGTATCTTCATAGCTCAAACTATTGAAGCTTATGGTTATGGCGGACAGAGTTGGGCCGAAGACAACTTGCGATGGAACCGTGGAACCATCAGAAAAGGGCAGCAGGAGCTAATATCTGGTATTCCTGCCGAGGAAAGATTCTCGAATCGAGGACGCAAAAAAGCTGAAGAGCATTTCCCGAACCTGCTTGCAGATATTAAGAGTATCGTTGAGCCAAGATGTCAAACAGATCCAACCTTTCACACTCGTCGTCTTTATCGTCCCATCACGGCCAATACTGTACGAAATCTATTGATGGAAGACTATGGATATGACCCTGAAGCCATGCCCCATTTGCGCACGATCAGTAGAAAACTGGATGTTATGGAGTACTGGCCTCGAAAAGTAACCAAAAGCAAGCCCATCAAAAAAATTCCGGAAACCAATGACATCTTTAATCAGGTGCATACAATAAATAAAGAAGCCGACGAGAGCGTGGGTGTACTGAGAATATCACTAGATGCAAAAGCAAAAATAAAGGTAGGACCTTTTTCTCGAGGAGGATATAGCCGTCAACATAAAGAGGGAATAGACCATGACTTCGATCCAGATGTTATCCTTGGGCTTTTCGGTTTTTTTCTCCCCGAATATGATGACACGCACTTCTTCTTCTCAAAAAGTAAGATCACGGCAGACTTTATTGTCGATACTCTTGAAATCCTTTGGGTAAAACTCAAAAAAAAATACCAAATCAACACATTGGTTCTAAATTTGGACAATGGGCCAGAGAACAATAGTCGGCGAACTCAGTTCCTCAAACGTATCGTAGATTTTGCATACAATAATGCTCTCCATGTAAAATTAGCCTACTACCCTCCATATCACAGCAAGTACAACCCAATTGAACGAGTTTGGGGAAGACTGGAAAATCACTGGAATGGCGAGTTGCTTGATAGCGAGGAAAAAGTTTTGGGACTTGCGTCGACAATGTCATGGAAAGGGAATATGCCAACTATTGAAATGGTTGAAGAAAAATATGATTCCGGAGTAAAACTCACAAAGGATGAAATGCAAAATTATGAGCAACGCATTTTACGGCACCCTAAGCTCGAGAAGTACTTCGTCGATATCAATCCAGCATGTGCATGATTTATACAGAATTTTTGGATGATTTATTTTGGCCAACCGCCTAAAATGATTACTTTTAATTTATTCAAGCTGAAAGTTGCTCCAAAGGCTATATGGGATGTCCCCAAGTCCACGTTTAACCAAATGACACCCTTTTCGATAAATGTGAAACGGCGTTGTGCCGCGTTTCATCTGTTCTTTCTAAAATATTAAACACCTGGATAAGCGATAACCTTTTGAAGGTGTTTGTGCAAAGAATCCAAAAGCACAGTACAATGGCAATCAAAAGGAAAAGCGAACGGATTGTCCGCAGGTTGTTGTGGCGCTTGTATTGGTTGGCGATGGATTTATCCGGCGGCATCGAATTTTTAACGGAAAAATGACAGATGTGAAATCATTGGATAAAATTCTCATAGCATTAGAGGACGATTTTAAAGACAAGCCAATGCCGACAATAATATTTGATAGAGGTATGGTTTCAGATGATAATTTGAAGCTTTTGAACAAGTATGACAATTTAAAATCGAACAAATTTGACCCAAATCTATACGCCTACTTGAGTAAGTTATTTCGTCCCCGTTCCTAAACGATCCAGATTGCCAGACTTACCGTGCGATTTAAGACACTGGTTGTGACACTTCCCATGAAAAACTCTTTTACTGCCGAAAGGCCGCGTCTGCCCAAAACTATTGTGCCATGATTGTTATCCTGCGCTTCCTTTAAGATATCATCAGCGGCTGAACGGCTGCCTTCTGTGACTTTTGTAGTTATTTGCTCTTCGCTCAGTCCGGCTTTAAGGAGTATTTCCCTGGCTTTTTTTACATAAGGGGCAATTTCCTTGCCCGCTTTATTTTTCCAGAGTTGTTCAAGATCCTCTGCTTCTTCAAGTACCTGCATGGGAACAAAACGGCTTAAATGCTTCATGGTGTGAAAAATGGTTATATGACAATCGGTTCCGGAGAGCATGAAACCGACGTGATCAACAGCCCTTAGAGCGTTTTCGGAGTTATCAACGCAGACCAGCACATTTTTTGAATCAATACAACCTTCTAATATCCATACCGGATTATTTCTGCGGTATTCAACCAGCCTGGTGGAGACTTCACCCATAAAAAAACTTTTTATTTCAGTTCTTCCCCGCTTGGTTAGAAGTATAGTATCTACCTGTTTAATTGACGCCCAGTTGCAGATATCCTGAGCAACGCTAATTCCTCTTTTTTGACAGCACGTTTTAATTTTTTCTTCATTAAAACCTTTGGTTAGAAGTATATTTTTGGCTTCTGATAAAATTTGTTCAGCCATCTCTTCGTTCTTTTTTTCTACAGACTTCAACCTGGTTCGAGTTGTCTTATCTATTGATTTATTATCTGTTAATATTGGCGGCAAAGAGGGGAGAATGTGAATGAGGGTTACCTCAAGGTTATGACCTGGCCCGTAGATGAGATTAATATACTCCAGTGATCTCAAAGAATTCTTGGAACCATCCAGTGAAATGACAATACTTTTGGTCAAAGCCTCCATGATTTTCTCCTTTGAACTAAATCAGGAACAGGGATGGGGCTGGAATAACTTCCCCGTTCCTTACACCTAAATTGAGCGATTTTTGGCTTGATCTGCACTGATCTCTTGCGCATCAAGGATTCGCGAAAATCCTCGACATATCCACGGGTATACCTGCGGTTTTCGCAAACCCTTATGCATCAAGATTTCAGCACATCTCTTCCCCAAAAATCGCTCAACTTAGGTTACATTAAATTTTAGGGCTTAAGATTGTTGATTGTTGGTTGTCGATTGATGATTGATGATTGAAGGTATTCTATTAATTTTATAACAAAAAAACAGAGCAAAGCGATTCCACAAATCAACGATCATCAGTCAACAATCAAAAATCTTAAATCTCCAATTTTAGTGGTCGCAGAGGTTATCGCCTGTAGTAAGAGCATTGTTTAAATAGCTGTTAATAAGCTCTTCAGGTTCAAGAGGCTGTGCTCCTGTAACCACTTTTATGTTTTGTTCATTAAAAAGAACCTGTGCTTTATTTCCCATTCCGCCTGCTATTATTACATTAACACCCAGTTCGTGCAGCCACTTGGGAAGTACACCCGGTTCGTGGGCAGGTGGTACCACGATTTCTTTTTTCTTAATTATATTTTCTTCAACATCTATAAGCGCAAATTCCTTACAATGGCCAAAATGAGCAGTCAGCTTGCCATCAGCTAAAGGTATAGCAAATTTCATTGTATTAGATCTCCTGTCTTTTATCTCCTGTTTTATTTCAGATATTATATCAGCAATACTTAAAAAGGCACTGGTTACCTGGGAATCTTTATATTTCTCCTGGATAGAGGTGCCGGAATCGCCGCAGGAGACAACGTTCAGGTCAAAAGGAATCCTTCCCAGAAATTTTAATCCTGCTTCTTTTGCGGTCCTTTCTCCACCACCATATCCAAACAGTTCGAGTTTTTCGCCGCAATGAGGGCATGTAAAACCGCTCATGTTTTCGATAAGTCCCAAGATTTTCATACCTACTGTTTTGCAGAAGCTGATAGATTTTCTTACGTCGGCAAGAGAAATTTCCTGAGGTGTTGTAACTATTATAGCCTTTGCATCCGGAATCGTTTGTACAACTGTCAGCGGCTCATCGCCGGTACCGGGAGGGGAGTCAATAATTAAATAGTCGAGTTCGCCCCATTCTACATCTCCGATGAACTGCCTGATTGTAGAATGTTTAATCGGGCCTCTCCATATTATTGCCTCATCATGGTTTGATGTAAGTGATTCAATTGAAACAGCCTTCAGGTTTTCAGAGTATTTCATTGGATTCAGCTTCCGATTCTCATTCAAGTCCATCATACCCTTAAATCCAAGCATTCTGGGAATATCGGGCCCATGTAAATCAACATCCATAAGTCCAACTTTAAAACCCTTGTTTGCTAAAGCTATGGAAAGGTTTACTGAAACGCTGGTCTTGCCGACACCACCTTTCCCGCTCATGACGATTATTTTATTTTTTATTTTGGTTAAAGAGCCTTTAACAGATGCATCTAAAGCATCTTGTGCGTTCTTTTGATCAGAAATACTGCAACCAGTCTTTTGAGATTCATTCATTATACATATCTCCTAAATTACGTTTTTTATACCCAGTGCCCTTCCACATTAGGTCCATTTGTAGTCTCCAATTCGCCTTTTTTGTACATAGAAATTGCGTCGAGAACTTTTCCCTTTACATTAGTTATAATTTTTATGCCCGCGCTCTGTAATACATTAAACGCTTTAGGTCCGCAATTGCCTGTAAGCAGAACATCAACATTATTTCCGGCAATTGTCTGGCCGGCCTGTATGCCGGCTCCCTGGGGAAGGTTAAGGTGTTGTATATTTTCTACGACTTCATAATCCATGGTCTCAGGATTAACAATAATAAAATAAGCTGCTCTTCCAAAGCGAGGATCAACATTAGATTCCAGATTTTTACCTGAAGATGTAACAGCAATTTTCATAATTTCAAATTACCTCCTTAACTAAATGTTATAATTATTTTTTATCTCTGATTCTGTAAAAATTTTTATCATTGCAGGCAGGACAGTTTTGGGGACTTCCAGTACCAAGAGGTTCTTCCCACCTGTTATCACAATTAATGCATATAAATATTCTCTTGTCGTTGATTAAGCTGTAATTTCCTCCTTCTATTTTAATAGCCTTACCGTTAATAAGTGCATCCGCAACAGCCTTTCGTGCACGCTGGACAATTCTGCCAAATGTTGCTCTGGATACTCCCATACGCTTGCCTGCTTTTTCATGTGACATCCCAAGGAGATCCGCAAGTCTTATTGATTCACGTTCGTCAACAGTTAGATGGACTTCGGACAAGTCTATCATCGGTATGCCTCTTGGCTTGAAATAGCTGACGTCCGGCTTGAATGCAACAATACGATTTTTTTGGGGTCTTACCATAAAAACTCCGTTATGAGAATATGCTCAAAAAAATTAAGTATTATTATTTATATTGTCAAGAAATTTGTTATATTATTTTTTGATTAACTAATGACTTTAGTAAGTTCTCCAGTTTTCCACTTTACTCCTTTAACAACCATGTTCAGAAAAACAGACCGCAGTGGCTTGACCGACATTGCAGCCATAAAAGGGGAGGAATTTTCGAGGACATGTATGATCCGTCCCATTGCACGGTGACTGAGCCGTTCAGGTTCATCAAAGATAAGATCTGCCAGCTTTTTACGCTCAATTGCCATAGCTATTAAACGGTCGAATATGCTTTCAGGGGTATAGACCCTTTGTATACGAGGTTTCATGGTAATCCCACCAAATTTACAGGCAGAATAGCATACACCACATCCAAGGCACAAGTTTTCATTACAGACTGCTTTTTTTCGTTTATTTTTTTTCTCACCTTCCTGAATTATTTCTATTGCATTTATAGGGCATGCATTTGCACATTTCCCGCACCCATTACATTTGGAAAGGTCTATTTCCATTATCCAGTTTGAGGTTACAATTGCATTGCGGATGTCAAAAATTTTTATTGCCTGCATCATCTCGCAGCAGCAGCCACAGCAGTTACATATATAGGCTACTTTACGCTGAACATTGTCTCCGGTTTGAGCCAAGCCGGCCTCCTTGCTTTTTTCAAGAATTTTCATTGCTTCGGTGTTTGTAATTTGTTTGGCAAGCTTGCTACGTATTATTGATTCTGCAACGTAATTGAGAGAAAGGCAGGTCCATTTAGGGCGGTTGCAATTTTTCCCCAGAAGACTTGCTTTATGACGGCAGACGCATAACGATACTCCAACAGCAGTTGCTGACTTCACAATATGACTTGCGCGCTCCCAGTCAAGTATTTCAGTATGATCGCTTTCAGGAAGGGATTCCTCGCGAACAAGTGAGCGACCTACTTGTGTTTGTCCCTGGAAGAGCGAGTGGATGAATTTATCATCCTGTTCCATATATTGGTCGAATAAACGAGCTAACTCTGCCATGGGCATGTCATTGCGAGTACGCATAAAAGTGAACTCAAAAAAACCTATTGCAACCGGTGCAAGGACAAAATAGCGTTTTCCTTTGTGTTCGAGATCTACCACTAAACCTTTTTGAGCCATTTCAGTTAATTTTTCGTCAAGTTCTTTACAATCTATAGACAGCTTTTTTGAAAGAGCATTCAGAGAAACAGGCTGGCCCGGGATTTTTCTGGCGAGTTCTGCTTCTTCTGGAGAAAACAGGAGTTTCAATATCTTCATAAATACTGGGGACTCGGGAGCACCAGTAATATTACGATCCAATCTTTGTTGCAGAAGTCGATACTTTTTATCGTAGTTGACGTTATGACCCATTAAAATTCCCCCTACTATAACTAAATTGAGCTATTTTTTACTCGACTTACACCAATCTCTTGCGCATCAAGGAACTATCCAGTCAGCTAAAGGCTATGAACATCGAACATCGAACGTCCAACGTCGAATTTTGAATAAGGTATTCTGCCAATTTATAAACTGACGGAGCGAAGCGATTTCATCATTCGATGTTCAACGTTGGATGTTCGATGTTCGACGTTCAAAAAACGTTTTACTCTGCCGTTCAATATTCTCTTATCAGAAACATTCTATTTCTTAATCTTATGCAAGAAATCGAGGTTTCCGTTCAGACACTATATATTTTAAAACAGTGTCTTGATATCTATCAATATATATTTTATGTAACTACTTAGGTGGATAGGCTGAAGACTGAAGACTGTTAGGAAAAAGCGCATTTTGAAGCCATGTTTGGTGCAAAAAAAAGATATTTTCGCTAAAGTACGGCAATCGTGCTCTTCTGACCCCTTCAGCCTTTAGTCTAAACAGCTTCAGCCTGACTACGTGAGTAGTCACTATTTTATATCATATTACTATCATCGGAAGTTAGCAAAATCGTAACACTTTAGCGCTTTTAAATATTATTTTTTTGGACAGGATTTACAAGATATTCAAGATTTAAATTATTGTAGCCGTTCACGGCTTGAAACTTGAAATTGGGAAGAACAGTTCAAAAGCATGAAGGCCAAATTTCTAATTTCAATGTTCCGTAAACGCTTACAAATCTTGTTTATCCTGTTATCCTGTCAGATTCTTTTTCAAAAGGCTAAGTTGTTACGCAAAATCAAAATTATATTAACAATCAAGGATGCTATTATGAAAAAAAATCCTGATCTTGAAGTCAGTATTGGAGAGATAAAGCTTAAGAACCCTGTAATGACAGCGTCCGGCACATTCGGATATGCAAGAGAATTCGAGGAACTTGTTGATTTGAATCGTCTTGGAGCAATTATTGTAAAAGGTTTATCAATTGAAGCCTCAAAGGGCAACAAACCTCCAAGGATTGTTGAAACACCTTGTGGTATGCTGAATGCAATTGGTCTTGAAAACGTTGGCCTTGAAGTCTTTTTACAGGAAAAGCTTCCTTTCTTAAAAACACTTGCAACACCTACCTTTGTAAATATTTATGGGAAGGATATTGTCGAATATGCGGAGCTTGCATCACGAATAGATGATATTGATGGAATATCAGGCATTGAGGTCAATATTTCATGCCCTAATATAAAAGCAGGTGGCATGGCCTTTGGTGTTGATCCTGAATCAGCGTTTAATGTTGTCAAGGCTGTTAGAGAAAGTACTGCAAAAACTCTTATGGTTAAACTATCGCCGAATGTGACCGATATTGCAGAAATCGCAAAAAGTGTGGAAGAGGCGGGCGCTGACGCTGTATCATTGATAAATACTATAACGGGTATGAGCATAGACATTGAAACCCGTCGTCCAAAGCTTGCTAATATTACTGGAGGCCTTTCCGGACCTGCGATTAGGCCTGTAGCTCTTCGTATGGTCTGGCAGGTTGTTCAGAAAGTAAAGATTCCGGTAATTGGTGTTGGTGGAATTATGACACCAGACGATGCTCTTGAGTTTTTGATAGCCGGCGCTGTGGCTGTTCAGGTTGGTACGGCTAATTTTATTAACCCCAATGCCATCATAGATATAATTGAAGGCATTGAAAAATTTCTTATCAAAAATAATATTCAAAAGGTTACGGATATTATCGGAACGCTTGATGTTGAAGGTTGAAGGTTGAAGGCTTTTAGAAACAAATGGTAGCCCCTGCAAAGCAATGCAGGTTAGGGAATATCGCCCCATAAGTGCTAACTGAATTTACAGGCTGTCCCTCCTTAGGAACGTGGACGAAATAACTTCCACAACTATGCATCACAGCTTCAGGCCACCTTTGCCCGATCTCAAATCACAAAAATATCAAAATAGCCCGCTATTCCATCAACTTTTGTGATCTGAGATCGAACGAATTTGACCCAAATCTATGCGCCTACTTGTGGAAGTTATTTCGTCCACGTTCCTTACGTTGGTAGCCGATGGAGTCTGAATAAACTCTGAGATAATATATTTGTACGGAATTTTTCCGTACGGCTTGACAAAATCCTCAATGAGCCTTATATTTATTGAATAAGTAAGGAGTTTAACCGAATAATATCAATGAGGAGAATGAGAATGGTTACTGCTCGCCTTGATATGAGGCTAAATGAAGAAATTAAAGCAAAAGCAGAAAAAGCGTCTGCCTTGCTTGGATTGAGGAGTCTCACTGAGTATGTCGTCAGACTTATAGATAATAATGCTACTAAAGTAATTGCTCAGCATGAAAGTATAACTGTTGAAAATGATATTTTCGATCGTTTTATGAGTGCATGCGAAGAAGCGCGAACCCCAAATAAAGCTTTGCTGGACGCCGCAGCTTATACAAAAAAACAAGGCATTAAATGAGTTGGGCTTATGAATTTGTCGAGCTTGACAAAGCTATCCATGATCGAGCTTCATTTGATTGCGGTGAAGCCGAATTAAACGTATTCATTCAAACCCAGGCAGCCAAACATACGAAGGTAGGAATAAGCAAAACTATGCTGCTACCAGCTTCCGTTCCGCTGTATGATGGCAAATATTCCATCTGCGCATTTTATACAATTGCACCAAGCTCTATTAGAAGAGACACGCTACCAGAAGCACTTGCAAAAAAATTACCTCGTTACCCTGTGCCTGTGTTTTTGCTTGCACAAATGGCTGTTCATTTGAAGTACCATGGCCAAGGATTGGGGAGAGTTACATTAATAAAGTCTCTCGAATATTTATGGAAAATTAATTCTATGATGAGAGCCTTTGCAGTTATCGTTGACTGCTTAAACAAAAACGCAGAACAGTTCTATTCAAAATACGGTTTTGAAACATTGTGCGACCACAACGGTAAAACACGAATGTTCATGCCAATGAAAATTGTAGCAAAATTATTTCAATAGCATGTTAGCATTACAACCAAAAAACATAACAAAAAATGCGTTGGCAGCCAAAGATAAGATTCACTATTCATGAGGAGAGATTTTAATGAATCTCAAAGCCGGGCAGGTTGGGTTGAGGAACGAAACCCAACATCAACAATTACACGAAATTGCAAAATGATTGAGAAAACAATATCGGCGCAACAACCATATTTTGTTGGGTTTCGCAAGCTCAACCCAACCTACGAGCTGGTCAGCCTGTGAATGTCGAATGGGTGTTGAATAAATGGGGTCAGAGTAAAATTATAAAGGGGGCATTAAAGGGGACATCCAAAACAACCTGTCGCATAATATCGGGTTATGTTTAATTAAAAGTGTTTTTTGTGTTAAAAAAAGTATTAGAAGTATTGACAAAGCTTGGAGTCTGAATTATTTTTGTTTATGTAATGTAATTCAAGGAGGTGCGAGATGAGAAGCACAATTACAGCCAGGGGGCAGACTGTCATTCCTGCAACAATCAGGCGTCAATTTAATTTGACCCAAGCTGACCGTTTAGAGTGGGTTGTGGAAAACAACAATTTGAGAGTTGTGCCTGTTAAAATGAATCCTATTGATGAGTTCCGTGGTAAGGGGGGTGGCGGTGCTGTTGGAAGGCTTTTAGCTGATCGGAAAAAAGATAAGGAACGTGAATGAAGCGTTATCTTTTAGACACATCGGCACTGTTGACTTTGCGAGATGATGAAGATGGGGCGGATTTTATTGCTGGCCTAATGTATAAAGCTCAAGATAAACAATGTCTGTGTTTTGCCTGCTTTCTTTCGCTCATGGAAATATTATACAGAGTCTGGAAAGACGAAAACGAACTTGCTGGCCGGTTGGCCTACGAGGAGTGTCAGTCATTACCTATTAAATGGGTTCATGAAACAAAAAATCTACTTGAGGCGTCGGCAGAAATTAAAGCAAGAAATAAACTTTCTGTCGTTGATGCCTGGGTTGCTGCAAGTGCTTTTCAGGAAGATGCAATTTTGGTTCATAAAGATCCCGAATTTACATCTATTGAATGTCCTCAAATTGAGCTACCATATAAATAAAAGGCTTCGGTCATCATAACCTCCCCACAACGACTGTTTGATGTTTAAACATTTTTTAGCTGATTTGCCGAGGATCTGTACAGATATATTGAAATCAAGAACGCACAAATTCCATCAGCAAAGAATAGTCATGATTGTCGGCTGCTTTTAATGATTCAATATACCGTTTTCTGCTCTCACCTTGTTTTATAAGGCTTGCACTTCCCCATGTAAAGGCAGGTTTTTTTAAAATTTTTTCGAGTATCAGATCTGCCATTAGTCTTGCATGTCGCCCATTACCGTTTGGGAATGGGTGGATACATACCAGACGATGATGAAAGTGTACTGCAAACTCATCGGGCGTGAATGTTTCAAATTCGGTCCATGCTTTTGCATCATCGCAGAGTTTCTTGAGTTCGATAGCTATCTCCTGCCAATTGATCCCGATATTTTTATTGCTTTTTCTAAACTTGCCGGCCCATTTCCAGACATTCCCAAACATTTTTTTGTGAAGCCGGCATATAAAATCTTCGTTAAAAAAATCTGTTTTTTTAAGGCGCTCTGCCCATAGATATGCCTGGCTGATATTGTCTTGTTCCCAGCGATCAAGCTCTGCTCGTGTTGTAATATGTGTGAGCAGAAGTCCTTCTGTTTCATCAGGTTCTAAAGGCGTGGCGCCTTCAGGGTAATCAATATTCATTTTGAGCGAGCCCTAAACATCCCACAATGACTTTGGCATTGTCTGAATCAGTTCTTCTACAGTAGTATCAAAAGCCTTCTTTTTTTCTTTTTCAGACAACCCTTGATCTTCAAGTAACATAGTATGAGAAACCCGCATCATTCGTTTCTTTGCAACGAGGTACGCCTGTTTTTTTATTGTATCCTGCAGACTGGTTTTCGGAACAAGTCCATAAACAAATACACAGTCCAAAGCCTCGGCTGCACGATGCATAGTTCTTAATGTCACATTTCCGGTGACCTCATCATGCTCAATGCGTGTGATGCGCGACCTGTTAACTTCGAGCCGTTGTGCAAACTGCCTCCCGTTTACCCCCAATGCGTCACGAATGGCACGTATCCAGCCTTTTTGTGGCGGAATAATTGTTTTCAAAATTTTGAAACGGTTTAGCGTAGAGCTTAACTGCTCAATAATCAGTTTTTTTTGAAAAGCCTTCATGGTAATAAACACATTAAGGGATAAAAAAGTTTATAAATATATGAACATCAAATAGCTTATTGTTTATATATTTATAAATATTATTTGTCAACTTATTTATGCCGATTTTCAATTGCTATTGATCTTCTGCTTAGCCTATACTTGCAGGATATACTTGCGGGACGTACATTAGTTTATAAGTTGACGTGGTAATTGAACTGAAGCCGGGTAGGTAGAAGGCTGAAAAGTGAAGCTTCCTGACAGCCTTCAGTCTTCTACCTATCCACCTATTATTTAGATAACTTCAGATGTTTCTATGGGATTTGCTTTTAAGTATTCCAGCCGGTTAAGTCCATTGATATAAGCTTTTGCACTGGCTGTGATAATATCCGGATCAGCGCCCCTGCCAAGGGCAATAAGTCCGTTTTCTTTTAATCGTACAGTAACTTCGCCCTGTGCATCCGTGCCCCCACTAATTGCGCTAACGGAAAACCTTAATAGTTCTGATTTTGAACCTGTAAGTTTTGCAATAACATTATAGGCAGCATCAATCGGGCCATTTCCAGATCCAGAGCCTTCTGCAGATCTTTCATTTATTTTGAGTTTGACATTTGCAGTCGGTTTAACTGTTGTTCCGCTTGAAACATGAAGATATTCAAGGTTGAAGACTTCCGCTGTTCTTAAAATGCCCTCAGTAACAATGACTTCCAGATCTTCATCTAAAATATGCTTTTTCTTATCAGCAAGCTCCTTGAATTTTTTAAAAACAAGCTTTAACTCTTCATCACTAATATCGTATCCTAATTCCTTTAAATGTGAGCGAAGCGCATGTCTGCCGGAATGCTTTCCCAGAACAAGCTTACTCTTACTTAACCCTATGGTTTCAGGCTTCATGATTTCATATGTCATGGGATTCTTCAGCATACCATCCTGATGGATTCCAGCTTCGTGGGCAAATGCATTGGCTCCTACGATTGCTTTATTCGGTTGAACCATAATTCCGGTTATCATGCTTACAATTCGGCTTGTCGGGTAAATATGTTCAGTATTTATATTGGTATATACAGGAAGAAAATTGGGTCTTGTGTGCAGCGCCATTACCACTTCTTCAAGCGAAGTATTGCCTGCTCTTTCTCCTATTCCATTTATGGTTACTTCTGCCTGTCTGGCTCCGGCGTATATTGCTGCAAGAGTATTTGCAGTGGCAAGACCAAGATCATTGTGGCAGTGAACGCTCAGGACAGCTTTATGTATATTTGAGGTGTGCGCCATAACATATTTTACAAGATCACCAAATTCCTGTGGAATAGCATATCCTACTGTATCAGGAAGGTTAAGAGTAGTAGCCCCGGCTTCAATTGCCGCATCGAAAACCCGGCAGAGGAAGTCACGATCACTTCTTGATCCATCTTCTGCTGAAAATTCAACACTGTCAGTAAAAGATTTTGCGTATTTGACAGCTTCAAAAGCAGTTTTAACCACTTCTTCTCTATTCATCTTCAGCTTATATTTCATATGAATATCTGAAGTAGCTATAAATGTATGAATCCTGGGATTTTTTGCATGACAAATTGCAGCCCAGGCACGGTCAATATCATTTTTGTGTGTTCTTGCCAGTGCGGCAATCTCAATATTTTTTACAACACCCGCTACTTGGGCAACTGCCTCGAAATCTCCCTCAGATGCGGCGGGGAATCCGGCTTCCAGCACATCAACGCCGAGTTTTTCCAACTGTCTAGCGAGCCGCATTTTTTCTCCGGTATTCATACTAGCTCCCGGAGACTGCTCACCATCTCTTAGTGTTGTATCAAAAATAATTACTTTTTCATTCATAAATTTGGCATCTTTCAAAATACGTCAAAAGTAGTTGAGACTTTTTTAAACTTGTACGACTACACGAAAATAAGTGCCTAAAGTGAGCTAAAGTGCCTAAAATGCCTAAAGTTAAGGAATGCACCTTCGGTGCTGCCAATTCTATGTAAATTAATAGAGCGAAGCGACTCCTTAACTTTAGGCACTTTAACATACTTTAGGCATTTTAGGCACTTCAAGCTTTATTTTTGGCCGAAGCTGGAAACACCTCTAAAAAGTGCAAACCAGCAAATGAAGGATACCAATTTTATGATCTTTCTTTTGAAAGTTTATACTGAAAACTGTCTGCCAATGCTTGCCAGCTCGCCTCAATTATATCTTCTGAAACGCCTATTGTACTCCAGATACGATCTTCATCACGCGATTCTATTAAGACCCTTACTTTTGCGGCAGTCCCTTCCCATGCATCAATTACCCTGACCTTAAAATCTACGAGCTGCATGGAATCCAGGTCTGCAACATAAAATTTTTCAAGAGCTTTGCGCAGAGCGTTATCTAAAGCGCCTACCGGTCCACTTCCTTCTGCAGCGGTAATTTCTTCAGTGTCACCTACGGATATTTTTATAGTTGCATGAGCAGAACACGGGCGATCTTTTTCCTTTTCAATATGGACTCTAAAGGATTTCAGTTCGAAAAGAGGCTTAAACTGTTTTGTGAGTTTTTCCATCAGTATTTTGAATGAACCATCAGCCACTTCAAACTGGTATCCTTTTTCTTCCATACGCTTTATTTCCGAAACGATCTTGCGGCTGTCAAAACCGTTCGTTCCGAGCTCTATGCCGAGTTCTTTGGCTTTGTATTCCACATTGCTTTTACCGGCGAGATCAGATATCAGCACGCGGCGTTCATTCCCTACTAATTCAGGATTCATGTGCTCGTAAGCTCTATGCACTTTCATTACGGCGCTTACATGAATACCACCTTTGTGGGCGAATGCACTTTTGCCGACAAAAGGCCTTGAATTAAGGGGGGTCATGTTTGCGGATTCACTTACAAACCTGGATGTGTTTTTGAGTTTTGCCAGATTTTCTTTGGAAATACATTGACGATTCATTTTTAGACTGAGAATAGGTATGATAGAAGTAAGATCCGCATTTCCGCATCTTTCTCCATATCCATTTATCGTCCCCTGCACCATAACAGCGCCATGGCGTACAGCCGCAATGGAATTAGCAACAGCAAGGCCGCTGTCGTTGTGAGTATGGATTCCTATTTTAATCGGTAGAGAATTTGTTTTTTCCCTGTACTTATTGAGAGTATTATACACATCAATCATAATGGTTTCTATATCATCTGGCAGTGTTCCACCATTTGTATCACAGGGAACAACTGTCTCAGCTCCACCATCTATAGCTGCTATAAGAGTCTGTAAAGCATATTCTCTATTTGCCAAATAGCCATCAAAAAAGTGCTCGGCATCGTAAATAACTTCCCGACCATTTCTTTTAAGGAACTCGACACTATCTGTTATCATAGCGAGATTTTCTTGCAGGGTATTGTTCATAATCTGCTTAACATGAAGATCCCAGGTTTTGCCGAATATTGTTACAGCAGGGGTGCTGCTTTTAATAAGGGCTTTTAAGTTTTGATCCTCATCAGCGCTAATTCCAGGCCTGCGAGTTGAGCCGAATGCAGTAAGACGGGCATTTTGAAATTTAATATTTTTCGCCAGCTCAAAAAAGCGTTCGTCCCTGGGATTAGAACCTGGCCAGCCACCTTCTATGTAATGTATCCCAAGGTCATCAAGCCTCTGTGCGATTTTTATCATTTCTTCAGCACTGAAGTTGATATTTTCTCCCTGAGCCCCGTCCCTCAAGGTGGTGTCATATAACAGAATTGGTTCCATTTTGTTGTTCTCCCAAGAAAAAGAATACAATTTCTAATTTCTACTTTCCAATTTCAAGCCGTGAATGGCTCCTATTTTTTTCGGTTTTCAGGTCTTAATGCTCTTACCGCGGCGCCGGCTGTCCACATTTCTGATTTTTTTATAACATCAAGTTCTTTTCTCAGTTTTACAAGATAATCAGGGGCACTGTTAGCCTCAAGAACTCGTTGTGTCTCTTTACCGGTTTTAACACGGTCATAAAGTTCTTCAAAAACAGGAGCTACTGCATCCCGGAATTTCGGAGCCCAGTCCAGAGCACCTCTCTGAGCGGTTGTGCTGCAGTTTGCAAACATCCAGTCCATGCCGTTTTCTCCAACAAGACGTATAAGACTCTGAGTCAGTTCTTCAACTGTTTCATTAAAAGCCTCGCTGGGTGAATGACCATTTTTCCTGAGAATATTGTATTGCGCTTCCATAGTGCCGGCAAGGCATCCCATAAGGACTCCGCGTTCTCCGGTAAGATCACTATAAACTTCCTGTTCAAAGGTTGTGGGGAAGAGATAGCCGGAACCTATTGCTATTCCGAGAGCAAGAGTTCTTTCCTTTGCTCTGCCGGTATAGTCCTGGTGTATTGCATAACTGGAGTTTATACCGCTTCCGTCCAGAAAATTTCTTCGGACATTTGTCCCTGATCCTTTTGGAGCAACCATAATAACATCTATATTCTCCGGGGGTATAATACCTGTCTGTTCTTTATAAACAATAGAAAATCCATGCGAGAAATAAAGAGCATCTCCTTCATTAAGGCATGCCTTTACCATTGGCCATGTGGCAACCTGTCCTGCATCTGAAAGCAGTTCCTTAATAATAGTTCCCTTTTTTGCTGCTTCCTCAATGGGCAACAGGGTTTCATCTGGGACAAAACCGTCTGCAATAGCTTTATTCCAGTATTCATCTCCTTCAAGCTGTCCTATTATTACATTAAAACCGTTATCTTTGAGGTTTAAGGCTTGTGCTGGGCCTTGAACCCCATATCCAAGGATAACGATTATTTCATCTTTTAGAATTTCTCTTGCTTTATCCAGAGAAAATTCATCTGCTGTTATTATTTCTTCTACAACTCCACCAAAATCAATTTTTGCCATCTTTTTCTCCTTTAATAAATAACGGTTTACAGTTCACGGTTGTCGGTTCACGGTTGTCGGTTTACAGTTATGCATTCCCACGCTGGAGCATGGGAACGAGAAACGGTTGTCGGTTTTACAGTTAACGGTTTTAAGTTTTGATCAACCGTGAACTGTGAACCGTAAACTGTCACATCTATACAGTTTTCGGCTCGCGGGATAGAGCAATGATCCCTGTTTTAGCGATTTCCTTGATTCCTAAAGGTTTCAGGAGACTCAATATGGCAGACAGTTTGTCTTCATCACCCGTTATTTCAATAGTGTAATGTTCCAGTCCGACATCTATTATTTTAGCTCTGAAGATATCGACTATTCTAAGTATTTCAGCTCGGTGTTCGGGTTTGGCGTTAACCTTTATAAGAGCCATCTCTCTTTGAACAAATTCCGTGCCTGTGAGTTCGATTACTTTCATTACATTTATGAGCTTGTGAAGCTGCTTCATAATTTGTTCCAGAACAACCCTGTTCGCCGTAGCGACAATTGTAACCCTTGATACATGAGGTTCGGTGGTTTCGGCAACGCACAGGCTGTCGATATTATAGCCCCTTCCACCGAATAATCCTGAGATTCTGGAAAGTACACCGGGCTGGTTCTCGACCAAAATCGAAAGTACATGTTTTTCTTCTATCATGATTAATATCCTTTTTATGTAGCTTGGTATTAAACTATGTTAAACTAGCAGCATTTCTGTTATAGGCGCGCCTGCGGGAACCATTGGATAAACGCATTCTTCCTGTTCTACAACAAAATCCATGATTACTGCTTTGGGACTGGAAAGACCTTTTTTGAGCACTTTTTCAACTTCATCCGGTTTTGTAGCCCTTAATCCTACTGCTCCATAAGCCTCAGCCAGTTTAACAAAGTCCGGAGCGTGTTCCATACCTGTTTGTGAATAACGTTTTTCGTAAAAAAGTTCCTGCCATTGCCTGACCATGCCAAGATAACTATTGTTCAAGATTACAACCTTAATCGGAAGACCGCATTGGGCAGCAGTTGCCATTTCCTGGATATTCATCTGGATACTGCCATCTCCCGCAATATCCACTACAAGTTTTTTGGGGCAGGCCAATTGAGCTCCTATTGCTGCAGGAAGACCAAAACCCATTACACCCAAACCACCGGAAGTAATAAAATGATTGGGTTTGTCAAAATGATAAAACTGGGCGGCCCACATCTGGTTCTGACCTACTTCAGTAGTTATTATAGCTTTTCCCTTAGTTAGTTCGTAAAGTTTTTCCACAACGTATTGCGGCTTGATAACTTTTTCCTGAGCATATGCCAGGGGTTTTGTATTTTTCCACTCTTCAATCTGATCAAGCCATTTTTTTCTTTTTTCGTTTAAATCACCCAGATCTTCCTTGTCTAAAAGCTTATTAAGTTGTCCAAGTGTTGTTTTACAGTCCCCGACAATAGGAACAGTAACAGGAACATTTTTTTGTATAGATGTCGGATCAATATCTATGTGTATTATTTTTGCCCGTGAAGCAAATTCATCGGTTTTTCCTGTAACACGATCATCAAAACGAACGCCTATACCAATAAGCAAATCACAAGCTCCTGTTGACATGTTTGCCCTGTACGTGCCATGCATGCCCATCATTCCAAGCCACAAAGGATCTGTGCCAGGGAATGCACCCAATCCCATTAAGGAAGCTGTCAAAGGAATTTTTGTTTTTTGTGCGAATTCTGTAAGCTCTTTTGAAGCTTTTGAAAGAACAACTCCGCCTCCGGCAAAAATAACCGGTCTTTTGGCATCCTTTATAAGACTTGCTGCTTTGCTAAGTTGCCTGATATTTGGCTTATACGTAGGATTGTAAGACTTTAATTTAATCTTTTTTATTGGCTTATAATCAACTTTGGTTGCAGCGACATTCTTTGGGATATCTATCAGCACAGGTCCAGGACGTCCTGACTGAGCAATATAAAAAGCTTCTTTAACAACCCTTGCCAGATCTTTAGTATCTCTAACAAGGTAATTGTGTTTTGTGCATGGTCTTGTTATCCCAACAATATCCACTTCCTGAAAAGCATCGTTTCCAATAAGCTGGGTGGGAACCTGGCCGGTAAATATAACAATTGGAATTGAATCCATATAGGCGGACGCTATTCCGGTAACTGTATTGGTTGCTCCGGGACCGGAAGTTACGAGAACGACTCCCACTCCACCGCTGGCTCTTGCATAACCGTCAGCAGCATGTACTGCACCCTGTTCATGGCGCACAAGAACATGATGTATGTCGGTCTTAGCAAGTTCGTCATAGATATCTATGACAGCGCCACCCGGAAATCCAAAAATAGTTTTTACACCTTCTTCCTTTAGTACTTCCATAAGGATTTGTGCACCTGTAAGTTTCATGATAAAATTTCCTTTCAATTTGCGGGTTGTAAATTAAGTGCCTAAAGTGAGCTAAAGTATATTAAAGTGCCTAAAGTTAAGGAATGCGCTTTCGGCGCTGCCAGTTTTAATTTTTTTACCATACAACTTTGCTCACTTTATTTCCGGCTGAAGTTATAATTAAACTCTGAAAATAGATAGCACGCCGAAGGCGTACCACAACTTTAGGCATTTTAGGCACTGTCTTTACTACTTTACAATTGCTCCATCGCTGGCAGATGAAACCATGCGCGCGTATCTGGCCATATAGCCATGGGTTATCTTTGGTTCCGGAGGAGACCACTTTGATAATCTGTTTTGTATCTCTTCTTCAGATACTTTGAGCGTTATGTTTTTTCCGGGAATATCTATAGAAATCAGATCACCTTCCTGTATAATTGCAATAGGCCCGCCCTGCATAGCTTCAGGAGAAATATGTCCTATTGCAGCACCCCTTGTGCCACCGGAAAAACGGCCGTCTGTAAGAAGTGCGACATGAGCGTCCAGTTTCATACCTGCAATTGCCGAAGTCGGAGTCAACATTTCGCGCATACCAGGACCGCCCATTGGTCCCTCATAGCGGATTACAATAACATCTCCTTTTTTTATTTTGCCCTCCATTATTGCTTTACCGGCATCTTCTTCTGAATCAAATACTCTGGCAGGGCCTTCATGGCATAACATTTCATCAAGAACTGCTGATTGTTTTACAACACATCCATCCGGGGCAAGGTTGCCGAACATTATAGCAAGTCCGCCCTGGGAGTGATAGGGATTGTCAATTGAACGAATTACATTATTATCCAGTATCATTTTATCACTGGTGTTTTCGCCCACTGTTTTGCCTGTTACTGTAATACATTCATTATTAATAAGCCCGGCTCCGGATAATTCCTTTATAACCGCACTTATTCCACCGGCACGGTTTAAGTCTTCCAGGTGATGACTGCCTCCGGGACTTAAGGAACAGAGATGTGGTGTAATTTTGCTTATTTCGTTAATCAGGTTGAGATCTATATCTACTCCAGCTTCTTTTGCTAAAGCTGTAAGATGCAGTACAGTATTTGTGGAGCAGCCTAATGCCATATCAACGGTGAGCGCATTTTTAAAGGCTTTTTCCGTCATGATTTTTTTTGGTGTAATATTTTTTTCAAGAAGGCTTATGATCTGCATTCCTGCTTCCTTGGCAAGACGGATTCGAGCGGCCATAACCGCAGGTATTGTTCCATTGCCGGCCAGCCCCATCCCTATAGCTTCTGTCAGGCAGTTCATAGAGTTGGCAGTAAACATACCGGCGCAGGAACCGCAAGTGGGGCAGGCGGCATCCTCAATTGCAGACAGCTCTTTTTCAGTCATTTTTCCGGAAAGCACCGCACCAACAGCTTCAAAGACAGTGACAAGATCTATTTTTTCAGAGCCGGATTTTTCAGGACGCTCTCCGGCAAGCATCGGACCTCCGCTTATCACAATGGTGGGGATGTCCAAACGGGCGGCAGCCATAAGCATCCCTGGAACAATTTTATCACAGTTTGTAACCATTATCATTGCATCAAATGCATGAGCAACAGCCATAACCTCTATGGAGTCGGCAATCAGTTCTCTGCTACCGAGGGAATATTTCATGCCTGTAT
>Ga0255404_1004_pt1 | contig 22410 bp, 15 predicted proteins | sample ANMaggSSYBR01J11_FD_182132 | JGI IMG/M metagenome (GOLD analysis project Ga0255404, IMG submission 182132) | Sediment cell enrichment communities from methane seep in Santa Monica Basin, California, United Staets - ANME aggregate JGI... | ecosystem: Environmental > Aquatic > Marine > Cold seeps >...
TGGCACAGTTCCTTTATCGGCTGCTTTTGAGCAGACCATCGAATTAGAGGAAGCTATAACGAAAGGTAATTCTCTTGAAATAGAAGATAATGAAACTATATGGCATACATCATCAATTACATTAAATGATGCTTCAGGCGATGAAGTAGGTTTCATGCTGATCAGACAGGACATCACAGCAGAAAAAAACCTGTTCGCTGAAAATTTGAAAAGGTTAATTATAAGGTCAATTTTACTCTTCGTATTATTGTGTTCCTTTTACTTTTTTATGTTGAAGAGAACTGCTCAAGACATATTTGAAAACGAGTTCATAGTAAAGGAAAGCAGTGATCGCTTCAGATCCGTTATCGAATCTGCACATGATGCAGTTATGATCGTGAATTCCAAAGGAAAGATCGTTTATTGGAATAAAAGGGCTGAATCAATATTTGGTTATGATAGAGACGAAACAATAGGTGCTCATCTTTTGACATTGATCCCGGAAAGATATAGGGAAGGTCATAAAAATAAATTCAATGGATCAGATATAACTGGCCTAACTGTTCAGATAGAGGGATTGAAAAAAGATGGTTCAGAGATACCAGTTGAACTTTCACTATCAAGCTGGAATTCAAAATATGGTCGTTATTATGGTGGAGTGATCCGTGATATCACTAAGAGAAAAGAAGATGAGGATATGCTGAAAAAATATGCAGCAGAGCTTGAGCATTCGAATGAACTCAAGACCATTTTTACCGATATTATGCGCCACGATCTGATGAATCCTATAAGCTTCATAAATGGATATGTTGGTCTGTTACTGGAAACGGAAAAAGATCCTGATAAAGTCACTAAAATAAAGCGTTTGAAAAATGTCACCTCAAAATTGATCATAATGATAGAGGAAGCATCAAAATTCTCAATGCTGGAAGAGTCAGATGAAATTACTTTAAGGGATTTTGATCTTGAATTTATGCTAAGATCATCTGCCATGTATATTCAAAAACAGGCCGATGAAAAAGAAATGACAATTGAACTCGATCTTCACGGGCCTTATTTTGTGAAAGCTGACCCCATGGTAGAAGATGTGTTTGCAAATATTCTATCAAATGCTATAAAATACAGCCCGAAAAGAACAAAAGTAATAGTTGATGTTGCTGATCAAGGAGAATTCTGGAAAATAAGCATAACCGACTCAGGCGAAGGAATTGCAGATGAAGATAAGCCCCTGGTATTTGACAGGTTCAAACGTGTTAACAAAGGCAACATTGAGGGCACAGGCATTGGCCTTGCAATCGTGAAAAGGATCATGGAGCTACATGAAGGTGATGTGGGAGTAAGTAACAATCCAGAAGGTCAGGGTAGTGTTTTCTGGGTAACTCTGAAAAAGGCTGATCTCTAAGCTGAACAACGAATGTCAAGAACAAATTAACATATCTAAAAATGTACACATCATATCAATAGCTATATAAATTTAGATAAAAAATGATCTAAATTCCACCGTAGGATCAGATCTTTATAATTCTACGGTGGAACATTGAAATTTCATTAAATAAGGTTTTACTTTTCAGTAGCTTTTGCACGCTCTTCTTGTGTCATATTGGCGAGACGCTCAACTTCCTTTATATCCAGACCCAACCCTTCAGCCACATGGCCACCATAGTCTGGATCGGCCTTGAAGAATATAGCGGTCTGTCTGAGTTGAATGCGTTTTTGTGCACCTGAGAGATGGGACACGATATTGCCCACAAGGTTCTCACGGGCCTGATCATCCATAACGTCACGATACAGGTTACCTGCCTGCACAAAGTCATCGTTGGGGTGAACATAAGGCGTACGGTCTGCTTTACCTGATACTTCGAATGCTGACTTCAAAGCATCAGGGTCTGGTGCAGGACCACCAAAACTGTTAGGCCAGTAATTTGGTCCGCCGCCTCCATTGGCATCAATTCGCATGAACCCATCACGCTGATAACTGGTTTCGGGGGCGTTCTTAGGAGCATTCACAGGGATCTGATGGTAGTTGGGACCCAGACGGTGAACATGTGAGTCATGATAAGAGAAAGCTCTGGCCTGTAACATCTTGTCCGGAGAAATATCAATACCTGGTACCAAATTACCGGGACTGAATGCAGATTGCTCCACTTCAGCAAAGTAATTGGCAGGATTCCTGTTAAGTACCATTTTACCTATCTTGATGGTCGGGAAGTCACCATGTGGCCAGACCTTGGTTATATCAAGGATATCAAAACGATATTCTTCGGCCTGTTCCGGGGTCATGATCTGCATCTCAAGGGTCCAGGAAGGATAATCTTCCCTCTCAATAGAATCATAAAGGTCCCTTGTAGCATGATCAGGATCTGTTGCGCTTAATTTATCTGCTTCCTCGCGGGTAAGGGTCTTTGTACCCTGGTCAGTCTTGAAATGATACTGCACCCAGAAGTAGTCCCCATCATCATTGTACCACTTGTAAGTGTGACTTGAGTATCCGTTCATGTTGCGGAAGGTTGCAGGTGTACCCCTGTCTGAAAAGAGGATCGTGACCTGATGAATTGATTCCGGAGTAAGAGATAGAAAGTCCCAGAACATGTTTGGATCTTTGCAGTTTGTGGCAGGATTTCGCTTCTGTGTATGAATGAAATCGGGGAACTTTAAAGGGTCCCGAATGAAGAACACAGGTGTATTGTTACCGGTAAGGTCATGGTTTCCATCTTCGGTATAGAATTTTATAGCAAAACCACGTGGATCTCTTGCTGCATCGGGAGAACCTTTTTCACCACCTACGGTGGAAAAGCGGGCAAAGACTTCAGTACGCTTACCGATCTCAGAAAGGAACTTGGCTTTTGTGTACTTGGTCACATCTGCAGTCACTTCAAAATAGCCGCCAGCACCTGCACCTTTGGCATGCACAACACGCTCAGGGATGCGTTCACGGTTAAAATGACCAAGTTTCTCCAAAAGGTGAACGTCCTGTATGAGAACTGGACCACGTTCTCCGGCCGTGAGGCTGTTCTGATCGTCCCCCACCGGAATTCCAAAAGCAGTAGTTAAGCTGGAAGTATTCTCATCACTCATTAAAATTCACTCCTCAAATTTATAGATAGGGTATATTGAAGAAATATATCAAGTAATAACTAGATCAAATTCTTGATCATACCCACAAAAACCCAAGAATAAATTTGTTGTTAGACTATAAATAGATTCACATTTTTTAGAGATGTGCTTGTTGAAGAATAGAATTAGGTATTCAGTCCTTTACAAAAAAGAAATTCTGTCTGTTAAAGACAGTCACATTCGAACTAAGATCAATTAAAAAGAAGTGTATCGGAATCAATAGGAATTGTGAATGTGAACGTACTTCCCTTTCCAACTTCACTCTCAACCCTGATCTCGCCACCATGCATTTCAACAAATTTCTTGACAATTGCAAGACCAAGACCAGTTCCCCCATAACTTCTGGCAATTGTAGAATCCACCTGTTTGAAGGTCTCAAATATTTCATCATGTTTATTTTTGGGAATACCAGTACCATTATCTGATACAGATATCTCAAACATATTACCACAATTAACAGCATTGATCTATATACAACCATTTTCAGGTGTGAACTTCAAGGAATTACTTAATAGATTATACAATATTTGTTTCATCCTTAATTTATCAGCATACACTTCGATACTTTTAGAACGAACCTGATTACAAATTTCAATGTTCTTATTATATGCCATATGTTTGATTGTATTTTCCGCATCACAAATGAAGGAAGGTAAACTAAACTTTTCACATTCAAGTTCTATTTTCCCACTTTCTATCTTTGAGATCTCAAGAATATCATTGATCAAACTCAGTAAGTGTTTCCCGCTGTCCATAATATTGTATGAATAATTAATTTCCTTTTCATTCAGGTTACCGAAAGGATTACTATTTAGTAACTGTGAGAAGCCAATTATGGAATTAAGAGGCGTGCGTAGCTCATGGCTCATGTTTGCAAGGAATTCAGATTTGGCACGGTTGGCAGCTTCTGCCACAAGCTTTGCATGGAACATTGCATCTTCTGCTTGTTTCCGCTCTGTGAGATCTCTAGAAGTGGAGAGAACAGCTGGTTTGCCATCATAATCAATAATGCGATTGCTTAGTTCTATGGGGATAGTAGTGCCATCTTTACAAATAGCTACACTTTCAAATATGGAACACATTCCCTTTTGTAATTGCTTGATATTATCAGGCATATTTGATGCATATTCAGAAGAATCCAGGTCCATTATCGACATATTCAGCAGTTCATCTCTGCCATAACCCGTGAATTCACAAGCAACTTCGTTCACTTCCAGGATGAACCCGTCCAAATCGTATATTAGAGTTGGATCATTAGAATTATTAAAAAATGTTCTAAACTTCTGTTCCGATTTTTGTAAAGCAGTCTCCATTTGCTTCCGCTCAGTGATGTCCTGCATTATCCCAGACATCCAAATAGCCTGGCCAGCTTTGTTAAAAGTAACCTCACCTTGCGCATGAATAATACGTTCTGAGCTATCGGACAAAAGAATGCGGTAGTCAATACTATACGGTTTATGTTCATATATTGCCTTATTTATATTATCTTGAACAAACAACTCGTCATCAGGATGGATGTACTTTAGAAACGACTCAAAAGTAGTTTCAAATCTCTGGGGTGCCAGCCCAAGGATGTTATAGATCTCGTTAGATAATTTTACCTTATTTTTGACGAGGTCCCAATCCCAATTACCAAGATGGGAAATACGCTGTGCATTGGACAAACTGGCTTCACTCTTGCGTAGAATTTCTTCCGCTTGCTTGCGTTCAGTGATGTCTACAAGTATTCCCCTAATGCCTATTGTTCTGTCATCATGAACAATTCTGCTTGAATATATGCTGATAGGAAATGTACTGCCATCTTTTCTCAGAGCTGTGTATTCGTTAGACCCTTGATCTTCTCCACGCACGACCTTCTCTAGATTCAGTTTAGCCCTATACAGATCCTCGGGAATCAGTGTCTGATAAATATTTGAACCTTTGGAAAAGTCTTCCTGCGTGTAACCGAACATGTCAAATGAATAACGGTTGACGAATATGAGATTTCCTTGTAGATCAGTTTCAAAAACCGTTTGGGGCAAGGAATCAGCCAACTCTTTATACTTGATCTCGCTTTCTTTTAGTGCCTTTTCAGCAAGCTTCTGTTCTGTAATATCATCAGCAGTGAGCAAAACCATTGGTTCATTGTTTTGTTTTATCAGGAGCGTTGAAATTAAAAGATGAAGTGTTACAGACCGGCCATTGGCAATTATTTCCAATTCACCTTCCCTTTTGTAAATGTTCTCACCTGTCTCAAAAGTGTACATTACAGAGTTTCGCACAGTACATTCAGAGCATTCTCTGTTTTTCCCACACCCTTCATCTTTCAACGAATTCATGCATCCAAACAATTCACCACCAAGAAGACCAATACTATCTGTTTTTTCCTTTCCTAATGTAATGGAAGTAGCTCGATTGATGTTTTCAACTCTGCCGTCCTTATTGATAAGGATCAGAATAAGAGGAAGATTCTCAAAAATAGAATTTAAGACCCCAGGATTTTTAAACGATTCAGCTGGAATATTATAAGATCCTTCAGCAGATAAATTATTCATAACATCTTCAATTCCATTCATTTTTCATTATCTCTCAAAAGATTATAATTACAGCAGGAAATAAATAAATTAATCTTATATATAGTAGTCGTCATAATATTGAATATATTGTGCGTTCATCAAATAAAATAGGGAATGAAGACAACATATACTTTCAAGCTGAGATAAATATAATCGCAATCAAGGCAGCAGCTAAACCTAACCATTGTTTTGAAGAAAGCTTTTCTTTGAGTATAAAACATGCAAGCAACACTGTCCCTGCGGGGTAGAGGGAAGAAGTGATAGATGCTATGTCGAGTCGACCTGCCTGAGATGCAAAAGCAAAAAAGGTGTTTCCTCCTGTATCAAAGATCCCGGCAATGACGATTATGGGAAAGACGCTTTTGGGTGGGATATAGACCTGCTTTTTCAGAGCTATAAATATGATCAATGTTATAGCTGCCGCTATCCTTGCAGCAGTAAGAGGCCAGAGTACAGCCGTATCGCTAACCTTGTCAATGGATATGAAAAATAATCCAAAACCCATCCCAGCGATTAGTGGAAGTATGAGATCGGTGCGTTCAATTTTACGACTCCCGTCCCCTCCACCAGCAATGAGCCAGACTGCTACAAGTGCGAAAGCAAAGCCTATCATTTGATGAAAAGCAGGAAGTCCTTCGTAAAAAGTGCCGTAGATGACTGGTACGGAAGCTGCCACTATTGCTGAAATGGGTGCAACAAAACCCATATTGCCCTGTGAAAGACCACGATAAAGGGCCAGAAGTCCAATGCCTATGAAAACTCCTGCAACGACACCCCAGACCATACCACCAAAAGGTGGCATCTCTTCTGCCATTAAATGGGCTGAAAATGCAAGAAGGAAAATACCAACTATCTGGGTTATCAGAACAACACTATAGACATTTGCACGTTTTGACGCAAAGCCTCCACTGAAATCTCCGGCACCCCAACACATAGCTGACATGAGGCCAAAAAAAACCACAAGGAATTCGACAGGTATCATATATCTGATTCTCCAAGAATAACTATATTGTATTGGATCTGCTTGGATTTATACCCTTACTTTTTTGTATGGCAACTTATTGTTAATTAGTTAAACAACAATATGATCCATGATCTTGAGATTCAGAGCTTGTTAACATTTCTAAGGATCTCTTCAAAGAAGAGAAGCGAAAAATGGTTCTGTACTGAAATAAAAAGATAAAAAATGGTTATTCATCAAATGATATACTGATATCTTGAAGGTTTGAATTCAGAAGAGCGGTTGGCATTGTAAATGTGAACGTACTTCCTTTTCCAACTTCACTTTCAACCCTGATCTCGCCACCATGTATTTCAACAAATTTCTTAACGATCGAAAGGCCAAGACCAGTGCCCCCATAACTTCTAGTAGTTGAAGATTCCACCTGAAAAAAAGGATGGAACAAATTTTCCTGGTCCTTTGGTGAAATGCCAATGCCATGGTCTTTTACAGAAATATGCATGAAGTCATCTGAGATCTTCCCTCCGACCTTCACTGCTCCCCCTTGATCGCTGAACTTAATGGCATTGTTCACGAGATTGTAAACTATCTGCTTGAATTTGATCATGTCTGCTTTTATGGCAGGCATTCCAATGTCAATTTCATAGCTCATGTCAATATCTTTTTCTGATGCAATAGGTTCCATCAATTCTTCTATTTCATTAATAGTATCAGATACAAAGAATTCATTCATATGAAGTTCCATCTTGCCAGCTTCTATCTTTGATAGAGAGAGGATGTCATTGATAATATTCAAAAGATGTTTCCCATTGCTAAGAACATTAGATATGTATTTTCTCTGATATTCATTCAAAGAGCCATGACTTTCATTGCTGATCACATCCGAAAAACCAATTATCGAATTTAGAGGTGTCTTCAACTCATGGCTAATGTTTGCGAGAAATTCACTCTTGGACTGGTTGGCAGTTTCTGCAACAAGTTTTGTATGCATCATTACATTCTCTGCTTTCTTGCGTTCAGTAACATCCCTTATAATTGCCATGTCTGCTGGCCTACCTTCGTATTCGATAGTAGATGGGCTGACGTCCACTGGAATTCTCCTCCCTTCCTTTGAGATGATCTCGATCTCATAATTAGTGGAGACCTCTTCCCCACTCAATCTCTTCATGTACATTTCTTGTACCATTTCTTTATATTCAGGTAAAATAAAATCAATGAAAGGTTTTTCGAGTTCTTCCTCAATAGAGAAGCCGGTAATACTCGCAATCGTTTGGTTCCCGAATTTAATTAGACCATCTTGAAGAATGATAATTCCATCGTTTCCTTTTTCGACTAGCGTGTGGTACTTATTTTCACTAGCCTTAAGTGCCCTCTCTGCTTGTTTGTGCTCGAGGCTAGCTCCGATAATGTTGGCCACCATACATAAAAGGCTAATATCTTCTTCTGCCCACTCTCCAATATCAACCACATTGTCCAAACCGATAAACCCAGCAAGCTTATTATTCATATGAATGGGGAAAACAAGCAATGATCTTACATCCTGTATTTCAAGGAGCTCTTTCTCTGCCGATGCTTCTATGGGTAAAGCTGAAACATCGCTAATGCAAATTGATTCGCCATTATTGAGTTTTTTCATCCACCAAGGGAACATATCCAGGGGGAGATTCTGAAGGTTTTCTTTTTGGCATGAATTACCCTTTTTACAATATTCATGCGTATTATCCATCGTATTTCCATCATCATTAAAAAGAAAAATATAACTTCGGCAGCTCTCACATGTTTTCGAAATATCCTCAAGAGCTTTATTGATATTAACATCAATATCATCAGAAAAAACAAACAAAGAGGAAATAGAAGATACTGTTCTTTCAATTTCAAGCTTCTTCACAAGGCGCGATTCTGTATTAATTATATGTGAGATATCAATAAAACTTTCGACAATCACCTGACGATTATTTTTATTTACCAACGTTGCGGTTTTCAAAATAGGAAGTTTTTTATCACCTTCGACCAGCAGTTCACGTTCTGATCTATCGATAGTTAGCTTCATATCACTAATTGGACACTTTCCACATTCTGCAGGACAGATGTATTTGTGACATGCATGACCAATAATTTGTTCTCTTGGTCTACCGATGATCTCAGCAGCTGTAGCATTCACATCAATTATTTCATGAGTTTCCAGATCAATGATCACAATGCCAGCAATTAAGGAATCCATGAAGGTTGATAAATATTGATCATTTTCAGATTCCATATCCCATTCCCCTACAACGTAGTAAATTTACCAGCATCACGAAAATATTATCCCCCAAAACTTAATAGTTCTTATTTAATATAAATAATATCCCACACATAGTATTTTCTTTAAAAAGTCAAACACAAGAGCATTCATTAGACTTCCCTGTAACTATTATTCGAAATTAAAATGAAATGATCGCTTGAAAACATTAGTGGATATCTGAAGAGAAAATACTCCCATTTCCTTTTAAATTTTCAAAAATTTGAATGGAAGTACTATTTTACACCCAAAATCATCTCAAGAAAATATCACAGCCGTATATTTTTTAAGCAATGTGAACATACAATAATCAATGGATCCTGTGGGTTATTTCATTTCTTCATTTATCACATTGTTCGTCATTGTGAGCCCAATTACCGCAGTAATTACATTTATAACGCTCACCAATAGTCTGACCCTGGATGAAAAGAATGTAATTGCAAAGAAATCGGTTGCTTTAGCTTTTGTCATTGCCGTATTTTTCATGTTTGCGGGAAACATTATCCTGGATGTTCTTGGGATCAGTCTTGATTCAATGAAAGTTGCTGGTGGTCTGTTACTTATAATGATAGCTTTTGAAATGATGCAGGCTAAGATCTCAAGAGAAAGCATTACTGATAAAGAGATGGATGAATCTTCTAAACGTGACGATATCTGGATCTTCCCAATTGCAATGCCTATACTAACAGGGCCTGCTACCATAACAACAGTCGTAGTTCTTACAGAGACCGCTGGATTTGTTCAACAAAAACCACTCATTATTCTCGCATTGGTACTAACTTATTCAATAACCCTGGTAACATTTCTCTTTTCCAGGAGAATACACAAAAAAATAGGATATAATGGAATGCTGGTACTTACCAGATTGTTTGGCTTGTTCCTGGGTGCAATTTCAGTAACTATGATCGCCAGTGGGATCTGGGGAATTTATTTGAGTCTGAATCCACTGTGAACTACCAACCATTCAAATAGGTGGTCTTCTTGCTTATTCAATTATAAAGGGACGATTGGGGGGTCCACATATCTATCTGTTTTTCAACCCATTATGATCACGTTCGAATTAGATATATCATCAGAATATTCATTGTGCTCTTCAATATATCCATTGATTTCAGAGATCAAAATAAAGGAAAAACCAAATGATCAAAGCACAAAGTTTAAACTGACATACTCATATATTTTTGAATGGTAAAAATAAATTATTTATTACAGAAGATATTTGTCCACAATTAAATGTTGAATAACTAAATGTCTGTGGGAATAAGACATAGATACCAACAGAGTGGGGGGAAATGATAATGATATCAAGAAATGCAAGTAAAGCACTAATGGTGATACTGTCGGTGCTCATAATACTAACATCCGGCTGTGTTGAGGATGAAGGGGAGGTCGGACCAGAGCAGCTATTCGATCAAAGTAAACTGAATGTTATCGAGGTCATGAATTTGCCAGTAGTGGATGGTGAAGTGGATGACATATGGGCTGATGCCCCGGAACTGAACATACCTCTCGGCGAGACATACGATACACAAGACCCTGCAAGTATTACCGACTGTGCTGGATGTCATGCCTATGACAGCGACACAACAGTTACATTAAAAGCTCTTCATGATGACACTCGTCTTACCGTCCTGGCGACCTGGCCTGATCCAACCGCGAGTTTCACCCGTGGAGGTTCCTGGTCATTCATTGATGGAACATGGATGAAACTGAATTCAGACCAATCCGAGGACCGCATATCTTTCTTCTGGCCTATCGGAGAGATAGAGGGCGAACCTTTCGATACTGGGGGATGTATGGCTAAATGTCATATGTATTATCCAACGGACACTGACCCTCATGTCAGTACCCATGGCATCATTGATGATTCATGGTTAAAGGACGGAAGAGCAGATATGTGGCATAGTAAGGCAGGAAGAGGAACAGGGCTGACATCAACCACAACCTCAGACCTTACGGTAGATCCAGATTCACATGAGGTCGTTGCTGGAACTATCTCTATGATAGGGTATGCTGATGACAAGTACGTTGATGTTTGGGCAAACGATACCGTTAATGGAGAAGATGGTGGCCGCTATGGTGATGACGGTACCAGTGCATATTCACATAACCGTATTGCTGACAAGTCACGTCCAAAATACATGGAAAAGGACCCTCTCGATTTTGCTGATGCCATGGTCCTAACTCAAGCAGAGATCGATGCAGGCGAGACCATCGGAAATGAAGACACAGGCGTGAGCGATGAAGATGCCGTCACTTACTGGCCTAACTATGAGGTTTTGGATGCCATCGTTCCAGAACGGGTCCTCAGGACTCCAGACAGTAGCCGTGCTGACATACAATTTGGAGCTGTATGGAAAGATGGGATATGGACTGCTGAGCTGGGAAGGGACCTCATCAATGCCAACGAAGATGATGTTCAGTTCAATACAAGTGAAGAACATTTCTTCGGGGTTGCTATATTTGATAACTCCCGGCATGGTTATCAGCACATGACCTCCCGGATGTATTACATGAAGTTCGTCTGAGTTCTTCATCTGATACGGATCGTTGAGAGGATGTGGTTGTGAAAAGGCGACTACATCCTCTTTTACTATTTACTTAAGAACTGTGCTCTTTCTATTTCTCAATAATATGCAACTTTGAATTCCAGGATGAAGTCTAACCTTATATATACTTTAAAGAAAAAAATAGAGTATAGTAATATTGTGGGGGAAAGGCAGTATTTGCTGTTAAGAGGGGGAATTTACAATTACAAAAGATCCTGAAACGATTCCAGATGTAAATAGATCGCCTCAAAAAGACTTGGTGAGTGGTGAACTTATTGCAGGAAAATCAAAAAGCGTGTGTCCTGAATGTCTTGAAGTTATAGATTGCCAGATGATACTGCGTGAGAACATGGTCTTCTTGCGTAAGCATTGTGTGGACCATGGTTCTTTCGAAGTCCCTGTATATTCGGATGCTAATGATTATCTGGAAGCGGTAAAGCACAACAAACCCGGTTCAAAACCCTTGCACACAACACCTGTTTCCAAGGGCTGTCCTCATGATTGTGGATTGTGCGAAGACCATCAACAACACACATGCGTAGGGATCATAGAGATAACTGATATGTGTAATCTGAATTGTCCGGTTTGTTTTGCAGATTCAAAAGGACTTTTTACACTGCCTTTTGAAAAGGTAAAGGAGATGATAGACCTTTACGTTGAGCATGAGAAGGAACCCGAGGTACTCCAGATAAGTGGAGGTGAACCTACATTGCATCCGGATATCCTTGGAATTCTGGAATATATGGGCCAAAAAAATATCCTTTATCCGGTCCTGAACACCAACGGCCTAAAACTTGCTGACATGGATTTTGCAAAAAAGGTAGCATCTACTGTGCAAAATGATGTATCTGGAGTCGGAAAGCCAGTAATATATTTTCAATTCGACGGATTCGATGACAAGACCTATACAGCCCTTAGAGGAAGGCCACTTATCAATATAAAATTGAAGGCGCTTGAGAACTGTGAAGAACTTGGTCTAACGGTTGCTCTGGTAGCTACCATTGTCAAAGGAGTAAATGAGCACGAGATGGGTGCTATTATAGATTATGCGCTGGGGAAAACGAACATAAAAATGGTCAATTTCCAGCCAGCTACACTGACAGGAAGGTATGAGCTGGAAAAGAAGACAGAAACAGCGCTTACAATTCCTGAAGTGTTACATGAGATCGAGGACCAGACAGGAGGTGTATTGAGCAAAAAGAACTTCATTAGCATCCCCTGCCCGCATCCAACCTGTTCAGTTTGCTCCTATGTTTACAATCACAAGGGAAAGAACATCTCATTAACTAAATTCCTGAATTCCAGTGCCTGCAGGGATTATCTTGTTGACCGCACAATTGCAGATATTAAGGTCACTTCCAAGATCGAAAGATCTATCAATGCTCTCAATATGGTCATGTCCAAAACAAACAAGTGTTGTGGCGATGGTGAACAAAAGTGTGATTGTACATTTTTACAGGGCATGGTTTCAGATACAGGCAAAATAATCGATAATGTCACCCTTATCTCAGTTCATGCATTCATGGACGAATTTAATTTAGATCTGGAAAGAGCAAAGAAATGCTGCATAACAGAAATCCTTCCTAACGGACAGATGATACCGTTCTGCGTGTATAACATCCTCTACCGGAAAGGATCGACCAAAGAGTTCAGGAACCTCTATCATAATGAATTCAGGAAGAATGGCGATCATAAAAATGGAAACGAGGGTTGATTATGGATTCAAAAGAAATAAAGAAGATGGTAAAAAAAGGTTACTCCGAAGTAGCAATAAAAGGATCTTCCTGCTGTTCAACGAAAAGTCCATGCTGCAGTTTGAGTGGCGTGGCAGAGGAAATAAGCAAGAAGATCGGGTATTCTGAGAAAGAACTTGATGAGACACCGGAAGGGGCAAACCTCGGTCTTGGCTGTGGAAATCCCACTGCATTAGCTTCTTTGAAATTGGGTGAGACCGTTCTTGACCTAGGGTCGGGTGCAGGCTTTGATTGTTTCCTTGCAGCCGCCAGAGTGGGAAAGGAAGGAAAGGTCATCGGTGTGGATATGACACCGGAGATGATAGAGAAAGCCAGAGAGAACGCCTCAAATGGTGGCTATACGAATGTGGAATTCAAACTGGGAGACATCGAAGAAATACCTGTTGCTGATGCTTCCATTGATGTTGTGATCTCAAACTGTGTCATCAACCTTGTCCCTTCAAAAGATAAAGTATTCAGGGAGATATTCAGGATACTGAAGAACGGTGGACGTTTCATCATATCGGACATGGTCCTTTTGAAAGTCATCCCTGCAAAGATAAAAACATCAGCAGAAGCCTATATTGGCTGTATTTCAGGCGCGATACTGAAAAAAGATTACCTGGATACGATTAAGAATTCGGGATTTGAGGATGTTGAGATAATGGAAGAGACAAACTATCCTTTTGAACTGATCATTGAATTGGTCTCTTCGGATGAGATGGCTGCAATACTAAAAGATCTGGACATTTCCATAGAAGAAGCAAGAGAGATCGCTGAATCGGTCATTAGCATTGAAGTGCGTGGGATTAAGCCGTCCTGATCTTCGGTTAGCTGTTGTATACTGCATTTCAGGCAGCTGCTGAGCAGGCGGGTTTTGATCACTTGAGTTGGAGAACCTTGATGTTGCAACTGTACTGACAGCTCCATTTGGAAGCATTGAGAGTACTGGCAAGGACTAAAGAACTGGTTTACAATAAATTGATAAAGCAGAAAAATAATGGTGACATAATATGAACGAATTAGATGCAATAACAGCTGAAGCACCTGAATGTATAGAATGTAAACATTTCATCGAATCGATTGGTATGCCTGCATGTAAAGCGTTCCCATATGGTATTCCATCAGAGATATGGCAGGGGTTCAAGAAACACCATGAATCATACGAAGGTGACCATGGACTTCGTTTTGAAGCTATTGTTCAAAATGAGTGAAAATTGTGGAATATTGAATTCAATTCTAAAATTTAATATTGAAGTAGTAATGAATAAAGTTCTTTTAGTATTTTACCTACCTCTCTACTGTGCTTAAATTCTTCTTATCTCTTTTTCTTTTCATCTTCAAGAACTGATTTTAATATCCATCCCCCGTTCCCTTCAATCTCTTTATACCATTCTACGCCATGTACATATTTGTACAATTGATGCCACAAAAGTTTGATTTGTATCTCCAGATGTTCATTTAAATTTTAAAAAAACTTATATAAAAAGCCAATCTAATTTAATATGTATAACAAAAAACGGTGTAAAAATGGTAAGATGGCGAAGCTTACTGAATGTGCACATCGAGATGGCTTTTGCCATATTACTCGATTCATTACTTGTCATTCTGATGCTTGGATGTTTCTTTGCAATAGATCATGTCATTCATTTTTGTGAGTTTGAAAATGAATTGTTTGCCACAATTCTTCACAGTATTGTTCACCCAGTTGTTCTTTTAATTTTCTTTTTAATATTTGTAATGAATATGATCAAGGATCATTTACCAAATAGTTCATAGGATTCTCGTTTCGAGATCGTGAAGATCAAGGACATGGGGTCAATTCCCGTTCCTGCGGATGATGATAGTGACATTGTTGATGAGAATAAATACAGTTAATTTGATAAACGATCAAAAATAGACTTATGTAGAAACAACTAGTAATAAAATATAGCAATGAAAGGATGCCGATATGAAATGTACTACATAATCGATAAGGAAACTGGAAATCATGCCAGGGTATCATTTTGGAATTTACTCTGGATAAAGATCTCACTTGTAGTATCCCTTATGCTTTATGGGATAATTATTGGGGGATTTTTGAGCTATATTGGCATTTCATACGAAATTGTCATAGGTATTTTATTCGCAGCATATGCGGTAGAACTAATCGGTTGGTTCACTAACAAAACATCCCCTGGCAAATTACTCTTAGCATTGTTGATACTTATTCAATGGAGATCCATTTTCGTAGAACTTCAGAATGATGGATCATTTACCAAGGGATCTCGGAATAGAAGCAAGATCAAGTATGCTCTAAAGGTCTGCAATTCATTTGAACATTTCACACCAATTAAAAGCAATATTTCTATTTAATGAGAAATCTCTTTTTTAACTCTATTTTAGACTTATAAAACCCCATGAAGAGTAAACACATTTTTAACTGACACAGAGAGAAACATAAAGATCAAAAATATCACAAAAGGGGTTTCAGACTTTCAAAGATCTTCGTTTTGAGTTCCTTTTCAACTTCTATAATGGTATCCGAGATAGATGTAAGCTTTTCAGGATCCTCTGCAATTTCATTCAGGATATTCGCTTCGACCCAGATCTTTGCGCTAAATTGATGCCCCCTTGGTTTTACCTCTACAAAATAACGGGTCGAGCCAAGTGGTTCTAAAATTTCACTTAATTTAGAATGTATATGCTTTTCCAGTAGTGTTGAGCGTTTCATATATCAGATTTCCTTTATTCATTTTATAGCGGTTCAGACAGAGTCCCTACAGAGTCCTTATTAATTAAATATAATTCTCTTTATAGGCCTCTATATGTTCGATATAAGCCTGATTTGACTTGTACTCAACGGCTGATAACTGTTTACACATTAAAACTCAGTGATAGTATTGAGATTGATCCTGAGGGATATGAAGTGACCAACATGAGCCACACTATGCATCCATGTCAGATGAAAAAGGTCAAAGATCATTTTAATAATGGGTATAGGAGCCTTTAATCAGAGAATACACATAAAAGTGAACTCTCGCCCCATAAGCCCCAAGCTCGCTTCATATCATACGACTCCCACACCCAGGCAAAGTATTGTCCTGTAAGTTAAAATCAATTGCGGTAAGAGGTTTAATTATTTTAAGATATATTTAATTCCTTAACTATTATTCGAACAAAAAGAGGGAACTATTATTCAGATGCGAGTAAGGTGATGGGCGTGAAAAAGAAGGTGATGAGTGAGTTCAAAAAGGACAAGAATTAGGAAGTGGAGCATGAATTGGTAACTGTCCTTGAAGAACTCAATAATAGAAACTGTCATTTTTTTGCATAGATACCTATCTGTAATGAACAACTGAAGAGGAACATGACAATGATTGGAATAAGGACATAAAGTTATGAAGAAAAAGAAGTTTTAGATGAGTTCTAAAAGGGCAAAAAAGAAGTTGGGGGGTGGGGGGTAATGCCCTTAAAGAACTCGCTTAATCCACGTAAACATTATGCATCTATAAATAGATTTCCATATAGAATAGTCGAAGAGATCATGTCAATGATTGAAATCTGAGCACAACCCGATCCGCAACACCAGTTCCTGGAATCAACTGCTGATATCGTACTATATGGACGTACCACCGGCTCTGGAAAATCGTTTTGTAAACTGATGAATGCTCCAGGCCTGATCACTGTGCTGTTATTGGCAATGTCTATGAGTATGGCACTCAGGAATCAGACCTTGCACTTCGATTGCTGCATGAACCTTACTGCAGGCACCGAGCAATCGTCTTCTTTGATGATTCTGAACTTGATACTCCAACTGAGTTCTTCGAAAAACAAAAGCTTAAGGCTGGCTTGAGGTATGATGCTGGGAAAGAAAAATGGGTACTTAATAATTAAAAGATTAAAAATTTCATTCAATATTAGTGCTGGATATTAATATAAAGATATTTGCAATTATTATACATAAATAAACAAATGAATATTTAATATATATTAAGTATGTAAGTAAATTTATATAATGTGTACTCATCTCAGTAATTCCATGAGTGAAGAAATCAGAACAGAGAAGCTATATTTTAAATATCACACTATAAACGAATATTTTTAGGGAAATTTAAGCAATCAACAAATATATTTTAATCATCCAGCAAATTATAATGATCCCTTTGATTCTAAAATGAATTACTGCTATAAAGGTGATGAAAAATATTGGTGTGATTTTTTTATTCGTGCAGGAGTCGATCCTACTAAGGTAGATGCAACTTTGCAAGAAAACATTAATAAGGGGATTCTTGAAAAAAATGGTAATCTCTTTATCCTAGATCCTGCAAATGAAATTTATCGTAATCTAGAAGGGAGCGATCTTCATGGAGATGTGCACAGCAAAAATCTTCCACTAGTTGCGTGCTTTACTGAAAAGGACGATAGCATTTTAATGTGGAGTCATTATGCAAATAACCACCAAGGCATTTGCCTCCGTTTTAAAGCAAAACCAGCATTAGACTGCCATTATTTATTGCTTAACTCCAAACAAATTCCTTTAATGAAAGTGCAATATAACGATGATCTCCCAGATGATGTCAATATGGCAAATAATGAGGAAAGAATTGATCAAATTCCAACTTGTTTATTAACAAAATTTTCTGATTGGGAGTATGAAAATGAATATCGAATACTCCGTTTTGAAGATGAATTTGAGCAAAATAACATAATGAATTATGAAAAACAAGATTTAGAAGGAATCGTTTTTGGATTAAAAGTAAATAAAAAAGATGCACAAGATGTGTATGAAACAATCAGAGAGAATTACATCAATAAAAGAGTAAATGTTAATTTTTATGAAGCGAAAGAAATTCGAAACAAATATGCAATACAAGTTGAAAAAATAGATGATATGAATAAGTATTTGGATTCGTTAGTATAAATCAAAAAAGAGGGTTTACAATCTCATTGTAAACTCACACTTCCTAATTTGTCTGTAGGCTTATTCCACATAATCTCTTCAAGGCTAAAACCGCATTTATCGCACTTTGTGAATCCCCAATCTTTGAATCCAGTTGTCTCATCTTTCCAATAAGTTACTGTTCCAAAACGCAAGCGATCTTAAGACATTTTGATCAAAGTCAATCATGTGAAATACTTGTTTTGGATGTATAATATTTTATCGAATCAGATTGAACTTTCCATATTATATCCCAAAGTCTCCCCCTTCCTGTGGAGAAGACACATTCTCAACACCTCAAGAGAACCCTGACCCTGTCAAGAATACTATCATCATCTCAAAATAAAGAGATCTTCAAACGAATCCCTACTGTCACGATTGGTACAAAGACCATCAATGCATCGAAGATATATCCAAATCAAGAGATTAGTATGCAAGAGGGATTTTTCATACATCCTTAGGGGATAAAAAGAGGCAAATAATCACTTTGATCAAGGGCATAGGAGTCATACATTCAAGAATCCACACATTGTGGATCCCCCACTTCGAATCCCCAAACTCGCTCTACGCCATATAACTCCCACACCCATTTGATATATTGGTTTATAGGTTAAAACAGGTTACGGCAGAATGTATAATTTATTATACAATATATATTGTTTTGGAGAATCTGATAAAAATAGAAGCACTGAATTGTAATTTATTTTTGTAAAATCAGCAATAAAAGAATTGGACTTCCAAAAAGAATTTGGTAGCCCGGCACGGCTTATTAACAAAATTATATAGTCCTAAAATTGTCCATTTAATATGATTGTGTACTCGTTCACATTCACTCCTATGTGAATAATCTTCATCGAATCTATCATTTTCAATGTTCTTGTTTCGCAGGTGCATACCTACTTGTTTTTCAGTATCTAATGCTATTGATGTTTTCAAGAAATTCCTTCAGAGGCCCCTGCAATCACCACTTGTCCCAAAGATACCCCGCCATCGCCACATGGGACCTTTTTATGTGTAATAAATTCAAAACCCGCATCTTTAACAGATTCACTGATCCGGCCTGTTATGTGTTCGTTGTATGCAACTCCGCCACTGAGTCCTATAACATCAATGTTCCTTTTTTTAGCAGATGAGATGGCAAGTTCTGCAACCCCAACTGCAAGTGCATCTTCTATAGAATATGCCAGATCACAAACTGCGTGTGTATCGATCCTTTCGTATAGATCGTATAACAAACTGGTAGTATCAAGCACGCCTCGTTTGCACTTAACAGGCAGATCTACGTTATGTACACTCTTTTTTGCAACGGATTCCAACTTCATTGCAGGCTCACCCTGGTAACTGCGATAATGTGAGGCACCAAGAAGTGCTGCTGCACTATCAAGTACCCGTGCGGCACTACTCGTTCTAGCCAGGTTTATGCCTTTTTCCAGTTGGTCCAATACAATGTTACGTTCTAATTCGCCATGCTTAAAATAAAGAGGTAAGTCCCTCAATTCTTTCGGCTCAAGAACATCATGCAGCATTCCCAGAAGCATACGCGAAGGATATGTTGCAGCTATATCCCCACCAGGCATTGGCTGCTCCATAAGGTGGGCAGTTCTTTCATAACCAGAATAAGTGGCTTCAAGGATCTCTCCACCCCACATTGTTCCATTTTCCCCGTAACCTGCACCGTCAAGAGCAATTCCAATGATCCTTGAATCAACCGGCAAAAGGTTATCCACCATTAGCGACACGATGTGTGCATAATGATGTTGCACGAAAACCGTGTTATTTCCACCTTTTTCCTGTGCGAACCGTGTGGTATTGAATTCCGGATGCAGATCACAACCCCATAAGCCAGGCTCAATTTTTGTCAATTGTTCCAAATTCAAAACAACCTGCTTATGATACTGATCGGTCTCAAAGTGCCTTGTGTTCCCAATATATTGAGAAATATATGCATTGTTCTTCTTTGCCAGGGTAACAGTCGTATTTAGTTCGGGACCCACACCTATCGCCGGCTCTATTGGGAACGGAAGTTCTATCCTCTCAGGTACAAAACCCCGCGATCGTCTTATAAAAGCCATTCTACCATTAACGGACCTGATCACCGTGTCATCTGTCCTGTTCCTGATAACATAATTATGAAGAAGATAATGATCTGCGATCTTATCGAGATGTGACAATGCCTCCCCATTATCAGTCACCATTGGAAGACCTGGAAGATTTGCAGATGTCATTACGTAAACATCCGTATCACTATTATCGAATAGAAGGTTATGTGTGCCTGAGTAAGGTAGCATTACACCTATATTATGCAGATCGGGAGTAATGTGACACGATAGTGAAAAATCATCATTTTTATCCAGGACAACTATTGGACGCTTCCTGCTGAGCAACAGGGAACTCTCGTCTGTATCGATACTGGCAAAAGAACATACCGTTTCAATATCTTTTGCCATCACCGCAAAAGGCTGTGCAGGACGATCAAGAGAATTTCGGAGCTTTAGGACCGCACTGTCTGAAGTAGCATCACATACAAGGTGGAATCCACCATATCCTTTGACTGCAACAATTGATCCATCATCTATGAGTTCAGCACATTTGATAATAGCATCATGTCCGGATGCAAGGACATCACCGCTTCCATTAGTAAATGAAAGGACAGGACCACAATTTGGACAACACGTGGCCTGTGCATGAAATCGTCTGTCAGAAGGCATCTTGTAGTCAATACCGCATTCCGGGCACAATGGGAATTCAAACATACTTGTATTTTCCCTATCAAAAGGAAGAGAACTTACCAGAGAATATCTCGGACCACAGTTCGTACAGGAGGTAAAAGGGTAATGATAGTGCCTGTCTTTGCTATTATACATGTCCTGCAGGCAATCGGAACAGATCGCAGTGTCAGGCGGGATGATGGAGTTGGCAGTTTCATCCTGTTCACTGTTAAGTATCGAGAAATCAGAAAAACCTGATACAAGAAAGACCTTCGTTCTTATTTGGTAGATCAGTGATAGCGTTGGCTTCTTAAAATAAAGGTCGTGGAGGAAATGTTCAATATCTTTTTTTTCTCCTTCTGCAACTATCTCTACTTCATTACCTGCATTTTTTACATAACCGCAGAGTCCGTTCTCTATTGCGACATTATATACGAATGGGCGAAAGCCAACACCCTGAACTACCCCACTAACATTGATCTTTCTGCATTGAGTTTGCATCTTTAATTACCTGGTTCAAGATAATGTCAATTAACCACGGCCCTCTGCACTCCCGACTATCATGAATGGATCTCTTAGAAAATACATTCAGTGTTTTAGCCTTAAGATGTCCCTACCATTTCCTCAATAATATACGGCATCACCCGCTCCACTGCATCAAGAACCTCCGGACTAAGATCCATTGATAGCTAACCCTTCACCTCGCCTATCTCGATTCCAAAAACGATGACCTCAGGAAGGTCCTGAACATGTTTAGCAATGGACAGGATATCAGATATACTGATATCATGAGCGGAAAAAATTCCAACGTGTTCATAGTCTTTATTCAAAAGGTCCTCAAGTTCAAAACGAAGAATTGAACCTTTTTTTGTACTGGCCATCATTGAATCAACAATAATTACTTTATCAACACCTTCCAGCAGGTTCAGGATATCCAGGCCACATACACCAGCATCCAGGATATCAATACCCTCCGGAATATCATATCCCTTTTTTTCAAGAGTCCTGACAACCCGGACTCCAACACCATCGTCCCCCATTAACGTATTTCCACATCCGATTATGCGAACAGATGGATCAAATTCAGACATTCAGACCTCCGGCATATATTGATCATATGATTATTTCTAATATTCTCACAACAGCCTGAACGTACCCGGGGGGTTCTGCCCAGTTAGATCTATGGTGTGGACAGCGCATGTGATACAGGGATCATAAGACCTTCCCACATGCAAAATGCCGGTGGGATTGCTGAAATCAACTCCCAGCCAGTTATCAACCGCAGAGATCCTGCACCCTACCAGTGCCTGTTCAAGAGGACCGGGTACTCCTTCACTGTCCCGAGGGCTCAGGTTCCAGGTACTTGGTGTTACTATCTGGTAATTGGCAACTTTTGAATCGCTGTCTGTTATAAGCCAATGTCCCAATGCACCCCGAGGAGCTTCACAAAGACCCATTCCCCTGGAATCACTGGACGTTGACATATCAATATCTACCCGGAATTTTCCATTTGGGTCAAGGTCTGTTGTTATCCATTTGATCATTTCATTGGTAATAATGAACAATTCCTGCATGCGTGCTATCATTCTGGTAAAACAATTGAAAGGAG
>Ga0255404_1005_pt1 | contig 16928 bp, 7 predicted proteins | sample ANMaggSSYBR01J11_FD_182132 | JGI IMG/M metagenome (GOLD analysis project Ga0255404, IMG submission 182132) | Sediment cell enrichment communities from methane seep in Santa Monica Basin, California, United Staets - ANME aggregate JGI... | ecosystem: Environmental > Aquatic > Marine > Cold seeps >...
GTCCATGTGGTATTGCAGATCTATTACCAGGTTGAAGTGGTCCGATACAAACTGCTCAACTACCCCATCCGCTGCAATGGCTTCACTGCTGGCAGAATTGGTAAAATGCTCTAAAACTGAATTTTTAACCCGCTCTCCAACGAAAAAATTATCAAATGCCAATCCCTGGTTTCCCATTGATTGCCTGCCTCCTGTTCCAATTGCCACACGGAATTTTACATATGGAATACCTGCCAGGGCATCAACTGCATAACCGGCATGTACCCACTCTGCATCGGGTTCAAACAGCGAGAGACCCCATCCGAAACTGCTGCCCCCGGGTTCGTTGAAAATTCCATAACTATTGTACCAGTTGATACCGGCATTCACAACACCTATGGTATTCCAGCCTTCGCTCACCCGGTGCTGATACTGCATTACTGCACCATCTGTACCGGGTACAAAACTCTTCATTATATCCAGCAGTACCAGCGGTTTTGAAAATGCCGACAGGTCAAAACACGGGCTCTGGACCCAGGAGTTCTCCAGATATCCTGAACTGGTTGGCAATTCAGTATACCAGGCCAAATCGCCCGTTACCGGATCAAACCCGGTAAAATCTGGTTCCCCGATTACCCAGCTCTCCAGACCATTCTCAGAATCCACAAGCCAATCTGCCGGCTGGTCATTAAATGTCTCCTCATATCCATCAGTGGTAAGTGTATAGATTGGTTTCAGGGCGATGGTTTTGGTAATACTTCCAGCACAACCCAGCTCATTCTCCACCTGTAGCGTCACATTATACTCATTTACTGAAGTAAAAGGGAAATCAATGGTATCTTCAGATGTGCTGCTTTCAATCTGCCCCAATACACCACCACTGGTGGTTCTGAAGGTCCATAGTAAATGATCAATCCTGGCATATGGTGACACCGACCTATCCATGAATGAGGTGAACTCACCCCTGATAAAGCAATCATTGATCAAGGTAAAATCTACCAACGGCTCATCAGAAAATACGATGCTTTGTGTTTGAGTGGTCAGACAACCATCAAAGGTCTCTGCAGATAATCTGACATTCCATGAGCCTGGCCATGGATAGAAATGATCCGGATTTTCCTCACTACTGATGTTATCCGATCCGCTCTCAGGATCCCCAAAATCCCAGCTCCACCTCTCCACAGAATACTTGCCACTGGTCTGGTTAGTAAACTGAACCAGGCCTCCCTCTGTGGGTATACATGAGGAGGTGGTAGAAAAATTGAGTGTGGGGATAAAACCGTTGTAAATGGAGTAATCGACCGATACCTGGCAGCCATTTGAAGAGGTATAGTTCAGGCTGATCTCGATCCAGCCCTCGGCAACCTGTGTGCTGGCCGGACTGTAATAATAGCCGACCGACTGGTTACCGGAGACACCCGGGCCCGAGAAGGTATAGATGGCACCCGGATCTGACAAACTTGGTACAGGGATAAGGGGATAAGGGGGATCATTTTTACATACAGTATCCGGAAGATCCTGTATCTCAATATCATCTAAAATAGTAACGTCAAAAAGACTTGATACAGTAATCCTCACCTCTCCCAGCATGTAGGAGTATTCGACCCGGTACTCCCCATCCAGTCCAACGGGATCAAGGATCGCCATATCATCGTTCAGATCTGTATCTGTAATATGTCCCGATACATTGCTCCCCGAGCCGGTCTCAAAAAGTGCAAACGTACCTGGTATACCGTCACTATTGCTCCCAATGAATTGATAGGTACCGGCACCTTCGCAGATCAGGGTGATGGTAACTCCCCCCCAATTCAAGGTGAACACTGGTTGTCTGACCCCATATTATACCATTTGCCAGTAACAACATCAATGAAACCGGCAGGTACATAATGCTCCTCATCTGATTCAATTTTCTGTGTATATAAGCCATTACAGATCCCCTGTTGCACTGGTTTTCATTAAGGAGATAACAGTGCTCTCACCATATCTATTTGTACCCAGTACAACAAATCCACCATCGTCAGAAAGTTCAATATCCGTGCCGGTCTGGGCACCCGAAGCACCATAGGAAACCTGTTCTTCTATCTGGTGCGAAGAGGAGACAAACTGCAACAATACCTCACTGTTAACATCCATCCTCCTGGTTCCGGCAATTGCCAGGTTCCCGGCGGCAGTCTGAACGACCCTCCTCCCTATAAGGTCTCTGTTTTCCTCCGAAATGGTTGCAAGCAACGATGAACCTGTAATGAGTAACCCATCTGTCTCAATGCCATAGAGCAACATCTCACTAACTCCTGATCCGTTTTTCCGGTTTCCCAGAACAATGAAATGCCCATCATTCTTTTCGATAATACACATACCTTGTTCATCAAATTCTCCTGAAAGGTTTTTCACCAGCGGACTTAATTCATCATCAAAAGTCAGGATTTGAATACTGGCACCTTCATTATTTAGCTTTTCAATGGTGCACACGCACAGGTACATTTCTCCTGTGTTCAACAGGAAAGTAGCGGTGGAATTTTTATCATATATACTGATGTAATTCAGGCCAAGCTTGATTGAATCCCCCTCTTCGGTGACACCCATCACAAGAATATCCGATTTTCCATTCTTCACCTGGTACCCTGCCAGCATATATCCCGAACGAATCATTTCAATGGAGTGAAGAATATGTTCGTTTTCAACCGATCCATAACTGCGTTGCCAGATCTGTTCCCCGGTTGCAGAGGTCCTTACCAGGAAAATATCTTTCTGCACTGCTTCTGTTCCTTCCACAGGCCGTTCCACAAACCCAGACAGAAAAAACCCTCCTGCACCATCTTGCAGAGCAATCAGTGAACTGCCTCCTGTTTCCAACCCCTCCTCTGCATAATACCTTGGAAAACCGCTTCGTACATTGCCATATTTATCGGTAACAATCAATACCATCCTTTTCCCCAGCGATTCACTGGTTTCTGTACCACATATGGCATAACCCCCGTTAGCAAGCACCTCCACATCCCCTGCCTGATCCAATAGGTAATTGCCATAAAACTTGATAAAACTATCTGCCTGATCAGAGGAGATCTCCCTCTCACAAGAGAGAAAAACAGCTGACAGCAGGATCAAAATGAAGCTATATTTCATCATCTTTTGCATCTATTGCTTTGTAAGATCCCAGCATATACCTGCACAAATGGATAACTGATGAACACGAAAATCGCTATCCACGTGATAGAGCAACCACGAGAGGTCATTGTTTGGATAACGGTTTTCCTCCCGGTTTGCCAGTAAAATACCGGAGGTCACCCGGGTCTCCAGGTAAAAAAACGCGTTATTGAGCGGAATCCTAAACCCCGCACCAACCAATATGTTCAGGTTACCATGCTATTTACTTTAATGTCCAGACCACTTGCACTGGCTACCTCTCATGATGGTTCACTGGCTGCAATATGTTCAGGTTAAATGGCCTTCTCGATTCCGTAATATCCGTTTTCTCTACAACCAGATCATCCAGTGAAGCCTCATAACTTCTGGTCCCTCTCCCCGAAGCATGAAACAGATAACCAGGCACAACTCCGCCCCGCAGATAGTAACACATTCTCCTGTCATCAGGATTAAACTTATACACCATGGAAAGTGGCAGCAACAGCTGATGCTGGGCCTCAACATACCTGTATGTGGTGAAGGTTAATGGGGTGGCAGAATAACTGAACCTGGTCAGGCTATAGAGCAATCCAAAAGAGGCCTCCAGCCTCCTGTTGAGGATCAGGTTGGCATCAGCACCCACCATAACGCCAGGCAACAGACCAAAATGACTCTCATCCGTTGCCGGATTTCCAACACTATACCTCTCAACAGTTTGTGGTAAACTCAGAGCGCTTCCGACCATAATTCCCAGTGAATTTCCAAATTCACCAGCTCCTTTTGTTATCCTTCTCCGGTTTAGAAGACCGCTAGTTGTGTCACCCGCAGCTACAACAACTGTATCCCCGGGAAGCTGATCAGGGTTGATCCCCAGTGCTCTCAAATGAGCGTCCAGCAAAAACACAAATTCCTGAGGATCTGAATTTTCAGCCCGGTATTCGGGAAATTCATCCACAAAACCATCCATCAGGCTGTCTGCCTCTCCGGGCAGGTAATCAAAAAGATAGGAGTTGATGACCAGTTTATAGGCCTCCTTTCTGGATTCTCCTGTTAGTCCTTCGGATTCGATGCATTCAAGCAACAATTCCGGAACCAGCTCCACCATTCCGGCATCATAAGCCTCCCTGGCATCCTCTAGCAAGTAGGTACAATCGACCAGATCCTGCGCTGTTAAGGTTTGATACCCCAGAGACAGCACCAAGAAAATGAGAATCTTATTTGGCATATCCATTTACGTTTTTATATCATCTAGGACAGCTCTCTTCAAATGGGATATCTTCCCCGAAGTACTGGTTCCATTCCTCCCGGGTCAGGTTTCTGCCAAGCAGCGAACAAAAATCCTCTGCCATCTGATCAGGATCTGTTGGCCTGCCAACCATCCGGGGATAATTTACACTTCCGCTGTAAAAATAGCTACCGTTCCTGTTAAAACAGAGGGAGAGAACAAAACCATTGTTCTCTGTAAATACCAGTGGTGGATCACCCCATTTCAATGCATTCCACAGGTATACATTTCCATCATTTGAAGCAGCCACAAGGAACCTGCCATCGGGACTGAATTCCAGAGCGGACACCCTCGCTCCCGGTCCGAATAGATTGGCAATGGTCCTTTTCCCGTCAACGGATAGCACTTTCACCGAACCATCCAGCATTCCGGCTGCCAAATAGCGCTGTCCCGGACTGAAAGTAAGTGCCCTGACCTGGTTGCTGCCAAAACGATTCACCTCCTTTATGCCGGACGGGTCGCTCACTTTCAAGGAATAGAGTCTGCCGCTACCTGTACCAATTGCAGCCAGTGAACCATCATGAGAGGTAGCCAGTGCAAGTGGTCTGGACATTAAAGTAAATAGCATGGTAGGGGAAAAACTGTTGTAGTCCCACTTCAGGATTTTATTACTGGTACCTGCCGACAGGAAACTTCCACTACTTCCCAGGTTCTCAATAAAAAGAACAATATCTCCCTGTTCTCTATTTTGGTGTATCACCTCTCCCCTGTTCTCCAGCTCAATAAAGAGCATGCCTCCCCCACTGGTTCCAACTGCAGCTATGCGCTCATCAGGACTTATTCCCAGACATTCATTGTTATATCCGGTACCTGCCAGGTTAATCTGAGCAGCCCGGTCGGCAATATTTCCCGATAAAATTTTAATGCTGCCATCGCTGCTGGCGGCCAGGATGCTTCCGGATCTGTCAAGCCAATCCATGGCCCTGATGGAATGTCTCAGGCTGGGATATATGTTATAGGCCGGCGAAACCAGTTTTTTCAATGCTTCGTAGAGACCTTTATAGATATCCGGATCAAAGGCATCCCCCTCATACTTCTTGTTCAGCAGGTAGGACTGATATGCAAGCAAACCCTGGAGATCAGTGTTTCTGGAAATACCTACACTCTGGTATGCCACATCTTTAACAAGGGATAGTATAATTTCTGTCTCCTTGCCCCTGGTAGTGACCGGATCCGGCTCTCCATTTCTGGTTACTACGGGTTCAGGTTGTGCCACCACAACATCTGTTGTGGTCTCCTCCCGATCTATAACCGCCTGGTCTTCACTCTCTTCGGTTGTCTGCTCCATTTCCCTGTTATCCTGGGACCGTGGGGCTACCTCCTCTGTTACCTGACGATTATCTGTATGAGAGAGCTGTTGGGAATGCTGTTCAGACAATGGTTCCTGTGCAACCGTCTGAACCTGCTGATCCGTTTCAACAGGTCGGTTTTGAGAAATATAAATAACCAGGGCCACTGCCGCAGCGATCACAATAATTCCAATAATAATGGAGCGGTTCAGAATCCGTTTCCTGCGCTGAATGATGATTTTACGTTTCTCGCTCCAGATATACTCCTCCTCACTGGTATTCAGGAAAACTATGGCCCGCTCAAAGGCCGGATCGAATTGAATACCCCATGCCGGTGTCGGGTTTTGCAGTTTTCTCCAGTCAATGGCCTTTTGCAGTTCAGTAGTTACCAGCAGCGTCCCCTTACCCTGCTGATATGAAGCAGAAGCTTTTGACAGTTTCAGATACATCCTGATGGATTCATCCTCCTCATCTACCCAGTGATGAAGCCTATCCCAAATATTGATCAGCGATTCATGGGATAATTCAATCTCGCTCTCGGATGACAATGGTGCAGAATGCTGATAACCAAGAAATGGATGCCCCGCTTTGTCAAAGATCTCAACCACTTCAACGACCCGATCCACGCCACATTTCGCAATCCTGGCTATATTGCCAAGGGTTGTCCTTCGGCTAAAGGCCTCCTCTCTGCCGGTTTTATAGGCAATGGTTTTGAAAATACGTTCACAAATCTCCTTTTGATAGAATTCGAGCGACTGATATAGATTCTCCAGATCCCGGCTCAATCCACCGCGAATGGTTCCGCCAGCCTTGTAATCATCCAGTGAAACGGGCTGGTCCGTTTCACCCCTTCTTTTCCATTGATTCCAGGTTTGCTTCAGGGCATGCTGCATCAAGGGCAGCTGAGGTTCCACCTCCTCCAGATCGTTCAGAAGATACTCCTCAAAACCAGTCTCCACTGTGGCCCCCGCCACTCGAAGGGGTTCCAGAATGGCTTCTGTGAGGTCATTCCGGCTCATTTGAGGAAGCAGGTATTTGCTCCTGTTGAGGTGTTCGGTAAGCACCCGATAGGTGGAACAGTAATCCAGAAAATCAGATCTGATCGATAACATTAGAAAGATCCGGGGTTCCTCCTCATCAACCAATCTCATCAAGTGATTGATGAAATGCAGGGAATCGGGGTTTTTCCCGCTTCTCCTCCTTTTTACAGCTACCGGCCAGGTAAATAGCTCTTCAAACTGGTCCACCACAAGGAAATAATGGTAATTGCCCAGACCTTTTTCTATCAGAAAATTACCTATACTTTTTGAACTTTTGAGGAAGGAGTGAACATCAGATTCTGAAATCTTTTTTGAGAAAACTTGCTGAATCCCCCTGATCAGGCTCTCCATGGGGCGTCTCCCCGGCCGGATATAGATAGGAACCCACTCTTCCTTCATATCGGAAAGAAGTGCGGGAATGACCCCCGACTGAATCAGAGAAGATTTTCCACATGCTGATGCCCCAACCAGCGCCACAAACCGTCTTTTCAGCAGAATTCCGAGCAACTCCGAAACAGCCTTATCCCGGCCAAAGAAGAGTTGATCTTCAGCAGGAAAAAAAGGCCTGTTGCCCGGAAAAGGATTTCTCTGTAGCACCCCGGTATTTATCATTGAGGATTCACCCATAAATTAAAACCAATATTCACATATCCTGAATCCTAAAACGTCTTCTGAGAAGCCTGATTCAGGAAACTACAAAAAACATGCAATAGACTTCTGTCATCGAACAAAAGTTCAACAAACTCCTTTCGGTCAATCAGAAAGGCCTCACATGCTCCAATGGTGCCAAGATAACGAATCTGCTCCAAAATTTCGGGTTGATAAGCAGCAATTATTGCAATCCCGCTTGAAAGGGTCGTAAATTCTTCAGCAGATACAGATCTGGCAAGAATTACAGAGTCTCCATTGGCGGACCACTCTTCTGAGAAGGGTCTGGCAATAGAAACAAGTTTAAAAAGAGAGTTAATTCCCACATTCATAAATAACTTCCACGAAGTCAGCCTCATAGTAGTATCCAGGTACCATCGAACCATATCCTCATGTCCCGGAAAACTATTGTCCGGAAAATCAAGTCTTTCAGTCACCAGGTCATACTGCTCCGGATTATTCTTACGCAACAGCTGGGCTGCAATCTCCCTGATTCTGGGATTGGGATGAAACCCCTGTGCAATGATCTGCTGTTCATCAAAAAACCGTTCCACATTCCCAATCCTGTCCAGCACACAGATCTTGATAAAATCTCCCATCTGAGCTCCGTTCCGGTTCAGAATTCTCTTTAACAGCATATCTACCGGAAAAATATCAATATGATATAACTCCTTCAGTTTATCCAGTTTCTCCCTGACCGATACATCATGAAAATAGGATACCAGAACCGCCTTCAAAGGCTCCCTCAATAATAGTTCAAGTAACTCGATAGCCATCTGGCGATCATCCGATTGCCGGTCAAGCAAACTGATTTTGATCCTGCGTACCGACCTTCGATCATAAATCATAGTTAACAGCATCAGGATCAGCTCATTGACTTCCCATATCTCAAGATCAATTACCCTGGCCAGGGAACCTCCCGGATCATCGGTTCGAACAGAAATTTTTGCAGCCATGATCCAGGTTCCTGCCTGGATCATTCTCAGAATAGCATTCTGAATCTGCGTCTCCTGTATCACTGTCGCCTCGAAATTATTCGCGTATAATCCCTGAACTACCGTATGAAACACATCACGATGCTGATACTCCAGCTTTTGTAATAAAAGTTGAACAGCACGCGCTCCTCCAATGGACGATATGACCGATACAATCCGTGTTTGCAACCTGATATCCGCATCGGGTTTATAGAAGGCCATCTCCAGTTCATCAAGCACATTTTCACCCTGTTTGACCAGGGTCGACCAGGCGTTCCTGTAGAGCACGGGATCATTGAGCAAATCGATTATTCTATGGGCATTGCCTCCCAGATCAAGCCAGCCGGCGGTGGAGATGGCTACCCCCTGAATGTCCGGATCCCGGTCCCTGAAGAGTGAAATGACCTCCGGAAGAAACGTCAGGTCCTTTGCTTCAGCAACATAATAGAGTGCAGCCAGGATCTCATGACTTGTCCCCGAATGAAACACCTCACCAATGGAGTTATCAGGTTCACTTTGAACATTATTGAATTTATTGAGCCGCTCCCTGATAAAGGCCTCCTGTAAACCCAATTTTGATTTCAGCTTGCGCTTCTTCAATCGCCTGATCCTCTCCTTGATATCCGGCTCCCTTTCATTCACAAGCATCTGACTTATAGTTATATCCGTCAACCCAGGTGAAGATTTTAAAATATGATCCCAGATCACCCTGCGTACCATGGGATCGGAATGAGTCAGCAGAGAGAGCTGACGCTCCCTGGATACATAGTGGAAAAAATAGGGATTGAATTCTATCAGTTCCATGGAGAATGCTGAATGTTCCAGGTCAAACTGTTCAATCTCCTCCAGGCTCAGATCGCCCGGATCAATAATACGGTCTGATTCCAGTGTCACCTTCAGCAAACGGTGATAACATCGGTATAGTGACAGACCCACTACAAACCAGATCAACAGCAATACAAACAAAACATAGGTCACATGGTACAGCTCAACGAACTGTAGCATCACAAACAGGGAGAGGAAAAGTCCGGCAGAGAACACCCCAATCTGACTAAATACCCCTTCAATACCCGATTGAACATTCTCTCTCTCCCTGGGATTAAGAGATTGATAGATCAGGTTCATGGAAGGATGCTCTATGGATTCTTTCATGGAACGGCTGAAAAGATTGGACAGTACAACCAGCAGAAAGAAATAGGCAAAAAGCTGAATTCCTCCGCCATAACCATAACCTTCCCCAAATATAGATGCTGGAATAGTCAGGAGCAGCAACACAACAGGCATCATCAACAGGGTCATCCTGATTCCGAATTTGCTTTTAATCCAGTGAAAAAGAAACCGCTTCATTATCCACGCCAGCAATACTCCAATCCCAAAAAAGAAACCCAGGAATTCAACAAGTTCGGTTCCTCCGGGAAACCTGCTCTGGGTCACAGAAAGAAATTCATAGTGCAGCAGTACAGATACGGCAACACCTATCACCACAAAAGATGCCATCAAAGATGTATACCGATATGAGAACAATCTGATCGGACCGGCGCTTCCGCTCCTGTTCCTGTATCCTCCACCCTGCTTCCCAGGATGTGACAGAATATACATCTGGACGCCGGCAGCAATAATCAGACTCCCCATCCCTGCATATAGAAAATCATAAATGCTAAATCCGGCAGCAACCAGGAGAGGAGTAGCAACCAGGGCCAGAACCATCCCCCCTACCAGCACAACTTCAATCAGACCACTTAACTGTTTACTCCTGCTGGGAGAGAGAAATCCCCTGACCGTTGTCCAGAACCCCAGAAGGGTAATCAGGATCAAAGGACCTGAAAAAACAAATGTGGCGAAATCAAGATAATCCCGCTCCATAAAATGGAGTCCCCCCACTAAAAATGCGGTTGCTCCAATCACCACCACCAGGTTCACAATACCAAATGAGCGCATCCTCAGCTGTTTGCTGAGGTATCCATAGATGGCAGCAATCAATATTCCCACCACCCCTGAGACCATCAGGGCGAAAGGAACACGATCTGCACCAAATACCTCCAGAAATACCGTATTGGCCTCGAGTTCCAGGGTGCCAATAAATATCCCGGTACAAAAGGCCTGTAGCAGCAATGCGGCAATCATGGGCCGATCGCCCTGGGCAATTTGCAACAATTTACCTAAGCGGGTCCACATACAGTATACAATTAAGCGAATAATTGAATACCTTTTCATAGAAGAAATGAACAGTCCACCGCTTCATATCATCCACCAAAAGAAACCCCGTCCGACAATGCGAACGGGGTTGTGACCTCAACAAATGTCAGGTCATATATGGAATTGAACCCTAATTAAAGATGATTTCCAAGTTTGCAATGGTCATAGGATTATAAGGAGCCAAACCGGCAATCCGCTCCACCAATGGCAGAAACTCATCTCCCGGAGCTTCACCCCCCTGGATGAAACCATTCCTATCGAAAAATCCCGGGGCTTCGGTATTGGTAAGCCATGCCTCAAGGATTTCATCACTGGCATGGGGCCAGATGGTTTTCACTTCGTTGTACATTACATTATAGATGGAGAACTCCTCCAGCAGTACAGCACGATCTTCAGAATCCACTGTGCTCAAAGGTAGTCCCAGCTCGGCCACTGCTACATCCTCTACATCCGATCCCGAGGCCACAAAAGCCCAGTTATAACCCACCTTCTCGGTGAGTAACTTGGCATTGGGATGACTGGAGTTTCCATAGACATCCACATAATCGCCTTCCTTTCCAACAAACATCTTCATCCCATCCATAGCAAAGGGTGCCAGCAACGGATCGATAGCAGGCATATCGGCGATAGATACAATCATATGACGGTCATACCCCAGTTCACCGGCTCCACTGTAGTCGATCCGAAACATGGCCTGTGCCATATGTCCTTCGTTGGTACGATCCAGGTTATAGGGTTTGATGAGGCTTATACCTTCTTTGGGGTTTTGGTGGTTCCAGAAGATCTGCATGGCCTTGCCGCCATCAGGTTCACTTTCCGATTCAGCATCGGTAATGGTGAGTCCGTACTCCCAGGTGCGGCCGTCAAATTCGGGACCTTCCACAACCACCAGGTTCTTGATGCGCCCGTCAGCTTCACTTTCATAGGTGACTGTCTTTATCTGGTCGATGTTGTACCTGCGAATACTATAAATGGTATGCTTCACAATGTGGCCCGCATGATTACCTGCATGGATGAAAAAACGCAGGTGCCCATAGATCTCTCTGCCTTTCAGGGTGTCCACCACAGGAACACACTTTAACGCAGAGACATCCTGTGATAATGCAGCCGGGATATCCACTGAAAGCTGATCGGGAAGAATACTATTTTCATCCTCCGGACCAGGGCCATTAAATGTGTTTTCACAGGCGGTGAAAAACAGCGCGCCCAGCAGGAATAATACTAAAGAATAGAATGATAACTTTTTCATGATTTCTGGTTTTAATGAATGATTATTAATGTTTCTTTTTGTTCCATTTCTTATGGTTTCACTCATAACACACACATATACCATCCATACCCCTATTGACTATGGAAAATTTTTTAGATTTAAAATGAATAATTATCATAAATTTATTCCACGGAAAACCCAACCCAGTCATCAACTCTAAAACAACCATACTGTTATTATGCACTCTGCTGGGCGCTCTGCTTCCGGTCCGGTCCCAGGAGCAGGAACGCCGGGTCATTGGGAAAATGAACTCAACAATTGTGTTTGACGGAAAGCCGGATGAAGCTGCCTGGGAACACCTCGAACCCTTCCCCTTGATCAGCCATATTCCTGTATTTGGGAACCCTCCGTCAGAAAAGTCTGTAATCAAGATGGGATATGACGATCAGTTCGTGTACGTAGGAGGATTGCTCTATGTCTCCGATCCATCCTATGTGCGGGCCATCGGGAAGAAAAGGGATATGAATTCTCAGACGTGCGACTGGTTCGGGATTAGTTTCGACACCTACAATGACAAGGAGAACTCCCTGCTCTTTTTTACCAATCCCCTGGGGCTTCGCTGGGATGGAGCAGTTAGCAACGACGGAACACCCACTATGGGACAGATGCCCATGAACATGGACTGGAACACCTTCTGGGAGGTAAATACAAGCTATGATGACCTGGGATGGTACCTGGAGATGCGAATTCCCATTTCCAGTCTGCGCTTCCAGGATATAGATGGGAAAACTGTGATGGGGATCAGTTTTTTTCGCTGGATCCCTGCAAAAAACGAAGGAGATGTCTTCCCGGCCATCTCCAACGAATGGGGTCCTGCCAGCAATTTGAAACCTTCCCTTTATGAAGAGGTGGTGTTTGAAAAATTGAGCCCGAAAAAACCGGTCCACATCACTCCCTACCTGCTGACCGGGTTCGAACAGCAGAATGAATTAAACGATGCTGAAACAGCCTATGAGTATGGCGAAGATTATAAATTTGAACCGGGACTCGATATCAAGTACGGGATCAATCCAAATACTGTGCTCGACCTTACGATAAACACCGATTTTGCACAGGTAGAGGCAGACGACCAGCAGTTTAACCTGACCCGGTTCAGTCTTTTCTTCGAGGAAAAGAGGAAATTTTTCCTGGAACGGAGCAGCATATTTGACTTTTCCCTGGGTGGTCAGGACAACCTGTTTTACAGCCGGCAAATCGGTTTGTACGAAGGAGATCCAGTGAGGATCTGGGGAGGCGCCCGTCTGAACAGCAGGATCAACAACTGGGACATTGGCCTCCTGAATCTCCAGACTGCATCATTTGATGACCTGCCTTCAGAAAATTTCGGCGTGTTCCGGGTAAAAAAGAGAGTCTTTAATGAATACTCTTATATGGGAGGCATGGTTACCTCCAGACTGGGAGTGGATGGAACTTACAATATTGGTTATGGAGTGGACGGAGTAGTCAGGGTATTTGGTGATGACTACCTGACCCTCCGTTGGGCTCAAATCTTCCAGGACAGTGCAGAAAACAATCCCCTCTCCCTGGATCCTTCCAGGTTCATGGTGAACTGGGAGCGACGAAAGCAGGAGGGTTTATCCTACTCGGCCGGATTCTCCTACTCCGGGACAGGTTTTGATCCGGGCATAGGATTCAAAATGATCGATGATTTCGTTGCAAGCGCTCCCAGTCTCCAATATACCTGGATCTCCCCGGAAGAGTCGTGGCTGCAATCCCATTACATCTGGCTGTTCAACTATATTTTTTACCGGATTCCCGATTACTCATTGATGATGTATAACCTCAATCCCACCTGGTTCTTTAGTTCAAAAAACAGCTGGATGGGTTCCATGGGTCTGGTTTACAGAATTGATCAGCTGGAGGAGGATTTTGAAATTGCCGACCCCGTGATTGTACCGGTGGGCAGGTACCGGTATCTAAGTGCTGAACTGATGTTACAAACTCCCGGTACCAGTTCGTTCTATACCATATTCCAGTTTGAAGGAGGAGGTTACTTTGACGGATACAAGCTGTCGCCCAGCCTGGAACCCAAATGGAACCTGGGAGCATCTGTGGAACTGGGGGGCATCTACCGGCTCGACCTCATCCGGTTTCCCGACCGCAACCAGTCCCTGAATAACCACATAGCCGGACTGCGGGCACTCTATATGTTCTCCACCAAACTCTCATTTTCGGCATTCGTACAGTACAACAGTGCCATTAATAAGGTTATTTCCAACGTCCGGTTCAGGTATAATCCGAAAGAGGGGACCGATCTCTATGTGGTATTTAATGAGGGCCGCAATACCTGGCTCGACAGGGAGGTTCCCAACCTCCCGGTATATGATCAGAGAAACATAACGGTGAAATTTACCTACACTTTTGAAATGCAGCGGTAAGAGGTTTACTTCACCACCACGGTATCGCGGAGCACATCTGCAGCTGTAAAAAATCCGATGGCCCTGCCCTCCATATTGGTGCGGGCATTTCCGGGAAGAACATCAAACATCCCTCCCCGCCAGTCAGTTTCTGACAATACTCCTCTGAGAAACTCCCCGTAAAATCCATTGACTGACTCCTTCTCACGAAATACAACAGTACCCGGCGGAAATCTCACATGCTCCTGGGCCGGTTTAAAGATCTTGTTTACATCCACCCCGTTCAGGGTATAGTGATAGATCACAGCATGGTTGGCCGAATCGGGCATTGTTTCGTAACCCGGCAGATGGCTCCAGTCCAGCTCCAGCCTCACAATGGCTGGCTTATCGCTGTCTCTGATATGCACCTCCAGCAGCAATGGATCGGACTGCACCGGGTAGACATTCATGTGCTGGAACGGGGTTACTTTACGCATATAGGTAACAGCTGTAATGCGCTTTGTTTCGTGGATAATACGCAGCTGGTAGTATTGATCCAGGACCGCGGAAAACAGGGAATCGGTCCTATAGATCCCAGGCCGTTCCGGGTCCTCAGCCAGGGAGTGAAGCTCCGTTCCATCATTGATCTCAACCTGCGCTCCTGTAACCGGTTCGGGAGTGCCATTCATCTCATAGAGCGGCCTGGTCAGTCTCACTTCATGCTCCTTTGTTTCATTGGTTATCTTCCCCTCCACCACAATAAGGTCTACCTCCTGGTATTTCAGGTTCCATTCGACCTGGTCGTCGCAGGAGAGCATCAAAAGGGATGCTGTCATCATGAAAAACAGACCCGCCAGGGATCTTCTACCTCCATATGTCCAATGTTGTTTCATAGATTAAAACTTAAAATGGTAGCTTACAGATGGTACAATCCCATAGAGGTAATACTGGGTGGAGAAAAGCTCCGGAGTGCTGTAGTAATCAACCGGAACCACAAAATTGCCGCTCTCATCCATGGTCTTATTAAAGTGCAGTGCAACAGGATTGATGCGGTTATAGAGGTTGTAAACCGAGAAGATCATTTCATGCTGATACCTCCGCTCAGGTTTGCTAAGATGCCAGTTCAGGGCCACATCGAGCCGGTGATAATCGGGGAGCCGGTCGTTGTTGCGCTCTGCATATATGGGTACCTGGTGGTTATCATAGTAGTAGAATCCGGTAGGCGTTGAAAAAGGAACCCCCGTCATATAGATAAAGTTGCCGGTGAGGGTGATCCTGGGGTGAAGGGCCCATGAGAGGTAGAGAGAAAAGTCGTGGGGCCGGTCGGAATACGCGGGATAGGGATCTCCCCTGTTGATCTCATCCAACTGGCATATGGCCCGGGAGAGTGTATAGGAGATCCACCCTGTCAGCCTGCCATGCTCCTTATTCAAAATGGTCTCCAATCCGAACGCGGTACCCTCTCCGAAACGGAGCTCCTCTTCCACCAGGTGATTCATCAGCATATGGGCATGATCGCGGTAATCGATCAGGTTATTCATCCGCTTATAATAGGCCTCGATATCGAAGCTGAGGCCGGGAATCGCTGACCGGCGTGTGTAACCAAGTGTAAACTGGTGTGCAAACTGGGGCGGTACATTGGGTCCTGCAGGAAGCCATACCTCCAGAGATGTAAAGGGACTAATAGAATTGGTAATCAGGTACTGGAACTGACTGGTTCGGCTGTAGCTCAGCTTAAAGATATTTTTTGTGCCGGGCTGGTAAACCATGCTGATCCTGGGGTCCACCGCAAACGACTGATGATACACCTCACCTGCGGGGTACGCTGTCACTGCAAGGCTGTCCCTCTCAAACCCCCCTTGAGTGGTCCGGATAATCCGGTACTCAGTGGCCGGCCCCATGTTGTGCCATGCAGTTACTCTTAACCCTGCACGAATGGAGAGCCTGTTGTTGATAATAAACTGGTTTGAAACGTAGATGGCATACTCGCGGGTATACTTGACCGACAGGTCAAAACCCGGGTCCCACTCTGCACCACCCAGGTAGGTGTTTCCAGGATCATGAAAATGGCCCGCAACCAGGAAGCCAAATCGCAAAGTATAGTTCGGCTTCACATAGTAGGTAAAATCGTATTTCAGACTCAGGTTATCGATGCGGGAATTCCAGTAGTCATTCTCCTCCATATGCATGAACAAACGGTAATCATACCTGGAGCCCAGGAGAGTCAGGTTAGAGAAAAGCCGGTCTGAAAAGAGGTGGTTCCAGCGAAAGGTGGTGGTACTGTTTTTCCAGTTGATACCGGTGGAAAAATCGGCCCGGCTCTGCACTTCGTAATTGTCCTCTCCACGATATATGGAGTAAAAGAGCCTGTTCTTTGAATTGATATGGTAGTTTAGCTTCAGGTGAAAATCTGAAAAATGAAGGTCATTGATGTTCTTGTTCCAGTTCTGGATCGGCCTGGTGATATAGGATCGCCTTCCCGAAGCAAAGAAAGAGATATGCTCCTTCCAGATGGGACCCTCCAGCGATAGTCTCGACGAGAGAAGCCCTATGCTGCCATCCATCCCGAAACGGTTCATGTTCCCATCTTTGGTGCGGATATCGATCAGTGAGGAGAGCCTGCCCCCGTAGTTGGCCGGAAAGTCTCCCTTGTAGATCTTCACATCTTTGATGGCATCGGGTACAATGGTACTGAAAAACCCCAGCAGGTGTGTGGGATTGTAAACAGGGGCTTCGTCTATTGTAATCATATTCTGATCGCGCCCCCCTCCCCTCACATAGAAGATGG
>Ga0255404_1006_pt1 | contig 16601 bp, 13 predicted proteins | sample ANMaggSSYBR01J11_FD_182132 | JGI IMG/M metagenome (GOLD analysis project Ga0255404, IMG submission 182132) | Sediment cell enrichment communities from methane seep in Santa Monica Basin, California, United Staets - ANME aggregate JGI... | ecosystem: Environmental > Aquatic > Marine > Cold seeps >...
ATTGGGAAGCATTTTTAGCTCCAAGCTTCGTTCCACGCTTACAACTCTGGGGATCGTGATAGGAGTGGCTGCTGTCATCGCCAATGTTTCCTTAGGTGCGAGCTTTAATCAATATTTTGATGAAGAGATAGGAACTATCGGTTCTAATTTCATCTATGTGGGTGCAAATGAACCAAACACTTTCTTTGATAACGAACTGGAGGTTGTCAGGAAAACCCCGGGAGTGCTGAGGGCTTCACCTATCAATGAGCAGGTTGCGGAAGTCACTTATATGTCAGATTCGCGGAGAGTGTCAATTACGGGGGTCACAGGCGACTATGATGAGGTCGCCAACATTGGACTTAGTGAAGGGAACTTTATCAAAGACAATGATCAGTATGTGGCTGTGATAGGTTATGAGGTATCTGATGGTACTTTTGACCGGAAGTTATCGAATAAGAATTCGATAGATATTACATTCCGAACACGTGATGGAGGAGAGATAACACAGACGTTCCAGGTCAAAGGTATTGTCCAAGAATCTGAACCAAGCTTCATATCAGGAGGAATGGTTCCCGACAAAAGGATATTCATTCCAATATCGACCATGAACGAGATCCTCTCGGTCAGTGATTATTCCACCATCTTCGCTGAAGGGGAATCGATCGAGACGGTTACCGAAACATCCGAGGAGATAGATAAGAGACTCGGAAGATATCTGGGAATCTCATCAAGGGATATGGAGGAAGATGATATCAAGCCTTATTTCATCGTGGACCAGCAGGAGTTGCTTGAGAATGCAGGCGCCCTTTCAAGTGCTCTTTCCGGACTTCTGACAGCAGTTGCATTCATTTCACTTGTTGTAGGTTCCATCGGGATCATGAACATTATGCTGGTCACAGTTACCGAACGTACATCGGAGATAGGTTTAATGAAGGCCATAGGGTATTCCAATTTCGATGTCCTTACGATGTTCAGCGTCGAATCAGCGGTCGTAGGAACTATAGGTGGTGTACTTGGCGTGATACTTGGTTGTGCTGGAGCTTATGGAGCTGCAGCATTCATGAACCTGCCAGTAGTGCTTCCTGCATCAAAGATATTCGCAGGTTTTGTTGTATCCATATTCGTAGGCCTGATAGCCGGAGCATATCCTGCGAACAAAGCCGCTAAGATGAAACCTGTCGATGCATTGAGACATGATTGAAAGAACGAAACTATAAAGTGCTAAGGTGAAGATAATATGATCGATAGCTGGATATTCTTCCCGGTACATTTTTTGCTGTTTCTGCTATTTGCAGGGATTGCGATAGGAAGTACCATTTTCTGGATATGGATGCTTATCGATCGTGTTATGAACGAGCCATCGCATGGAAATGATAAACTTATATGGGTCATTATTATAGTATTTGCACAATTATTAGGTGCACTGATATTTCACATTCAGAAGAAAAAAACGCAATGCGGTTTCTGATGCAGCTGATGTATGATACGAATATTATCGGTATAAAGGAGAATGTTCCACATGGGTCTAAATGATATAACAAAATGGATACGTGATCTTTTCGGAGTGGTCACTAAAAAACAGACCTATCTGAATCTGACGTACCTTTTGTTCACATTCCCCCTTGGAACAGCCTATTTCATATTCCTTGTGACCGGACTTTCCATGGGATTAGGTCTTTCTATAACCCTTATCGGACTTCCAATCCTGCTTTTGATGCTCGTTGCATGGTGGGAACTTGCCGCTTTTGAAAGGCAGCTTGCGATCTGGCTTCTGGGAGTGGACATACCACCCATGGAGAATCGTTGTGTAGGAAAACAGAAGAGCTTGGAGAAGATAAAGGGCTATATCCTAAATCCTGTGACATGGAAAGGACTTGTGTTCCTTTTCATTAAGTTCCCATTGGGCATATTTACATTGATAGTTTCCTTCACATTGATAGGCATCACTCTTGCTTTTATTGCAACACCCTTTGCTTACAAACTTACCGATATCGGTTACAGTATTGGGACCAGCACGTTCGTCATCGATTCTTTTGCTAGTGCTTTGATGATGATGTTCTTTGGGATGATATTTGGGATAATTTCACTGCATTTTATGAACTGGATGGCAAAACTTTCAGGAATTCTTGCAAAGAACCTGCTTGGGAATGCAAATTCATATATGACCAATGAAAGCGATTACACCAGTTTTGATGATATCGAACTGGATGAAGAAGAAACTACAGGAACCATCGAGAAGGTCGCACCCAAGGGTGCAGAGTATATCGAAGAATACGACAATGGTATTCAACGGGAATAATGAAAGTTGAGTTGAAAAATAGAGAAGAAATGATCAGAGTTTCATCTTTTCGAGCCGTCCGTAGAAATCAAGGATATGATTGGTAAGTTCACTGTCAAGATTCAGACTGAAGGTGCGGATCTGCTTCCCAAGACGCTTTTCAATGACGATGTTGCATTTGAGAAGGGGTTCGATCACCCTGGCAACGCTTGAGTGGGACAGACCAGTCTCTTCCGCAATACCAGAGAGATAAGTAGATTCTCCTTTATGCTGAATTAGGTTCTTCAGAACCGTTATCTGTGCAGTCTTTCCAAATATTTTCTCAAGAGCGTCCATTGACATCACCCTTAAATATACGATAATAATTTATAAGGCTTTCTCATAATTGGCTATTGATACAATATATGAATAGACCTTATCATATTTAGAAAGGCTTTAATAATATCATCCATTTATGTTTAGATACATTTGAAAGTTGTGGTATATATGGAAAGAGAAACGCTTGAAAAAGACATACTGAGACTTCTCGAACAGCAGCCTGAGATCAGTGCAAAGGAGATAGCAGATCAACTTTCGGTTTCTGAGGACATAGTGACCAAGACCATTGAGAGCCTGTCGGATACAAGACATAAGGTCCTTATTGTAGATGATGAACCAGATGCTGTTATTGCTACCAAGAGAGCCCTCGAAGCAGACGGATACAATGTCATTGAAGCGAACAACGGAGCCATGGCCTTTGATGTGCTTAAGTCCAATATACCCGATGTGATCCTTCTTGATGTTATGATGCCTGATATGGACGGCTTTGAAGTATGCAGGAGATTGAAAGAAGAACCTCTCTATGAGAACATACCTGTGATCATGCTCACAGCAAAGGGAGAGATCAATGACAAGGTAGAGGGTCTGGATATTGGCGCTGATGACTACATGACCAAGCCGTTCAATCTGAAAGAACTGAAAGCAAGGATAAAGACTGTGTTGAGAAGAACACAGGACTAACTTTTTTAACGCACTTTTCGTGCTGACCTCATATGTTCGCCACAAAAAGCAGATGGAACGTCATTATCGTTGTAATGATAACGATGCTTTTCATTTCTTCCATCCTTTTTCTGGGAATCAGGGCAAATACAGAGGTAGAAGATCTTTTTGTTGAGATGTTCACAAGGGAACAGACCAGCCAGGCACAGCAGATATCGACCGGCATTACTACGTTCCTGAACGAAAAGGTCACAATGCTTGAGATCATCTCAAGGAACCATAATAGCATCCCCGATGATAATTTCAATACCATTTTTTCCATAGTTTATAATGAGTCTGAAGGCTTCCATGCCATCGAATACATAAACAGTACAGGCATAATAGTCTCGGGATATCCTGAAGAGAATGTGCCTTTCGGATACGATCTTTACGAAAATGATAAGGCTGCTGCCTTTGAAAAAATAAAAGACACAAGTGAGACCTACATCACCAATCCAATCACTACTTTAGAGGGTGAACTTGCGATCTATGTTTGGATACCCCTTTATCTTGATGATGGCAGTTTTGGAGGGGCCATAGTTGCCATAATAGAGATAGATGAGATAACGAAACAGACCATAAAAACGGAATATGAATCAGGATATGTTTATCTCATAGATGACAATGCAAAACTGCTCTACGACAGTTCCGATGATCACCTTGTAGGAAAGAATTATTTCAATATAATAAACGAGCCTGACCACAGGCGTCTTGATATCATCGGTATGCAGACAGAAGGACTTTCAGGTAGCGGACAGTTCTCCGAAAGGAACAAGAACGGATTCCTGGAAGAGAAGATAATCTCTTATGTGCCTGTTAATTGGTATAACCAGCAATGGTCCGTGGGTGTTGTTACTCCCTTGTGGTATGTTGGATCGCTTATCCAGTCGGTCTATGTAAAGCAGGGACTTTTTGCGATGATCTCCATCACATTCATTCTCTTCATCAGTGCATTTATCGCCCTGATCCTGTTCTCCTGGAACAAGACCCTTGAGGATGAGGTGAAAAGCAAGACCTCGGAACTGGAAAGGTCGAACGATTATCTCCAGAACGCTAACAAGAAATTAAAGGAACTTGACCGCCTGAAGAACGATTTCGTTTCAATGGTCTCCCATGAGCTAAAAACCCCACTGACAGCCATGAAGACCTCCAGCGAGTTCTTGAGGGAAAGCGAATGCAACAGGGACATCAAAGAAGAGATGCTGGACCTTATTATAAGGAACATTGACAGACAGGCAAGAATGGTCGATGACCTGCTGGATATTTCCCGCATAGAATCAGGAAAGATGAAGTTCATACCGGAAGATGTGAACATAAAAGAGATAATCGAGATCGCCCTTCATAATGTACAAAAACATGCTAAGGATAAGAGCATAAATATCATGGTGAACTGTCCCGAAGATGTGGCAGTGATTAGGACGGATAAGGACAAGCTCATAAGGGTCTTTGTGAACCTGCTGACAAATGCGATCAAGTTCACCCCCGAAGAGGGAGAAGTGACGATCATCGTGGAAGATCATGAGAATCATTTGCAGACAAGTATAAAGGATAATGGCATAGGTATTTCCAGGGAAAAGCGCGATAAGATATTCGACAAGTTCTATCAGGTGGACAGCACTGCCACAAGAAAGGCAGGTGGCACAGGGCTTGGGCTTGCGATCATTAAAGGCATCATCGATGGACAGGGCGGGAACATTTACCTTGAGAGCGAGACAGGCAAGGGCAGCACATTCACTTTCAGATTACCAAAAGAGCTGAAAGAGGACGATTTCACCGAGATAGAGGGAGCTTAAGTGAAGAACATGAAAGTAAGAACAGCATTATTGATGGCCTTTGTTGTTTTAGTGGCGATCATTTGCAGCGGATGCACCTCCATTGAACTTGAAGGAGTGACCGTGGAGGATGGAGACATTGAAGAATATGCTGAACCGATAGCAGAAAATACCCTTCAGGGTCTTAATGAGAAGAACTATACCAAGTTCTCTGCTAATTTCAACCCAACGATGAAAAAGGCCATTCCTGAAGACCTGTTCCTGGAACTTACGGACATTGTTCATGATGAGGTTGGTAACTATACTTCAAAGGAACTTGCCGAGATAACTGTTACTGACAGGCATTCAGCCGTTGTCTATAATGTAGTATTTGAAAAAGAACCGGAAGGTGCTATTTTCCGATTGATATTCATAGAGAAGGACGGAGAAAGAGAGCTCAAAGGCATGTGGATCGATTCTCCAAAGATGCGAAAGAGACTGGCCCTTGAAAGATAAAGTCCCTCACTTTATTCTTTCATACTGTTCCGGTCCTTTAATTTCATTTGATATAATTTCATATTGTAGCATTTAATATCATACTATTTTTTTAAATTCCACACTCTTATCTTGCTCAGATCTTAAAGCCAATCTTCAATATCTCTCGAAAGATTAGACTGATAATTAAGCATCAGTATCAAATTGAAAAAGAGGAGTTCAAGGCAGGGTTCTCACCCTACCCCGATACACGAAGGAGGAGTTAAATGTACACCATTCAAGAACTTTGAGCTGGAAGGGGAGTATGGTGGATTGTGTGTGGTTCAAGGGGTAGTAACTTATCCGTTTTTCAAGAAACTGCCCAAAGTTCTCGTCCGATGTACAGTTCTCTAAATACATGAATAATACTTAAACATTTCCATAAATGGACAGGTTCTTTTATATAGTTTTTGAATAATATCTCCACCCACATAAAACTCCCGAAACCCCCGTTAAACTTATAGCCCATCAACTACAATTAGGCTCTGTAGCACCTGATAATCGAGTTACAGTTTCTCAGGTACTATTATAATTCAATATGGGCTCGTGGTCTAGCTGGTTATGACGTTGCCTTCACACGGCAGAGGTCGGGTGTTCGAATCTCCCCGGGCCCATCTGGTTTTTCTGATTCGCTGCATGGCGGTTTTTCTAGTTCAATGATCCTTTGCTCTAGTGCAGATAGTCGGGTTTCGAGGTATGAATTGGTGTTGGGTTGTACAACTACGTTGCCATCGAAGTCTTCGTCTAAAGATATCAAAAATAAAGATTTGCCATTGTTGTCGATTTCAAAGATATGGGCGGTTTCCCCTGCGAGATGTGCGTGTGACTGTGGCAAACGAATTAGAGGATATTCTATGTTTTTCTTAGGTCGAAGCCTTGTGATTTTTGATTTTCCTATTGATTTCATTACTGCTACCTTCTTAATACGAACTAGTTATACAATAGTTATATAACTTCCTGATTGCCATAGTGATGGTAATGGATTTAGTTCACCCTATCCTTCCTCATTCGAGCTTTCATCTCTCCATCAGACACTTCATTTATGATTTGTCCTCATCCATATAATAAAGAAAGCCTTTAACTATATGGTCTTTGATTCTTATTAAAATCATTTTAAATCTTCCATCCCCAAAGACCATAATGATTATGCATCATCCACTCAATTGCGAAATTAATAGCTCCTTCTCTTTCACATCCGATTGAATCACTATGACTTGTTCTTCTACAAATCCACACTTATTGTATTGATTGAATTCAGCATTTCCATTAAACACATCTAATTATAGTCAATTTATAGGTTCAGATAGCATGTGAGAATATCAATTATCTTCATAACTCTGACGTATCAACCCTTCCGCTTTTTTCAAATCTTCATCGGATTTAATTCGTATCTCCAAATCTCCCGTACCATAATGTCCTATATTCCTTACATCTCTTGTAAATCCTGATTCAATAGCAATGTCATCAGGATTAAATTTTATATATGCAAGGATACTTTTTGTTTGTGGATGCACTTCTACACATGCGAAGTTTTTCAGTCTTTTGAAAGCGATATAATGTTTGAGGACTTTAATTTGAACATCATCACCCAAAGATTCAATGAACACCTTCAAATCGTCATACTGATTTTTCATATCTGCATCACACTGATTCAAGTATTCAGTAAAAGTTTTGGATGATGTTGTTCTTTTTGTTTCACCCATACCATTATTTGTTCTTACCGTTTCGACGTATTGGGCTTCGGTTGCATTCACAAGTTCTAAAAGAAGAAGATTGCCTTCATATTTCTGATAGCGAATGAGTTCGATATTTCGGTTAATCTGCTGCACCGCATGGACATCATACTTTGTGAAATCTCCTGCAATGCAGAGTAAACGTGGGCTGTTCCATTCAATATTTTCAGCAGCTTCCACCCCCAGTTTCTTCATTACATTTAGCTCAAACTCCGCTTTATGGTCAAGTAGCCAATCCAGATAGAACAAACCTTGATTGATTACATTTTCATTCAAGGTTCTCTTATACTCGATGATAACAGGGCAACCATTTTCATCAATTCCAAGCGTATCAATACGTCCTCTGTGGGTTTTGCCAGTAGAATATTCACTTTCCAGAAATTTGATACTCAGCAATGCTTCAAGATTCCTTTCCATATAGGTTTGCAAAGATTTCTCTAATGCTACTGATGAACCTTTTAATTCCTGAGCCTGTTCTCCATCCATTTTGAAAATTCGAGTGTCACCCATATTAGTACCATACCATTATACTCTGTGAGATAAATGTGGACTTGAATATACTATAATTATTCCATATTAAGATAAAGCAAAACATCTAAATTATTTTAAAGATATAAAGCTTGATGTAAATTTCCAAGAACACAGCCATCAAACAGTCAGCAGCTTACCATTGACTCTGAGCCATTCTTTTCTCTGTTCATAATCAGGCATAATGGTTTTAATGGAATCCCAGTACTGCTTTGAATGGTCTTTAAATCTCAAATGGCACATCTCATGCACCACCACGTAATCAATAATGGATGTCTTCGCCATAACAATCTTCCAATTGAATCGCAATTGGTTCTTCTTGGAACAGCTACCCCATTTCTCCTTCAAATCCTGTATTTTAATTAAAGAAGGTTCATCATCAAAGTATTTTATGTACTTCTTGACCCTTTCATCAATTACCTGTTCGGCTTTATGGTGATAATATTCAAGAAATAATGGTTGCAGATAGCTTTTGTATTCAGATTCAGGAACATCAATTGGAATAGTGGCATGAAATTTCCCTTTCAAAAACTTTAATGAAGGTTCATCACCCTTATTGACCTTGAGCCTGTACCTTCTGCCCCTTAACAGGTATTTTTCACCACTGATAAACTCTTTATTGGACTCATATTCGATTACTTCATCCATTTTGTCAAGGTTGTTGATAATCCATTTTGCCCTTCTGAAAAGATTTGTCGTCAGAGCATCTTCTGTCATGCCTTCTGGAGCTTTTACAGTCATTCGGTTATTGTGACCGATTGTCAATTCAATGGTCTTCTTCCGTCCTGTAAAAATTAAATCGTAGGGTACAGTTGTGTTTCCAATCTGTATAGAATGCATTATAGGATGTTCCTGACAAGATGAAGGACATTTTTGCTCTCTTTGTCAGCAGTATTTACGTCATACCCTAATTTATACAATACCCTCTTGACCTTTTGCAGCATCTTTTTCTGCTGGTCTTGCTTCTGTTTCCAGTCAATGACTGCAAGCTCATCCAATGTTTCAAAAATAGCCTTTGATACTTCTGATATCTTATCGTCATCAGCCTGTGATAGTATCATCCCTGTTGTCCCTTCACGTCCCTTCAATTGCACATATCCTGCCCTTATCATCTGATAAATAGCAAAATCTTCCGCTTTCATATTGTGCTGCTGTGCAACCTTATCGACATCAAGATTGTCCTTTATTTCATTAAGGTCATCAAGTAGCGTTGTGGAAGATTCCATTTCTTCTTCATGGGATTTTATTACTTTGTCAAGCCGTTCTCTCAAGGATGTGTAATAAATAGGATTTGTAGGGAGCAGATTATTGATTGTAGTTCTTATTTTATGACCCATAAGGCTTGCTTTTGCCTTATCTGAGGTCTTCTGGTTCACCATGTCATAAAATTCAGTGGAATAGATTGAAATTGGGTCATGCATTACCTTAATGCCATTACTCACAAGGTAGTCATGGATGAGTTTTTTAGCCTTTGGAGCTGCATCAAGGATACTGACCTTTTCACTATCATAATTGAATCTCATATCGTTGTAGATTTTGCCGTAGAAGTAAAGGTCACGTTTGAATTGATTAGCTTCGGGATTTGGTATAATATTGTTGACGTATACCGAAAATTCCTTAAATGCCTTTTCGAACCGTATCCTTGTATCAAGAGCATTGAGAACACCAAGGACACAACTATCGACATATTCTACAGAATCATATGTTGTAGGAACGTCCTTGAAGAACCTTTTAACCTTGTTCAAGGACTGTTCAGCCCTTGCCACATCGTCCAGCAAGGCTTCCATGTAACCTGCAACGTCTCCGTCATTGAATATATCAAGTGCTTCCTTTAATCTTCTGGATATTCCACAGTAATCAATGATAAGACCATGATTTTTATTTTCAGTGAATGGTCGGTTGACCCTTGCGACCGCTTGCATCAGATTGTGTTCTCTCAGTGGCTTATCAAGATACATGACCTGTTCGATTGGAGCATCGAAACCAGTCAAAAGCATGTCACAGACGATGAGGAATGCAAGCTTGTTGTCATCAGCAAATGGCTTCCTGAACTTCTTGATGATATTACGCTGTTCAGCTTTGGATTTGTAGTACTTGCGAAGTTCACTTTTCGGGTCATCTTTGGTTGTATTACTGGAAATTATGACCTCGGATTCAGGTGCACCCATTTCATCCAGTGTTTGTTTGTAAATAGCAGCAGCATCTCTTGAATATGTGACAATCTGTGCCTTGAACCCTTCAGGCCTGATAGCCGTATTATAGTGTTCTAGCAGGTCTGCACAGATGTCATGGATGCGGTCTTTATCTTCAGATATGGTCTTGAAAGTTCCACTTCTCTGCTTTATTGCTTCCTGTTCTTCTTCGTTATAATCCGAAAATTCTTTATCGAATTCGACATCAAGCTCACTGCTTATGATATGAACGTTTGGAAGACGAGCCTGATATTTTATCTGGACAGTAGCTCCATCTGCAATTGACTGTTTTGGCAGGTACTTATCGATATAGGTTCCAAATACCTTTGGAGTAGACTTGTCCTTCTTATCTATGGGTGTACCTGTGAAGCCCACGAAAAGGGCATTAGGAATCGCTGTACGCATGTTTAATGAAAGGTCTTTGTATTGAGACCTGTGAGCCTCATCAACGAATACAACTATATTAGAGGACTTTGAAAGCTCAGGATAGACTTCGCCTTTTTTGGTAAAGAACTTCTGTAGGGTGGTGAACAGAGTCTTACCCTGTGGATTCTGTAATTCTTCCTGTAATTGCTTTACACTCCCTACCTGTGAGGGATTAGGGAACTTGCAATTCCTGAATGTACTAGATATCTGGTCATCAAGGTCTGTTCTATCAGTAACAATAAGAATACAGGGATTTTCAATATTAGTCTGTGGTATCTTTTCCATCCTGCGTAATTTCATTGCAGTATAGGTCATTGTGAGGGATTTACCACTACCCTGTGTATGCCATATGATACCGCCCTTGCCTTCAGTAATTCTGTCAAATATTTTCCTGCTGGCAATATACTGATTGTACCTGCATAGCTTCTTATGGATTTCATTGTCTTCATTTTCAAAAACAATGTAGCTCCTGATGATATCCAGCAGATTCTCTTTATTGAACAGTGAATAAAGCAAAATATCCTGATTGGTGAGCTGTTCCTTGTTCAACCTGTTCTTAAGTTCATTTTCAGTTAGTGGATAGGGAATTTTCCAGTCAAAGAAATACTTTGCAGGTGCAAATGTGGAAGCATACCGAGCTTGATACCTTGCCAATGCAACAAGTATCTGGTTTGGATAAAAGAACTGTTCGTTCTTTTCTTTGTATCCGAATAGCTGGTTGATGGCTTCATCAATCGGTGATTCGATGTTTGGGCTTTTACATTCAATGACAGCGATTGGAATTCCATTGATGAATACAACAAGGTCAGGTATAATATTGAAGTCACTGCCCTTGATGTAAAACTGATTAACAACAGTGAACTCGTTGTTTTCAGGATTGTCAAAATCGATTATTCTGACTGTCTGCGACTTTTTTCCATAACCTACATCCTGCTTGGCACTGATGTAATTGACCAACTTGTAATACAGCATTTCGTTTGCTTCAAGTTGGGATGTAGCCTGAACGATTGTGATGTCCCTGATGACCTTATTGAGATTTATGTCATCAATCCAAGGGTTCAACTCTTTGAGCTTGTTTCTCAGTATATCAAAAAGGAAGAAATGATGGAGTTCTTTATCGATGTGATGACCATCGATGTAGTTGTATCCCAATTCCTTGAATAGATTGATTGCAGGCACTTCTACAAGGGTATATTCATCCATCTGGATTTTGGATTGGTCGGACATTAGACATTCACTCTGACTTTGCCTGTTAATAGGTCTTGCATAAGACCTTTCTTAAGTTCTTCCAGATTAGATAAATAATTTTTGTTTTGCTTTATTTGTGAATCAACTTTTGATAGTATGGAAGCAATCTTTTTTTGTTCATTTATATCAAAAGTAAAGGGAACCTTATGTGGATGTAATAAATTTCTGTTTAGTGTAGGGACACTGGTTCCTGAATTAAATTTTTCGTAATTAATACCTTGCAATAAATAGTACAAAAATATTGGAGCATTGTCGTTAAAGTTTTTGACAAATAATGATGTATTTAAAGGCCAATAGTCTCCTTCATAATAGTGGATTTTGCCAATTGTTCCACTTCTACCCATTGAAACACACGTACCTTTATATTTTGCTTCATTGTGATAACCAACAATACCATTTGAACCAATAACTGGAATGTTGCCTTTTATTCTATCACTTAAAGGTAAATCATGTCCCCTCTGCAAAGTGAGTATATCTCCTAACTTGCAAACTTCCCATTCATCGGGAATCTCTCCCAATTCCGTCTCCTTAAACTCCGTATGTCCGATACCTTTTGTAAATAACTGCTGCATCAGTCCATTCTTTAATTCCTCAGTCTTCTCGATGATGGCTTTCGTTTGGGATATATGTTCATCGACTTTGGAGAGGATGGATGCGATTTTTTGTTGTTCAGGAAGATGTGGTAATGGGACTTGAAAATTATTAAGAGATTTTTTAGACAATTCTTGAAAAGTGCTACCACCACTGATACTTTTGAGTTTTTCTTTAGATTTGAGCAAAAAATACATGTAAAAATGGGGAAACACACTTTTATTTATTGGGATTAACCCTTTACAACCCTGATTAAATGTAGCTTTTTCCTTAACAAGTGTAACATAACCAACTGGTGCACGTGTTGACATTATCAATGAATTCGTTGGCATGAGGGTTAAATTACATTCACTTAATGCAATTTCACTAATCATTCTAGAACTTCTAGAAATCAGTGATTTTCCTGTCAGTTTGTTTAAATCCGTAGGTGTAATCCAATTAATTTGCTCATTAGACCAGTATTTTGCTTCTTTGGTCGATGGAGTTGCACCATTTTTGACATCAAATAGGTCACTAATACTCTTAATTTGCCAATCATTAGGTATAATACCAATTACTGTAGCCTTGTATCCGTCAGGAACTTTAACTTCAATTGCCATACCCCAACTCCTGCAAGCATAACTGCATTTTCCTATAGGATTCATCCCTCTGGTGTAGCAAGTCCTTCAATTCAGCATTGACCTTTGCAACATCAATTTCAGGTTCTTGTTCGGATGTATCAACATACATTGAAACGTTGAGGTTGTATTCATTCTCAATGATATTTTCAACATTCACCACAGAACAGAATCTTTCAACATCTTCATAATTGTCGAATGTCTCAACAATTTTATCGACATTGGACTCACGCAGGAAGTTCTGTGCCTTCCCTTCTTCATATTCATTGGATGCATCAATGAACATTATCTTGCCCTTACGGTCAGCACTTTTGTTCTTATTAAATATCAGAATCGTTCCTGAGCTGCTTGTATTGTAGAACAGGTTTGACGGGAGAGAAATTATAAGTTCAATCATGTCAGCATCGACATAGCCCTGTCTACTTGCCCCCTCTTTCCCACCTCGGAATAGCACACCATTATCAAGTACTATACCAAGCATACCAGTGGAATTCAATGTAGAAGTCATGTGTTGAATCCACATCCAATCAGCCGATGATTTCGGTGGCAATGCATACTTTACCCTTCCGAATGGGTCGCCCTTTTCGAGCCATTCACGTGACCATTCTTTCTGGTTCCACATAGGATTAGCAATCACCCTGTCAAATACCATCAGCTCCCCATTGTCCAGAAGCTTAGGCTCTGACATGGTATCGCCTCTTTCAATTCTTGCATTCAGGATACCATGAAGAAGCATGTTCATTTTGCATATAGCCCATGTGTTCAGGTTCTTCTCCTGACCGTAGAGAGATATCTCACTTGGATTCTTGCCATGGTCGATAAGATAATGGATACACTCTATCAGCATGCCACCAGAACCGCACGTTGGGTCGCAGATTCGCATTCCCTCATTTGGTTTGAGCAATTTACCAAGCAAATGAACAACACCTTCAGGCGTGTAGAATTCACCGCCCTTCTTTCCAGCATCATCAGCGAAATGTTTAATGAGGTATTCATAAGCTCTGCCGAGCATGTCCTTATTTTCAAGGCTGTGATTCGCAAGATTGTGTTCACTGAAATGGTTTATCAGTTTTTGCAGAACAGCATCACTCAACCTACCCTTGTCGTTGAAATCGATGGCAACAAGAACACCTTCAAGAGATGAATTTTCATTTTCAAGTGCCTCAAATGCTGTATTGATTGCCTCTCCGATATCGGATGACTTCTTTTGCAGTTCGCTCCATCGTGCTCTTTCAGGTACAAAGAAGCTCTCAGGATGTTCATCAGGGTCGGTTGTGGCAATCTCCATTGCCTGTTCTTCACTCATGCCGTCATTGATGAGTTCCGTTGTTACTTTCTTTACATTCTCATCAAATTGGTCAGATAGACGTTTCAGGAAAAGAAGACCGAATATGTACTGCTTGTATTCGGAACTGTCAATAGAGCCTCGCAGGATGTCGGCTGCTTTGAATAAATGGGTGTTGAGTTCATTGAGTGTGAGTACCATTTTTGCACCTTGGGATGAAAAAGTGAGTTGTTTCTATTGCAGTGTTGCTAAAATGTATTAACGGTTTCTATTTTGGGTGACATAGGTATACTTGGAATCCAAAATTGAAGTTATATCGAATGCATTCTCCAATTACATATTTACTATCACTAAAACATTAATTAAAAATTTATATATGAAATATTAACAATTGTACTTCTTATGTTAGTTTGTAGAAGTTGTGGGAAACCCGTTGGACAAAATAGATTTTGCAGCGATTGCATGACTTATACAAACGTTATTAAAGTAAAAAATGAAGATGAATTACTAAAACCTCATCATTAACTTAAAAATTAATTTCAAAAAGATTATATATTATGTTTAGATTCTTAGTATCGGTTGTGTGTAGTCATGAATCTTCAATTCAAATTTGATTTTCATAACGTTGGTCAAGGTTTATTTCATACTGGAAAAATTGGTGATTTTAATTTCGTTTATGATTGCGGTTCAATGAAGAAAGATAATGTAGTTGAAGCAGTAAAATACTATAAAAATGAAGATTTAAAAATAGAGCCAATTGATATTTTAATAATATCTCATTTTGATAAAGACCATGTAAATGGGTTGGATAAACTCTTATCTGGTGTTAAAGTCGAATATGCAATTATTCCTTATTATTCTCCTAGTGAAATGTTAATGCTTGCTTTTGTTAAGAGAAGTTATCCAGAATCATATTTTAATTTTTTATTAAATCCTGTCAGTTATTTGCTTAGTAAGGGTATCAACAAAGTGATACTAATCAAAGGAAGTGAAGATAGATACCCACCTGACATTAGTTTGGATATCAACAATAAGAAATTATTGAACCTTGAAGAAAATACTGCTAATAAGTTGATAATCAAAAATGAAAAAGAGGATATTAATCAGGTATTAAAAGATGCCTACAAAAATAAAGGAAACCACTTTTTTGATTATTGGAATTTTAAATTTTTTTATCATCAGATATCGCCCACAAAATTAAAGAAATTAGAAGATTGCTTTGATACTAAGAATATTAGTTTTAGTAGTGGAAAAGAACTCCAAGAATATGTCAAAAATGCTTATTCTCGTGAAAGTATTAAAGAATGCTACAGGGATTTTATCAACAATGACTTAAATTTTACATCTTTAGCTATGTATCATGGACCTATAGGTTCTTACACAAGAAAAAAATACTCAATTTCACATTCCAATCAAACATTATCTGGGCTATTTCCCATCCCGCAACAAAGTACTGAAAAGAGTATTGGTTGTTTATTAACTGGAGATATTGATATTAAAACAAAAACTAAGTATGCTAAATTCAAGAAATACTTCAATAATGAACTTGACAGAATATCTTTATTTCAAATACCCCATCATGGTTCTTCAAGTAATTGGAACAAACAAATTCTATTTGATTTAAAGGAATGTAATCAGCATATTGCGTCAGCAGGTATCTCTGGTAGATATGGGCATCCTCATCCAGATGTTATTTCAGACATATTTTCGCAACAAAAGAATTTTTTATGGGCTCATGAATATAATAAGATTAGTGTTGAAGGAGAATTATTCTACACTCCGTAAAAAGTACAGTCAACTATTCATATAATAATTCCTTTCTACTCATAAAATTCAGATTTACCACTTATACACCAAAAACCTTACCATTTGCCATTAGTGTAATATTACTTAGTACAATCATTTATTGACTCATCCCATATTAATACACAAAATGATACTAAACAAACGATGAGTTAGAATCGAAGCAGTTACACCAAAAAGTACAAAATTGTCAACATCAAGATTTATCATCAATTTTAGCAAATAATATCTTTTAATTTTATAAAAAATATAAAAGGCATTGGTTTAATTCAGTTCAAATCACATCCCATCTCCCAACAAGTTCGGAACATATGTTTTAATCAAATCCCTTTCTATATCGGGTGTTATTCTTGCATAATAGTCTGCCGTTACTTTTGTACTACTGTGAGCCAGACGATATGATATTACTTCCATCGGAACTCCCCTTGATAGCAAATATGTCGCTAGGCCATGTCTGTACAAATGACAATGAACAGGTCGTATTCCTGCAATTTTCGACAAATCCTTTAACATTATGTGAACGTACTGTCGGGTAATCACTTTGTTTTTATCTTTCCCAAATCCTTTGAAAATAAATCCTGTAACTCGGTATGTACGAAGATAATTCGAGATTCTC
>Ga0255404_1008_pt1 | contig 15483 bp, 12 predicted proteins | sample ANMaggSSYBR01J11_FD_182132 | JGI IMG/M metagenome (GOLD analysis project Ga0255404, IMG submission 182132) | Sediment cell enrichment communities from methane seep in Santa Monica Basin, California, United Staets - ANME aggregate JGI... | ecosystem: Environmental > Aquatic > Marine > Cold seeps >...
TTGTTTTTGGTAAGCCACATTGATATAGCTTAAGTTTAGGACCAACAACAATTACTGAGCGGCCTGAGTAATGCTCAATCGTGCACCAACACTGCATCGTCTTGGAATACAAGCGTTTGAACCTGTTCTTGTTGAAGGGAGTGCGATTCAACTACATCCACTCGTAACCACTGCGTTCAATGCAGACTTTGATGGAGACCAAATGGCGGTTCATGTGCCATTATCAGAAAAAGCAGTTTGGGAATCACGCAACTTGATGCTGTCCTCGAAAAATCTCTTAAAACCCGCAGACGGAGAACCGATTATTTCTCCTTCAAAAGATATGGTGCTCGGTGTTTATTATTTGACCATGAACATGAAGAAACCTTTCACTGGAAAAGAACAGGTTTTTTCAAATATGGATGAAGTTGAATTAGCGTATCAGCTTAATAAAGTTGATGAACGTACAATGATTCGCCTGAAAGTTAATACTTGGTATGATGATGAAGGAATTCGGCTTTCTGAAGCCGAAAGCAGAATAATCAACACAAGCGTTGGGCGTGTTTTATTTAACTGGATTCTTCCTCCTGAAATCCAATTTATCAATGAAGAATTGGAAAAAGGCGGTGTTAAAACATTAATTAAAACAATTTATGATCTTAGCGGTGAAAAAGTTACCTCTGAGGTAGCAGATCGAATAAAAGATATTGGTTTTATGTATGCTATGTTATCAGGAACTACTCTTTCAGTTGGGGATATTACGATACCAGACGAGAAGAAATCGATTATCGAAGAGTCAGAACAACGAGTGGAAGAAGCTCAGCGGTCATTTAGACGTGGTCGTCTAACGGATCAGGAACGCAATGAACGGGTGATTGAAATCTGGCAGAATACGACAAAAAAAGTTGCAGAATCCGTGAAAAATAACATGGACCCATTGGGGAATTTGTCAATGATGGCAAATTCAGGGGCCACAAAAGGTGGATTTAATGCTATCGCACAACTTGCAGGTATGCGCGGACTTATGGCTGACCCAGCAGGGCGGATCATTCGGCTTCCGATCAGATCTAACTTCCGTGAAGGACTGTCTGTACTTGAGTACTTCATATCCACTCATGGGGCAAGAAAAGGGCTTGCTGATACTGCACTTCGCACGGCTGATGCTGGTTACTTGACAAGAAGATTAGTCGATGTTGCCCAGGATATGATTATCAATGATATTGATTGTGAAACAACATATGGTATCGTGATTCACCGAGGTGATGATATTGCGGGGCAATCGATGGATGAACGTCTGATCGGAAGGATAGCAGCTGAGAATATTGTCGACCCAAAGACGGGGGAGATAATAATTGAACGCAACGAAATGATAAGCCGTTCTACGATCAAAAAGATAAATGATGCCAAGCTTGAAGATATAAAAATCAGATCACCTTTAACATGCGAGTTGAAGCATGGATTGTGTCAGAAATGCTATGGGTTGGATCTTGGACGGGGTAAATTGGTGGAAAAAGGCGCTGCTGTTGGTACTATTGCTGCCCAATCAATTGGCGAGCCTGGTACGCAGCTTACTCTACGGACATTTCATACAGGCGGTGTTGCTTCTACATCAGATATTACAACGGGCCTACCGCGAGTTGAAGAGTTATTTGAAGCGCGTAAAATGCCTAAGGGTGAAGCAGTTATGACACCAATAACAGGAACTGTGACGATTATTCCAGCAGATTCATCGAACGAACTTATTAGTGTGAAAATTGAACACAGCGAATTAATTTCAGATGAATACGCCATCCCTGAAGAATGGGATATTCTTGTCAAGGATGAGGATGAGGTTAAAGAAGGACATGTTTTAGCAAAGCTTGATGAAACAGAAATCAATGCGCAAAATGCTGGCAGAGTGCGCCTAGATGGGAATAAAGTAGTTGTCTCCTATGATCAGATAGAAATAGAGGAATTTGATATTCCAGGAAATTTACGTCTAATAGTTAAAAATGGTGACAAAGTAGAAGCAGGACAGGCACTCACTGAAGGCTCTCTAAACCCACACACAATATTAAGTATCAAAGGAAGAGAGACTTGCCAGCTATATCTCTTATCTGAGTTTCAAAATGTGTATAGAGCACAGGGACAAAACATCAATGATAAACACTTTGAAGTAATCGTTAGAAAAATGATGAGTAAAGTACAAATCATCAAACCTGGTGATTCGAAATATCTGCCAAATGATATGGTTGACAGAGTAGAGATTCGGAATTTGAATGAAGAGTTACTGGATGAAGGGAAACAACTTGCCCGATTTGTCGAGGTGTTATTGGGAGTTACCAAGGCATCGTTAACTACTGATTCATGGCTATCTGCTTCTTCATTCCAGCATACAATTAAAGTGCTTGCTCATGCTGCTGTTGCCGCAGACAAAGACCCATTATTCGGCTTGAAAGAAAATGTAATTATTGGAAAATTAATTCCTTCTGGTACAGGTTTTTCTGAGAAAAGAATCGACGGGATAATTGCAGTGGCTGAAGGCAAGGCGCAAAAAAAGGAAGAAGCCAAATCAGGCAATGAAGATGAAGTGGTTCCTGAAGAAAAACCACTGGTCGAATAATTGTCATTTGTAAACGAAAAACCCCCGATGTGTTGAAACTCATCGGGTTTTATTTATAATCAGCGAAAGACGAGTAATGATATATTATTCTATTTGCTGATATCCCGATTGTGTCTTCACCTCTTGCAATTTCAACGTTAGCTTTAATAACTCTCCATGTAAAATGTCTTGTTTGGTCATTTCCGGTCAATTCAATGATTTCGAATGATGCGTCATGAAAAACATTTTGAAGCAAGTTGTCATAAAATGCTTTCAATGTGGATTGCCCCTGGATTGTACGATTGGCGTTTATGTGAACTGCATCATCTGTATAAAGAGCTAAAATGGTAGAAACATTTCGAGAATTTAAAGAGTCAATGAATGTTTCAGTTAGATCCTTTTCTGGATTTGGTGAAGAAGGCCAATCAAAGGCTGCAATAGTTTCCCATAGATGCGGTAATTTCAAACGGCAATAATCCCAACTCCAAAAATTGACAGCAGACATTTTTAAAGATACTGCTTTGTTCATAAATTCGAGGATTTCGCTGGAGGACGAGCACCATCCTCCAGCACAATATGCGGCGCCAGTTGGTATTATTGGGCGGAATGGTTCAACTACTGTCTGGAATTCATTTTGACTGCGTTCTAATTGATAAGCAGGATTATGCGACTGTTCCCAATAGACCTGAGGCATATTGAAGTTGCAGTAAGTGAGGAAGTCCTTCCATGGTAGTTCCATATGGTATTTGGGATATCTGAAAGAACTTAAGGCAATGGGAAAATCTGGCAGGGCATTACGTAATTCTTTCATGAATATCCGGCAGGGTGTGTATTTTCCTTTATATTCAGATTCTGCGTCAATCGTATAGCCATCTAATGGAAGCCGACTTATTTGTCGAATGGCTGCTTTTGCTTCTTCAACAGGTAAATTGCCGAACAAATAATGCCACCCCCAGACCTTGATATTTCTTTTATGGAGAGCATCGGCAACTGGTCCAATCAGATCCTCTTTAGTTGATGGTTCATAGTTGTAATCGTAAATTCCATTAGCTATCTTGATGAGAACATGCGTTAAACCAGCCTTATAAGCAGTTAATGCAATGGATTCTGGATCTCCATTTTCACAACTGGGAATTTTCCAAATATAGAACCCCTTACCCTTTGGAACCATATATCTCTATCCTCATATTAATCAGTATTATTATTGATGGATTATTCATAATTATATCTATTAAATCGTGATTATTTATATTTTCGGAAAACATGAAAAATGAGCATCCTTATTAAATTATAAGGAATAGCTAAGCCCTCCCGAAGATACCAAAATATTTTCATTGTGTTAGAAAAAGTAAAATTGTCTGCCACAAGGCCAAATGATTGAAGACCAATCAATCTGCTGATCATTAAAGAACGATATAAATGAAAATGTTGTGAAATGATAACAATATTCCCATGGCCGCATATTTTTTTTATATTCATGCATGAATGATATGTGGAAAATCCTGATTCATCTAAAATTAGAGAATCACGTCCAATTCCTTCTGATAATAAGAAATCCAGCATTGCAATTGGTTCATTGTAATCACGTTCCTTTTTTGTTCCGCTGAGAATTATGTATTTAGGGTTAAATAATTTTACATACTTAACCGTTGAAATTAATCTATCCTCAAGAATTGGAGTAGGTTGATTGTTGTTTTCTACCCCTGCCCCCAATACAAGAAGCCAGTCTGATTGGGGAATGTGAGAGATGCTCGATATCCACTGGCTATATAATATTATGATTAACGTATAGAACCCAAAAGTAATAGATAAGAAAACTGTAAGGATTTGGCTCATAAATATTTGTTAAATCCGATAAGTCCAATCCTTATTCGAATATTTTTCTTTTTGTAAGGTTTTTGCTCTTTTTAATTCGTTTAGTGATAATGAGGATTTTTTAAAATGAATGTTCAGGGTCTCCTCAAATGCATGAAAAAATGCGTCGGACAATTCATTCCAGGAAACTTTATATCCAATAGCAGCCTGCAAAGTTGTTGCTCTAGATAACAAACTGTTTTTTGCTTTTTGTTTATCTTTATTGTTTTTAAAATTAAGAGTAGAAATTATCCTTGAGATATCTCCAAATAACGGAATAGCTCCGTGTTGGAGTAGACCATTGATTTTTCGTGCCTGAGCACTACCGATCAGCTTTTTCCCTTTGAAAGTAATTTCATAATCAGAGGGATATTGAAAACAAACTGGATTTTTTGATAGATATTTTTCCTCTTCTAATTTAGGTTCAGAATCTGAGGTAATTCCAATCAAATCTAAAGTGCGTAAAAGGCCACGCGATAAATGCCTATAGGATTCAATCACACCTCCTTGGATGTGTGGGTCATCAATCGGAGCACTAATGGAGTATGTTAGTTCATCCGCGTGCAAGATCGCACGGCCTCCGGTAGGTCTTCTAACCACATCCCATCCCTTTTCAGTTAGAAAGTCTGTGTTCACTTCTGAAATGGATTGAGCATGGCCGATTGAAAGGCAATAAGGGTCCCAACTGTATAAACGTAATGTTGGCGGCGCATTTTTAGAAACCACTTCTTCTAATATTGCTTCATCCAAGGCCATATTCCATGAACCTGATGAGGGTGAAGAAATAAGAAAGCGCCAAATTATATTTTGCATTTTTTAGAATTAGATTATAAAAACTTTGATAATTTTACTCGAGTTTCATCGTGGTAAAATTTTCTCATAGAATGGAAAATCTAAGAAAACCACGGTTCATTTCTCGGGAACGGAAAGATATAGAACTTTATCTGCCTGATGGCAGGATCATATCTGGCAAAAAGGGCTCAACAATAGGTGAACTATTTTCACTATTGGTTGAATGGGAAGGCGCGCCAATTGTTGGGGCTGTTGTAAACGGAAATTTACGAGAACTTTCTTTTAAAGTTGACCAGGATTGCAAGATCACACCGATCAATATGACAACTTCTGACGGATCGAAAATTTACCGTCGTTCATTAACTTTTATTCTTCAAACTGCCTATAACGAATTATTTCCTAATGCATTACTAGCGATAGATCATTCTGTACCAAGTGGTGGATACTATTGTAAAGTCACTAACAGGGAACCGTTAAATGAAAACGAAATCGCTGATCTTGAAATACATATGCGAAAATTAGTATCAGAAGATCTACAAATAATAAAAGAAAAAGTTCCTTTGGAAGAGGCTATTTCCTATTTCTCTAATAAGTCGTATAACGATAAACTACGACTCTTGAAATATCGAAGAAAACCCTATCTGATTTTATACCGCTTGAAAAAACACAGAGACTATCATTACGGATATATGGTGCCTTCAACAGGATATTTAACTTTATTTAAATTGATCAAAAGTGGCGAAGGATTTATATTGCAGTATCCAAGGCGAAAAACACCAAAGAAGTTATTACAAATGCCTCGCTATAGTAAATTGCTGGATATTTTTAAACAATATGGCTCATGGCTAGAAAGCCTCGATATTGATAGTGTTGCTGGTTTAAATGAGTCAATATCTAACAATTCGGTCCGTGAAGTAATACTCGTATCAGAAGCGCTACATGAGCAAAAAATTTCTCAAATCGCATCACTTATACATTCAAGGATTGATGATCTGCGGATTATTTTGATTGCCGGACCATCGTCTTCAGGAAAAACAACATTTTCTAAACGTTTAGCTATCCAGTTGCTAACATACGGGATTTCACCATTTGCATTAGAAATGGATAATTATTTTGTTAATCGTGATAAAACACCTTTAGATGAAAATGGTAAATACAATTTTGAGGCATTTGAAGCGATTGACACTTCATTATTAGAAGAACATCTCAAACGATTGTTAACAGGGAAAGAGGTTACATTTCCACGGTTTAATTTTAAGACTGGAAAGAGAGAGACTGGAGATACGGTTAGAGTTGGGAAAAACCAGATCATATTGATTGAAGGTATACATGGATTAAATCCAAGGCTAATATCTGATATTGATCGATCAAACAAGTTCCGCATATATACTTCTTGCCTTACGCAATTGAACTTAGACCATAACAATCGGATTTCCACTACTGATACTAGATTATTAAGGCGGATAATAAGAGATGCGCGTACGAGGGGATATTCAGGTCAGAAAACCATTCAGATGTGGGAATCAGTTCGAAGAGGAGAACGAGAATATATATTTCCTCATCAAGAAAACGCAGACGAAATCTTTAATTCAGCGCTAGTTTATGAGTTAGCGGTCTTAAAAACATTTGCAGAGCCATTATTAAGGCAAATACCGCATGGTACCACAGAATTTCTTGAAGCGAAAAGATTGTTGGCGTTTCTTGAATGGCTGCTACCTGTAAAAGAAGATTTGATTCCCGACAATTCAATTTTGCGTGAATTTATTGGGGGATCTATCCTTACTGAATTTAATTTATGGAAAAATAGTCCAATATTGTAACTTGGGTTGTTTTTCCTTATACATGATTTTTAATTACTTTAGCTAATATTCCAATTCCCTCATTGATCATTTCCGGCTTAGCATTTGAGAAATTCAGGCGCATGGTATTATGTCCCCCACCTTCAGCAAAGAAAGCTGCACCTGGAACAAAAGCAACATTTTTTTCTAGTGCTTCATTAAATATAACTTTTGCATCCAAATTAGTCGGGAGTGTTGCCCATAAGAACAAACCACCCTTAGGGTGCGTCCATTTGATGCAGGGAGGCATATGTTCCTCAAGTGTATCCAACATAACATCGCGCCGTTCTCGATATACTTTTCGGATTAACTTAACGTGTTCATTCAGGAAGCCACCCTTAGCCACCTCATATGTTGAAATTTGATTAAATGTTGATGTATGCAAATCTGCGCCTTGTTTTGCCAAGATTAACTTCTGAATTACTTCAGTTGGTGCAATAACCCATGCTAATCGAATTCCAGGGGCGAGTGTCTTTGAAAAAGTGCTTAAATAGATGACATTTCCGGAATAACATGTTTCCTGTGATCGTGTTTGACTATCCAGTACCACAACTGCAGGTAAGTGCTCACCTTCATATCGTAATTGTCCGTATGGGTCATCTTCAATAATAGGAACACCGTAATTGTCAGCTAGTTCAATTAGATGCAGGCGTCTTTCATAAGAGAGCGTAACTCCGGTTGGATTCTGAAAATTTGGTAATACGTAGATAAATTTAATTCCCGCACGAAGACTATCCTCCAGTTTTTTTGTGTCCATTCCGTCTTGGTCAAAAGGAACAGGAATAAATTCGGCGCCGTACGCATTCCAAGCTTGAATGGCGCCTAAATACGTGGGAGACTCAACTAAAATGCGATCACCTGGGTTTATAAAAATACGCCCAATTAGATCAAGTGCTTGTTGGGAACCTGATGTGGGTAATATGTTCTCGGCAGTTACGTTTATTCCATAGCGTGTTGACTGGTGAGCGATCATTTCGCGGAGTGGTAAATATCCGTCTGTTGAACCATATTGAAGACAATCTGCACCATGTTCACGCAATGCCTTGTCACATGCCTCACGGAATTCACCAATCGGGAAAATTTCTGGCGCTGGCATTCCGCCGGCGAAAGATATGATATCTTTTCTTTCAGAAAACTTCAATAGCTCCCTGATGGCCGATCCCTTCATCCTCTGGGTTCGTTGTGCATAGCGATAATCCCATAAAGTCTGCATATATTTACCTCCGATTTTTATTGTCTATAGAATTAATATATCTCACAAACGTGGAAACCTTTTAATAATCCTTGCTTTTGAAGGAAGGGAGATCTTATCCCCTTCATTAAGCTTTGAGAAGTCAATTGGTTTTTGGCTATCGGTTTTTTGAAAAATTAAAATTGGTGTATCTATGATAGTGTATTTATCTTCAATGCATGCCTGCCCGGTGAGGAATCCTTCTTTATCGATTGCACAGCTTGTTACGAATCCAATATTCTTGCCTTTATCATTGAACACAAAATCGCCTAAATGTGCGATGCGTGTGCGTTTTTCTTCAAAACAGAATCTGATTACTTTGTGACTGCGATCTTTTTCGTTTTCAAGGAAAGCGGACCGGCCAATGAACCATGGTTTATGTGTCTTGACATAAGAACCAAATCCAGCTTCTGCCACACCAAGGTTGAATTTGCCACCCATTTCGTGACCGTATAAAGGCAATCCAGCTTCTGTACGCAAAGAATCACGGGCGCCTAAACCGCATGGTTTTAGACCATATGGTGTTCCTACCTCGATAAGCTTTTTCCATAATTGAACAGAATATTCTGGGTGTATAAAAATCTCAAAAGCCATTTTTTCTCCCGTGTACCCTGTACGAGATATGATCAAATCTTGATCGCCCCATTGAGCGTGGCAGAGATTTGTTCTCGCTAAATTTGAGATTTTTTGAATATCTTGTTCGTCAAAGCCAATTTTTAGTAATATATCTTTAGAAAGTTGCCCTTGAAGAGCAATGTCAACTCGTTGATCTTCTACTGCTTCATCATGAAGGTTACGCAGGAGAACATCTCGTCCTAAGCATTTTATCCACGGGCGATTATTTTCAATTTTCACGGAACCATTTTTTACTGCATTTAGCCACGCCCAATCTTTATCGGTATTGGCTGCATTTACAACAACGAGGTATTTATCTGGCATATGCCGATAAACTAACAGGTCGTCAATTACTTTTGCATTAGGATCTAAAAAATGGGTGTAGCAGGATTCACCAGTTTTTAAATCGGATATGTAATTCCCGCATACGCAGTCTAAGAAAACACTCGCGTGGCTGCCCTGTGCTTCGAAAACACCCATATGCGAAACATCGAATATCCCCGCCGCATTACGTGTTGATTGATGTTCGTCGACTACAGAAGAATACCAGACGGGCATTTCCCAACCTGCAAATGGAATGATCTTCGCGCCAGATTTCTGGTGTGTTTCAAATAGTACTGTACGTTTGAGGCCCTCATTGGATTTTTGGTTCCAATGAAAATCATCTAAAAGAAGAGATTCTTGGTTTTTGGATTTCTCGATCCCAATGAAAAATGGTTTTGTATGGTCAGAAGAACTCTCATTTTGCTTATTGTTAACTTTCAAGTTTGTTTTCGATCTTCTAACAATAAAGGGTCCAGGAATTTTTCTGGATGGATCAGCATCAAATGATATGAAACCATCTGAGAGATCGCGTAACCACGTTATGGCTAAACCGGCATCCTTAGCCTGTAAAACCAACTTACATTCTCTGTCAGATTGTTTGGAAAATGAAACAAGAAATCTTCTTCTTATTTGAATAAAAATGGGTAGGGGAAATTTCTTCACGATCTAAGTTGTTAATATCGGTTGGGAAAATCCACTGCAGCGAAGTCAGGATTTTATTCCCAATGATACTAAAGGTAAGCCACTCATCAGGCTCGTTTTTACTAAAATCATCCAGGAAGTAATAATATGGGTACCCGGTTTTCACGCTACCCTTCCCATCGATTGTCTTCCCAATCAAGGATCGTATTCTGAGTTTTGCTTGTTCTAAGACGGTGAAGTCTACTTTTGCTCGTGTGATCGCCCGGGTTTTTCCCATTACCGTGTAGGGTTCTGTGGCATGAAGAATATCCGCGACAATGTCAGCAATCAAGATAACATCTTCTTCAACGAATCCCCTTTGTGTGATCCAAGGGGTGCCTAAACGGATACCGCTTGAGCGCAGAGCTGATTTGTCTCCAGGAATGGTGTTAGCGTTCACCACTAAACCTGCGATGTCGAGGATGCGAGCAGCCATATCTCCTGATAATTTAGTGCCGTCTTTACCAGCAATTGATTTGCAATCGATATTTAGTAAATGTGTATTTGTGCCTCCGAATGCGATTCTGATATTGCGTTTCGCGAGTTGGGAAGATAATGCGGAACTATTAATAATTATTTGCTTCTGAAGATCTTTAAATTGTTTTGTTTGGGCGATTTTAAAGACTGTTGCCATCCCCGCAATTGCTTGAATGTGAGGACCGCCTTGTTCCCCAGGAAAAACAGCTTTATCAATTTTTCTTGATGTTTTATTGTCAAACGATAAAATACATGCTCCGCGGGGGCCACAAAGCGTTTTGTGGGTCGTGAAAGTAATAATGTCGGCGAATCCAACTGGTGAAGGAAGTACGTTAGCGGCAATCATGCCGGCAATATGGGAAATATCTGCAAAAAGATATGCTCCAACCGAATGTGCAATATCTGCGAAATTTTTCCAGTCAGGAGCCCACGGGTATGAGGAATATCCAGCGATCAAAATTTTTGGTTGTTTTTCATTGACGATATTTTGAAGTGTTTCGTAATTTATCTTCTCTGTAAGAGGATCAACATTATAGTGAAATACCTGATAAAGCTTACCCGAACGATTAACAGAGGAGCCATGAGATAAATGACCTCCATGGAACAGGTTCATACCTACGATTACATCACCAGGTTCAATAAGAGCGTGATAAACGGCATTGTTTGCGGGAGCGCCAGAGAGCGGTTGTACGTTCACATAAATTTGGTCGGGATTAAAATGGTCATTTGAAAATAATTCCGCGCAGCGGCGGCGAGCTAATTCTTCTAGGATATCTGCATTTTCAACACCCTTATAGTAACGTGGATCTGAATACCGACGATAATGTGTAATTTGTTTCTCTAAATCAAGAATTTCTTCTTGTGTGAATAACCGAGAATTCTCGGGGGGATATCCTTCTGCATACACATTCTGGAGAACAGATCCCATGCTTTCGCGTACAGCTATTGGCGCGCTGCTTTCGCTTGGGATTAATATAAGTTTTCTTCTTTGGCGTTCAGATTCGAGGTTGATAATATTTTCTACAGCGGGGTCAGTTTTTGATAATGGATCTGACAAAACATAATAAGGCATTGTTGTTATCTCCTTAGAACAAATAAAATAAAAACCACTTGAATTTGATTGGTCAAGTGGCTTAAGAATATTTTAATATTTGCGTTTTTAACAATAGGCAACTTAAATCTGCAAATGAATAAATTATCCAATCAATCATCAAATGAATTGTAGCTTTGGCGAAAAGAATGGTCAAGTACAAATGCAATTATAAAACATGATGAACGCATTTTAACGAATTAACGGTAACTATCAATCCATTCTGATGTAAATTCGAGGACGCTCAAATATTTTGGCTCATTATGTAATTCATGATATAAACCATTCCAAATTTTCTCACTGCAAATTTCAGATTGTTCACAAAAATCATGAATTGCTTTTTTACTCACGATTCCTTCGGCTGAGCCAACCATTATTAAAGTAGGTACTGAAACCTTGTTTGCATTGTTACGAACAAATTCCCCTTTTTCAATTATATACATACCCATCCTGGCTGAAGTGTGTCCATGTACTAATGGATCAGCATTATATCTTTCAATAACGCTTTTATCGCGTGATAACATATTTCTATTTAATCCACTATCAAGACTAAATGACGGAAATACAGTATTCATTATTTTTGCCAGCACTAATTTGACGGGATGAATTGGTTCATAAACATCCAAAACAGGAGCAGAAGCAATTACACCGTTAATATTGGGTTTAACTTGGATAGAATAATTCAGTGCAATTAAGCCGCCTAAACTGTGCCCGTACACAAAAATTGGCAGGGATGGATATTTATTCTTAACATAGGAAATACCGGCAGATAATAATTCATCAAAATCATCGTATTCTTTTATATGCCCCTTTTTCCCGCTTGATTTTCCATGTCCGGGAAGATCAAAGGTAAGGATAGAATACCCTTTATTTGAAAAAAAGTTAGCGAAATGCGTGCAATATCTATCGCTATGTTCACCTAATCCGTGTACTAATATGATCATACCTTTTGCTGGATTTTCTGGTTCCCATATTTGACTGAATATTTGATAACTGCTGTTAGCTTCCAAAATAATATTGCTGGTTTTCAAGTTTACTCCTTGTGATAAAATGCTTTGTTTTATTACTTACGAACTTACATTAAAGAAATTAGCTATAATTTATTAAATCCATTCCATATTTTAGATAATTAACAAGAAAACAGAATTATATTACTAATGAGACCAAACGAGAAACAAATAAATAATGTTCTTGATCATGCGATCGCTGGAGATGAAGAAGCATTCAGTGTTCTTTATCAGGAGAATGTAAAAAAGATTTATAACTACATTTTTTATCGCACTGGCAATGTCCATGATGCGGAAGATCTTACTGCTCGGGTGTTCCAGCGGGCACTAAAACATATTTCTAATTATAAAAAAACAAAAGTGCCTTTTTCTGCGTGGTTGTATCGGATCGCCCACAATTTAGTAGCCAACTGGTATCGCGATAATAGTAAGCACAAAAGAGAATTACCGATTGAGGATCATTCATACATTGAGAGTAAAATTGATATTCCAGAGAAACAAATCGAGAAGCAGCAAGAGGTAGAGAAATTAATTAATGCTATCCATTTACTCCCTGGTGATCGCCAGCAGCTTCTTATATTGAAATATGTAGAGAATATGTCTAACAAGGATGTCGGATTGATTATGGGGAAAAGTGAGGGGGCGATTAAAAGCCTTTATCATAGGACATTAAAAGAATTGCGTCGCTATATTGTTGACGACAGCGAAATTATTTAGGATAAAAAGATGAAGAACAGAATTGATAATACAAAACTAGAAAACGAATTAAATGGTTTTCTAAATCCTGTTTCACCATCAAGGGATTTTATTAATGAATTGCAAACCCGACTAAGGTTGAAAAATTCAGTTATGGTGGAATATCCGAATTATTTACTTCCAATTGTTCTAGTATCAACAGGATTATTCTTTGGCATTGGAATCATCTGGGGAATAAATAAGATATTTCGATTGATTTCATCAACTGAGAAAGAATAAAAAATTAAGAGGATTTGATTATTTTGGCGGGGTAGATGACTAAGATCGTTTTTATGGGTTCTCCACAATATGCGGAGATTATTTTACGGGAGCTTTATGAAAAATTTGGCGTTGTAGGTGTTATTACCCAACCAGATAGAAGAGTAGGGCGCGGTGGGTCAATCCAGCCCCCCCCGGTGAAAAATTTTGCAATGAAAATGGGGATTCCTGTTCTACAGCCGACGAAATTGGCAACAGAGGATGTTGATACTATTCTCTCAGAATGGGATCCTGACGTAATTATTGTCGCAGCCTATGGAAATATTCTTAAATCTAAAATCTTGGAATACCCAAGATTCGGATGTGTAAACGTCCATGCTTCATATTTACCGAGATGGAGAGGCGCATCTCCCATTCAAGCGGCGATTTTGAATGGAGATAAAACTACTGGCATTACAATTATCAAAATGGATGAAGGAATAGACACTGGAGACATAATTAAGCAAAAAGAAGTTGAGGTTTCTAAACTTGAAACCGCCGGTTCCTTAACGAAAAAATTGGCAGTAATTGGAGCGAAAATACTGGTTGATATTTTACCAAGATATATAAAAGGGGAAATCATTTTAGAAAAACAATTATCGAATAATGCCACCTATGCAGGAATGATCAAGAAACAAGACGGATTATTAGATTTTCTGAGAAGAGCGGAAGAGCTTGAAAGGCGAATTAGAGCCTACAATCCATGGCCGATTTGTTACTTTAATTGGAATGGAAAGTATATGAAAGTATATAGTGTAAGAGTTTTAAAAACTCATCATCTGAAACCAGCGCAAAGAGGAATTATTGAAAAATATCCCTGCATTGGAACTAAAACTTATGATTTGCAATTAAAAAAGATTCAAATGCCTGGGAAACAAAAAATTGATGGGAATGAATTTCTCAACGGAGCCCGGGGTTGGGCTGAAAAGAACGGTGAAAGAATAAATAACTAAATGAAAAGGAATAGAAATGAAAAGCAAATTATCTCTTTCCAACAAGATTGGCGCTATTTTACTAACAGTGATTATCATACCCTCATTACTCATCTCTCTTTTTACAGTTCCATTTGAGTTTGTAATTTTTGAATCTGCTAGTTATTATTCGATACTTGAGAATGATGAATACAAAGATGAATTCCCGCGTGTTATTTCAGCAATTATCACGGATCAATTATTGACTGCTGATGAAAATAACACACCAGCGATTCTTGGGAATAAGGAATCGCTAAATTCAATTCTCGTAAATTATCTTCCTGATGAATGGGTAAATAGAATATTTATAGACATCATCGATCAAGTGATTGCATATCTTAATTTTAAAACCCCATATACATCTATCGAAATTGATATTAACGAACTTAAAAATGCTTTGATAGTAAATAGTTCTTCAATATCTGAAAAATACTTACTTTCATTGGATAATTGCACGGTTGAAGAAAATTCAGAGTTGGTTGGTAAAGAGACAATAGATTTTTATGCTCTACCTTTTTGCAAGCCTTCAGAGAAGAACACAAAAATTCTCTCAAGTGTGTTATCTATGATGATCGAAGATAAAGTAAACCAACTGCCTGGATCGGTCAATTTACTCGACGTGATACCGGGTGGAATGATTTTGGGTGAGAAAACCTTTTATTATTACAGTATCATTCGGTGGATTTTCAGGCTGCTTCCATTTGCAACTTTATTGCTGCTGATTTTATTGGCATACCTTCTTAGAAATAGTAAAAAAATCATGCGTAAATGGAGCGGCATAATTCTAGCTGCAATTCCTGGCTTGGTTCTAATTAGCTTGTTGGTAATTCTCATAGGGTTTAACCAATTTGTCGGTTTGATATTTAATCGCTACTTCTCACAAGTAATTGCTGGCTTTGGTGATGTGCTTCTGGGGATGATACAAAAAGTTGGCACTCAAGCTTTGCTGTGGGTGATTTCAAGCTCCGGTTTCGTTTTGCTTATGGGTTTAGTATTTCTTTTATCCGCACGTTTTACAAAGCCTGAAGACAAGATTATTGGGGAAAGTGA
>Ga0255404_1009_pt1 | contig 14931 bp, 10 predicted proteins | sample ANMaggSSYBR01J11_FD_182132 | JGI IMG/M metagenome (GOLD analysis project Ga0255404, IMG submission 182132) | Sediment cell enrichment communities from methane seep in Santa Monica Basin, California, United Staets - ANME aggregate JGI... | ecosystem: Environmental > Aquatic > Marine > Cold seeps >...
GGTGGAGAATCTGAGCCAGGTGGAGGTGGTAAAAGGGGCCTCCTCAGTATTGTTTGGCTCATCGGCACTGAATGGGGTCATCAACCTCCGTACACGCTTTCCGGGCAATGAGCCCACCACCGAGGTCACTTTATTTGGAGGTGCTTTTATGAATCCGGTACGACGGGAGCTGATCTGGTGGGACCGTCAACCATTGTTTACCGGCGGATCGTTCTCTCATTTACGAAAGATCGGGAATCTGGATTTCTCCCTGGGAGGGAACTATTTCAAAGATGAAGGGTACCGGGAGGGGGAATACGAAAGCAGGATCAGGGGAAATATGGGACTCAGGTATCGGTTTAAGAAGCTCCAGGGGCTCACCGTGGGACTTGCAGCCAGTGCCATGTATGTCGACAAGGGAGATTTCCTTCTCTGGCAGGATGCAGACTCAGGTGCATACCGGCAGAATCCTGAGTCGATGACGCCCCTGACGGGACACAGGTTTAACATTGACCCTTCTGTGGAGTATTCGACCAGGGGAGGGGATAAACACTCTTTGAAAGCCAGGTTGTACAGTGTTCTAAACGCCACTGTGAACGCCGACCAGAACAGTGCTTCAAAATTGTGGTACGCCGAATACCGCTATTTAAAAAGATTCCGTTCCCGGACCAATTGGACCAGCGGTATCTCTTTCTCAAGGAATGTCATCATTGCCAACCTCTATGAGAATCATATGGGTTCAAATGCATCGGTCTACTCCCAGGTAGATGCAAATCTGTTTAAAAGGCTGAAGATCTCCTCAGGTGTCAGATGGGAACTCAATGCACTGGACGGTGATTTTTACTATTCTGTTCCCGTGTTGAGGGCAGGCTTAAATTACCAGGCAGGAGAGGGTACATTCCTGAGGGCTTCCATTGGACAGGGGTATCGTTTTCCTTCGGTAGCCGAGAAGTTTACCGAAACAGCTATTGGCGGATTGAAGATCTTTCCAAATCCTGACCTGGAGCCGGAGCGGGGTTGGTCCGCCGAACTGGGTGTGAAGCAGGACTTGAAGTTGGGGAGCTGGATTGGCTTTGCCGACATGGCCCTTTTCTGGACGGAATATAACAATATGATCGAGTTCACTTTCGGTGTATATCCACCCAATCCGGACGACATTCCCACCTTTGATGATGTGGGTTTCAAAGCGTTGAACATAGGTACGGCCCGGATCAATGGGGTAGAGGGTACTCTGTCTGCTATGGGGAGTGCTGGACCCGTAGAACTACAGCTCTCAGGTGGCTATACCTTTATGAATCCTGTGGACCCATCGCTGCTGGATTCCTTACAGATTGTAGAAGAGGAGGGGCATATCCTGAAGTACCGGCGGCGGCATTTGCTTAAGTGGGACCTGGAGGCCAGTGCCTGGAAGATTTTTGCGGGCATCAATTTTCAGTATAATTCAAGGATGGTCAATGTGGATGAAGTTTTTCTCGATCCATTTATAGGTGAGCTGCTTCAGCCTGGTTTCCCGGGATACTGGGAGGAGCATGCCACCGGTTATACACTGATTGATTTCAGATTTGGGTGGAGTATCACTGAGGTAATCAGGATCACACTCCTCCTCAAAAACGCCTTTAATGTGGAATACCTGGGAAGACCCGGCGATATTGGTCCGCCGCGCAACATCACCCTGCAGTTGCGCCTGGACCTCTGATCCATAAGAATGCCTACCTGGATTTCACAAACTTCCCTGTAAAGAGAGCTTCACTGTTTGCTACCCTGTAAAAGTAGGTGCCGGGTTGCAGCGCGTTGCCATTGAACCCGAAATGGTGTTTTCCGGGTGGAACCAATTCCGATTCCTGGTGTACCATAACACCTAGGATATTATACACATTCAGCTCAATCCTCTCTTCGAACGGGGTATAGAAACCCAGGCGGGTCACTTCTGAAAAAGGATTAGGTACATTCTGGAAAACCTGGAATTCTGTCACCTGGTTTGGATCGATCCCCGCAGTTTCCTGCACTGTGATAACGATCGAAGAATCATCCACCACCTGTGAGAAAAAGGTAGGCGTCCCTTGGATATCAACGAAAGGCGAAATATAAATGGAGAGTCTAAATTCTCCTGCCTGGGTGGGCGTCCCTGTAAGCTGAATACAATAGGCCGTATCCGGATAGAGTATGTCGGCATTTGGGTAATAATCTATTCCGGGCGGCAGGTTATTTACCGAGTCAATAATGATGTAAGAAATAGTCACTGTAGAGCTCAATATTTCATATGTACCTGGCGGAATCACAGTAACCACCTCATCGTAAAGAACATTGACCACAGCCAGGGGTAGGTCTACGGGACAGAATTGCCCCGGATCCCCAATATCTTCACAGTTTACTGTATCGGGTACACACTGAGCAGATAGCTTCATTCCTGTAAGGATGACAATAGCCAGAAGGGCCATGAGCCTTACGCGATTGTTCATATGAGGATTATTGTTCATCCAGAGGGCTTATTTCGATTTAATAAATTTTCCTGTATAGAGCGTGTTGTTGTTGGTAACTCTGTAGAAGTAGGTTCCTGGAAGCAACTTGCTGCCGTTGAATTCAAACTGGTATTCACCGGGGGAAGCTCTCAGTGTTTCTTTGTGCATCAGTTCACCAAGGATGTTGAATACTTGCAGTTGCACGCGGTCATCATCTGGCGTATAGAAGCTCAACTGAGTAATTTCAGAGAAGGGATTTGGAACAATGGGCAGTACCTGGAACTGATCCGCCTGGTATGGATCAATTCCTGTTGGATCATAGACAGTAATAACCACCGATGTATCATCCAGGTATTGGCCCAGTGATTCGGGTCCCGATCCCAGATCGATATAGGGTGACAGATAGAAATGAAGGGCGTAGTCACCGGCCAGCGTGGGTGTTCCGGATAGTCGAGAGCAATAGGCTTTCTCCGGTACATACCCTGTAGCATTGGAAGTATAGGTCATTCCAGGTGGTATATTCCTGACCGAATCAACGGCCAGACTATCCAGTACGTAGATTGTGCCATTGTGTTCAAATTCCAGGGCAAGGATAAATGTAATCACCTCATCATAAGCCACATTTAAATAAATCAGGGGGAATTCCTCGGGACAGTACTCTCCCGGCTCATTGATATCCACACAAGTCGTATCGGGAGTGCATTGTGCAGAGAGTTGAACAATGGTAAAGAACCCAAATATCAATGTGGCAAAAAAACTCACAGTTCTTTTCATTTGGTTACAATTGGTTGAACATATAAATATAATATCAATTCCTGCCATTGTCAATTTATCAAAGAGCGTTTTAATTTAATGTCATTCTAAAAGCAATTTCCATACCTTTGCGTGTTCTTTCAAACTAAACACTTAAAGATTAGAGTTATGAGTAATATTTTCGCACTATTCTGGTTACTCCCGCTGGCTGCTGTTGTAGCACTGGTTTTTGCCTGGTATTTCTTCAAGAACATGATGAAAAATTCAGAGGGAACCGACCGGATGAAGGAGATTGCACAATACGTGCGTGATGGTGCCATGGCTTACCTGAAGCGCCAGTACCGCGTTGTGGGATACGTATTTGGCGTTTTGTTGATTATTTTAATTGTACTGGCCTACATTGGCGTACAGAACCCCTTTGTTCCAGTAGCATTTCTTACCGGGGGTTTCTTCTCCGGTCTCTGTGGATTCCTGGGAATGAAAACTGCAACCTTTGCTTCTGCAAGGACAGCACACGGTGCTTCAAAATCCCTGAACAAAGGATTGCAGGTGGCTTTCCGAAGTGGTGCAGTGATGGGCCTGGTTGTTGTGGGCTTCGGACTGCTGGATATTACCGGATGGTTCTGGGTTCTGAACAAATTTATCTTCAGCCCGGAGCATATGGAGCATGGCCTTCACTGGCTGGGTCTGACATTCGTTCATGAAGGAACAACCAATCATGAGAAGTTGATTGAGATTACCGCCGTGATGCTTACTTTCGGTATGGGTGCATCCACCCAGGCCCTCTTCGCCCGTGTGGGTGGTGGAATCTACACCAAAGCTGCCGATGTGGGTGCTGACCTGGTAGGTAAAGTGGAAGCTGGTATTCCCGAGGATGATCCGCGTAATCCCGCTACCATTGCCGATAATGTAGGTGATAATGTAGGTGATGTAGCCGGTATGGGTGCTGACCTTTATGAATCATATTGTGGTTCTATTCTTGCCACAGCTGCACTGGGAGCAGCCCTTCCGGGACTATCCGGTGCTGAACAAGGCATGGCTGTTGTGGCACCCATGATCATTGCAGGTATTGGCATTATTCTCTCTATCGCCGGTATTTTTATGGTAAGGGCAAAAGAATCTGCCACCCAGAAGAACCTTCTTAACGCATTGCTGCTAGGTACAGGAGGAAGCTCTGCCCTGATCCTTATTGTTATGGCCTTCATGGCCTCACAGGGTTGGGTCTCCTGGGGGATCTTTGGTGCCGTAGTTGCAGGTCTGGCTGCCGGTGTGATTATCGGACAGGGGACAGAGCTTTTTACTTCAGATGAGTACAAAGCTACCAGGGGTATTGCTGCACAAACGAAACAGGGACCAGCTACAACCATCATTGATGGAATGGCCGTAGGGATGTATTCCACATGGATTCCTGTAATAACAATCACACTTGCCATCATTGGTGCCTATGGATTCTCAGGTGGATTTACGGAATTCGCCAAGGGTGTTTACGGAATCGGTTTTGCGGCAGTTGGGATGCTCTCCACACTGGGGATCACACTGGCCACTGATGCATTCGGACCCATTGCTGATAACGCAGGTGGAAATGCCGAAATGGCTGAGCTTCCCCCGGAAGTTCGTGAGCGGACCGATGCACTGGATATGCTGGGAAACACCACTGCTGCCACCGGTAAAGGTTTTGCCATTGGTTCAGCTGCCCTGACCGCCATGGCGCTTCTTGCTGCTTATATGGAAGAGGTTAGGCTCTGGCTGGGAAAACTGGCCGACAAGACCATTGACGGATTCAAGCAGGTGGGTGACACCCTTTTCTATACCGATCATGCTCCGGCCGCTGCCGACGGACTGAATGCCGTTCAGCTGAGTCAGGCGACCATTCACGACTTTGTGGGGGCTTATGACCTCAATATTTTTAATCCCATATTGCTGGGAGGAATCTTTATAGGTGCCATGATGGCATTTGTCTTTTGTGCCATGACCATGAAGGCCGTTGGTCGTGCTGCCGGTGCAATGGTTGAGGAGGTGCGTAGGCAGTTCCGTGAAATTCCCGGTATCATGGAGGGTAAAGCCACTCCTGAATATGCCAAGTGCGTGGAGATCTCTACCAAAGGGGCACAAAAAGAGATGCTTCTTCCTTCCCTGCTGGCCATAATCGTTCCGGTTGCCATAGGTCTGATTCTTGGAGTAGCCGGCGTGATTGGATTGCTGGTTGGCGGACTAACCACCGGTTTCACCCTGGCGGTGATGCTGAACAATGCCGGAGGTGCCTGGGACAATGCCAAGAAGTACATTGAAAAAGGCAATTTCGGAGGAAAAGGAAGTGAAGCTCACAAGGCAGCTGTTGTTGGAGATACCGTAGGTGATCCTTTCAAGGACACCTCAGGTCCCTCACTGAATATCCTGATCAAACTGATGACCATGGTATCTGTTGTAATGGCAGGTCTTACCGTTGCCTTCGGACTCTTCTGAAAACAAAATATAATACATCATAGTAAAGGGGCTGTCTCATTCGGGGTGGCCCTTTTTTCATTATATATTACCTGAACCATTGACTTTCTTTTGATAATGTGTTAACTTGTATGTAATTAACGAATTTTTGTATCCTTCTTAAGGCTCAGCTGGCTTGCGAACTTTAGTCAGCCTATAATCTTACTCACTAGTATTTGCGTAGTTTAAAACAGCAATTCAGGCCTTGATTCTCAGGAATTGAGGCGCTTCTCTCTTGGGCACCGGGTCTCTGCTTTCAACGGTTCCCTGGTAGGTGACTGATCACTATCCGGATCATCACTCCTGGTCTATTCTCTAATCTGATAATAACCTTTTAAACCGATAAGTATGGATCGAAAACAACTCTTTATTCTGCTGTTCAGCTTTTGGTGCATCGGTGCATTTGCACAACCTCATGAAGTAATTGCTGCATCAGGTGCATCATTCAATAACAGCTCCGGTTATATTAGCTTTACCATAGGTGAGTGTTTTATCAATACACTTACCTCTTCGTCGGCTATTTTAACACAGGGCTTTCATCAGGGGTTTCCAAAAGCGCCTGGTGTTCCCGTTGTTAATCATCCGGAAATCGAGATTTCAGTATTCCCTAATCCGGTCAAAGATCTGTTGATTCTACAGGTTGGAGATCATCAGGGGTTTCATTACATGCTCTATGATGTAATAGGGGGACTAATTGAACGGGGCCTGGTTCTTGATGAGCGAACCGAGATTGATTTCAGTGCCCTTTCACCTGCTGTTTATATTCTGAGAGTGACAGACAACAAAGAAGTAGTAAGATTATTTCAAATCGTAAAACATTAGCATTATGAAAAAAAACCATACCCCTATTTCACGTCTTCTGACAGCATCTGTGACGCTGTTTCTGGTATCAGCCTTAACCCTTCTGAGTCAAACACCAACTACGTTTAACTACCAGGCGGTATTACGTGATGCCGATGGAATTATTAAAAGTGATGCGAACGTGAGTATCGAGCTGGAGATACATCAGGGAACCGAAACCGGCACCATCGTGTACTCTGAATTACATAACACGACAACCAATGAATTTGGATTGGTAAATCTCGAGATTGGATCTGTGACCCCAGCTACTTTTGCGACCATTGACTGGTCGGCCGGGCCCTATTTTGTGGAGGTTATTGTTAATGGAACCTCCATGGGTGTTTCTGAACTACTGACAGTGCCCTATGCGTTGTATGCAGTTAATGGTGTTCCTGGTCCTCAAGGTGATCCAGGGCCTCAAGGCATCCAGGGAGAGCAGGGCATCCAGGGCATCCAGGGAGACCAGGGCCCCCAGGGAGATCAGGGCATCCAGGGCATCCAGGGCATCCAGGGAGAGCAGGGCATTCCAGGAGTCATTGAGAATAATTCAGTTGGATCGGCTCATGTAATCGATAATTCTTTGACAGCTGATGATCTGGCTGCTGGTTCTGTGGGTTCTTCTGAAGTAGTTGACAATTCCCTGACAGCTGATGATCTGGCTGCGAATTCGGTTGGTTCATCTGAAGTAGTTGACAATTCTCTGACTGCCGCTGATCTTGCCGCCAACGCTGTAACAGCCAGTGAACTGGCTGCGAATTCGGTTGGTACATCTGAAGTAGTCGACAATTCTCTGACTGCCAGCGATCTTGCACCCAATTCCGTAGGAGCCAGTGAACTGGCTACGAATTCAGTATATGGCAGTGATATAGTAAATAATCAAATCACCAATGCAGATATATATTCTGCTGCTGCTATTGCGGCGACAAAAATTGCCGGAGATGCAGGGATTGAATATACTTTTGTTGGAAACAATAGATCATGGGCTTCCGGGGCTTATCAGATGCAAGTGCTATCATCTATTACCATGACAATACCCGCCAGCGGATATGTATTACTGATTCATACAGGTTATGGTTTCTTTGAAAATCAGGATCGAAGATTAGTTGTCGGTGTGGGGACAACTACTACTACTATTTTGGCAGGTTCTGTTCGAATGGGATACTCCGAAGGAACAGCCACATATGATCTTAGTATCCCCTATAATGTTGTTGGAATAGTCTCCGTAACAGCTGGGACCAGAACATTTTATGGACTTGCATCTGGAATAAGTACTGATGTTTACGGAATGGCTTTCGTGTATCCAAGTGTCCTAGTGGGGATTTTTATACCCAAGCACTACTAGTCAATTATCTATGTATGCTCTTCTCACACCCGGGGAAGCATACATGTTATGTGTCGTTCAGATAAGTCCGGTAATTACAGCCTGATGATTTCGCCTTTTTCAGGCAGGTATTTTTCCAGGCGAAATTCCTTACCGTCGAAGACGCCGTAGGTGAAGTTGCCGATCCAGTCGCCCAGGCAGATCACCCGGCTGTTTTCGGCGATACGGATATCATAGGGGATATGTCGGTGCCCGAATAAAAAGTATTCGATGTCCGGGTGCTTTCCCAGCTCTTTTCTGGCAAACAGAACCTGGTGTTCACTGTCGACTCCTTTGAAAGAGCCGAGCGCCCCGTGTTTCATGCGGCTCTTTTTTGACCACCAGTGGGCAAAGGCCATGGAGCCGTTGGGATGTATGCGGGCATAGAACCATTGCATTAGTCGGTTCTTAAAGATTCGCTGGAGCATTTTGTAGCCCCGGTCGCCCGGATGCAACCCGTCGCCATGTCCAAGTAAAAACCGGTGGTTGTTCCAAACCTTATTGATACGTTTTCGATGTACTATCAGGTCGATTTCCGTGGTCAGATAATCAAATATCCAGATATCGTGATTACCCGGAATCAGATGAATCTCCACTCCCGAATCACTGAGGGAGGCCAGTGTGCCAAGGAGCCGGGTAAACCCTCTGGGTACTACCTTTTTGTATTCAAACCAGTAGTCAAAAACATCACCCAGCAGCCATAACTCACTGGCATCGTTCCGGATCTCCTCAAGCCACTGTACAAACAGCTTTTCACGCCGGAGACTCTCCTCCACCGGATGCATCCCAAGGTGAAGGTCCGAGGCAAAGTATATGCGGTGTTGCTCAGCCATTTATCTTAAATCAGGTTGTCGAGCCAGGTCTCCAGGCTCCTGCCATAGAGGTTTTTGGCCACAATATCGCCATCCCGGTTGATCAGGTAGGTGGTGGGTAGTTCGGTGATATTGTAGAGAAGTGCTGCTTCGGATTCAGGGAAAGATAGTTCCGACACATTGATCCACTTGAATTCATTAAAATCCATTGCATTCATCCAGTTGATTTTGTTGTTATCAAGGGAGATGGCGTAGACTTCAAACCCCTTTTCATGATACTTATTATAGGTAGATTGTAACCGGATCATGGCCTGGATGCTTCCACTGTTCCCCGATGCCCAGAAGGCCATGAGAGTCACCTTTCCCTGCAGGGAAGATAGTGCAATCGCATTACCATCTCTGTCGGGAATGGAAAGATCGAGCATGCCGGATGCTTCGGTTGCCATTTCGAGAAGGGTGTTGAGCTGAGCAGCCTCTCTGAAGTCAACTTCTCTCTGTTCAATATCTGTACGGAGCGATTTGGTCAGCGAAGAGTTAGGGTAGGTGATTTCCAGAGAGTCGGCCACCACTTTGAAATACTGCAGGTCGTCTTCCAGGTTCAGTACCAGATTCTCCTCATCATATTTCTGATAGAGGGCGTAAACACTTGAGAGTGACCCCATGTGTTCCACAAGGTATTTGATGGTAAATCGTTTCTGTTTGATAATGGTCTGGGCATAGGTGTTTTTGACCAGCTCCATCTGAGGATTTTCAGGGTCCCCAATGGAACCTGCTACAACCTGAAGTGAATCAAGATCCTTCCTGGTCATTTCAAGTTGCTCAACCAGCATTCGGATCCCTTCCGACTCTTTTGAACCGGATAGGGTGTAACCGCTCCCAAATGAATCATAGCTGCTTTCGATGGAGATCTTCTCTCCGGGTGAGACCAGAAGGTTTATAATAGCTCCTTTTTCGCTCTTTAAGATGTAGAGATCTGGCTCTTCCAGCCCGAAATTTATGGCGAAAGAACCATCCTGGCCGATCTTTACCGAATCGATCAAAGAGGTTTGATATACATCCAGCCTTTCAAGTGTCAGGCTTAAGCCCTCTCCTCCGTTGATCAGGCCACTGATTTCTGTTCTGTTGCTGTTACATGCATATCCTGTGATTGCCATGATCAGCACAATCATGAATGGGATGCTTCTGTTCATATTAGTTGTTCAATAAATGGTCCAGTTTACTCAATAATTGTTCTCCGTATAGATCTGTCTCTACAATTTTTCCTGCCGGATCGATAATCACGTTGAAGGGGATCTTCTCCACTCCATAGAGGTCAACAACAGGGGTTTCCCATCGCTTCAAATCACTTACATGATCCCAATCCAATCCATCCTCATCAATGGCCCCGATCCAGTCTCTCTTGTTATCATCTACCGAGACCTGCAGAATCTTGAAATTCATCTCTCCAAAGCGTTCCATGGTCTTTACCAGGGCTGCATTCTCCTCCCTGCACAGATTGCTCCAGGAGGCCCAGAAGCCCAGCAACACAAAGTTGCCTCTCAGGTTCGACAGTGCCATCTGGCTTCCATCAGGGCGTGAAGATACAAAATCGGGAGCGATCTCTCCTTTTTTCAGCCAATTGGCCTGATGATTACTCTCCATGATCTGTCTTGCTTCAGCCACCTGGGCATGCAGCAGATGGACAGCCTCGAGTTCACTGTGATTGGCCATCAGGACCGAGTCCACGAAGTGGTATACAGGAAAATCTGTTTCTGGGTGAAACACAGGGAATCCTTGTCCATAAAGGTTATAGAGGGCTATCAGGATGGCAGGGGAAGTTAAATTCTCATGAATAAACCGGATGGAATAGCTTTGGAAAGCGGAAGTGATGGAATCAAACTGAAGGTCCAGGCGCTGTTTGAGTGCAGGATAATCAGGTGAAGAGAGATACTCCATGTTCTTTCGTGTGATTACTCCAAGAGCCTCCAGGGTCCTTTTATGTTCTGCTGCCAGGGTTTGAAGCAGCGATGAACCGGGTGACCCATTAATGGAATAGGAGTCCATATCTTCAAGCTGACCCGTGAAATCTACTGATTCTCCGGGCTCCAATAAAAGGGTATAATATCCTGAGGATCCGTATCTGAGTACATAAAAAGCAACCTTGTTCTGTAAATAAGAGATATAGAAGGTTCCCGAATCATCACATTCGACCGTATCCACAGGAATGTACTCCCGGGCGCCCATCTCCTCCAGCAATACGCTCTCTCCGGCACCATTCAGGAGTGCTCCCCTTATTTCAGTGGTTTTTTCCCGGCTCTTTTCTGTGTTATCCTCAGGTGTTTTTTGTTTACAGCCCGAGGCTAATAGCATCAGGAAGATCAGAATATAGAGACCTGTACGTTTGATCATGCACTAAAAATTTGGTATAAAAGTAATAAGAATGAAATATGTATGGATTAGTTTCTAATTTTGTACTGTAATACTGAATGTTTATAGTTTTTAATAAGACCCAATTTTTTGTACTTTACAGTTTAATTCCATTGTAGATGAGTTACCTGAAGTTTGAAAAAACCGAACTGATCAATCTGGAGTATTCTCTATCCAGGGAGGTGATCAGATCAAACCGTGCAGGTTCTTACGCCTCGACCACCATCATCGGATGTAATACCAGGAAGTATCATGGCCTGCTTGTTTGTCCCCTTGAGGAGATGGATGGTGAACACCATGTACTGCTCTCCACACTGGATGCCACGGTGGTTCAGCATAACAAGGAATTCAACCTCGGGATCCATAAATATGAAGGCGATCATTATGTTCCCAAAGGGCATAAATATGTAAGAGAATTTGATACCACGAAAACCTCTACCCTGATCTACAGGGTGGGTGGTGTCATTTTATCACGTGAGATCCTGTTGGTATCCAGGGCTGAACAGGTGCTAATCAGGTATACCCTGCTTGATGCACATTCCGATACCCTGCTCAGGTTGAGGCCATTCCTGGCTTTCCGGAACTACCATGCATTAAGCAAATCCAATCTCTATGCCAATACCAGGTATACAGAGGTGGAAAACGGGATCATGTCAAGGCTTTATGAGGGATATCCCGGACTTTATATGCAGAGCTCAAAATTTGCGGAATTTGTTCCTGTTCCCGACTGGTATTTCAACGTTGAGTACCTGGAGGAGCAGAGGAGGGGTTATGACTATAAAGAGGATCTGTATGTGCCGGGCTATTTTGAAATGCCCGTTAAAAAGGGAGAATCCATTATTTTTTCTGCATCAACCAGCGAGGTGGTTGCGGGTGGATTAAAAAGGAAATTCAATGCTGAACTGAAGCAGCGTATTCCAAAAGATAGTTTGAAGAACTGCCTGCTGAATGCAGCACAACAGTTTATCGTACGTAAAAAAGGGAGTACCGAGATCAAAGCCGGATTTCCCTGGTTCGGGACCTGGGGGAGGGATACTTTTATGGCACTGCCGGGGCTAACATTAACTACCGGGGATCTGACCACTGCCCTGAAGGTTATTGATTCCATGGTAGCAAGGATGGAGCAGGGACTTTTCCCTAATACAGCCATTCAGGGCAGACCGGCCTTTAACTCTTCGGATGCCCCCCTCTGGTTTATCCGGGCGCTTCAGCAATATGCTAAATATGATCCGGAATTTGATATCTGGAAAAAATACGGCAAAGTCATCAAATCGGTCCTTGAGACTTATCGCAACGGGAATTCAGGAATCATCCGTATGCTGGACAATGGTCTTATCCACGCTGAGGATGAAGGGAACGTTCTTACATGGATGGATGCAGTAATCGATGGCCGTGGGGTGACACCCAGGCCCGGAGTGGTTGTAGAGGTTAATGCCTTATGGTATAATGCTGTATGTCAGGCCCTACAGTGGTCTGAGAAAAGAGACAGGGCCTTTTATAAATCGTATAGCCATCTTCCTGAACTGATCAGGAACTCATTTGTTGACCAGTTTTGGGACCAGGAGAGGGAATACCTGGCCGATTATGTCAATGGTGACTTCAAAGACTACTCGGTAAGGCCCAGCCAGGTGGTTGCGGTCTCGGTAGATCACTCACCCCTTACATCCGAAATGAAAAAATCGATCCTTGATGTGGTGGAGGGTGAGTTGCTGACTCCACGGGGATTGAGAAGCCTTTCTCCAAAAAATGAAGACTATAAGGGTGTGTACGAAGGCAACCAGGCGGAGCGCGATCGCGCTTATCACCAGGGAACCGTGTGGCCGTGGTTGCTTGAACATTATGCTGAAGGAGTTTTAATTATACACAAAAAGTCCGGACAAAGCCAGATAAAGAAAATATACGAGGGATTTGAAGAGGAGATGAGCAGCAGGGGCATTGGAAGTATTTCGGAGATATATGACGGGAATCCGCCCCATTTTGCCAGGGGAGCCATTTCACAGGCCACTGGTGTGGCTGCTTTGTTGAGAATCAGCGAGATGATAGAGGGTTTTATATAATATTACTATTTCTCAGCGTATGAGGGTATTGATGTTCGGGTGGGAGTTTCCACCACATATTTCCGGGGGACTGGGGACGGCGTGTTTCGGGCTTACCCGTGGCATGTCTGCTGTTCCCGATCTGGATATCCTGTTTGTGGTTCCCAAGGCATACGGCGATGAGGATCAGAGCAGAATCCGTCTCCTGGGTGCGGGCGATGTCACCCTGGATATCAGGGAGGTGAGAGATCATCAGTTCCTGAAAGACCTCTCCTATATAGAGATTAACTCCAACATGGTTCCCTACACCTCCCCTGAAGAGTACGAGGAACTGGTCAATAAAGCTGAGCACAGAGGGAAAAGGCTTGTGGAGACATCCATGGGAGGCCAGCTCAATTTTACCGGAAAGTATGGCAAGAACCTCTATGAAGAGATTGCCAATTATGCTGTGGTAGCGGGTGAGATTGCACTGAAACAGGATTTTGATATTATTCATTCGCACGACTGGCTGACCTACCCGGCTGGTATTGCAGCCAAGCGGGCATCCGGGAAACCGCTGGTGATCCATGTGCACGCCACCGATTTTGACAGGAGTGGAGGAAAGGTAAATCCCACGGTGTTTGAAATAGAGAGGACCGGAATGGAATTGGCCGATAAGATCATTGCGGTCAGCAACCTTACCCGTAATACAGTGATCGATAAGTACGGGATCCACCCCAACAAGGTAGTTACGGTTTACAATGCAGTGGATCCCTTGTCGGATCATGAAAAACTTCAGATGAAGCGGGGGATCACCGACAAGGTTGTTACTTTTCTGGGAAGGGTTACGCTGCAGAAAGGACCGGAGTACTTTGTCCAGGCTGCTTACAAGGTGCTTCAGAAAATGGATAATGTCAGGTTCGTAATGGCCGGTAGTGGGGAGTTGCTTGAAAAGATGATCCAATGGACCGCATCACTGGGAATCTCCGACAGGTTTCACTACACCGGCTTTCTGAAAGGGGATGATGTATTCAGAATGTTCTCCGTCAGTGATGTGTATGTGATGCCATCGGTTTCGGAGCCCTTCGGAATATCGCCCCTGGAGGCGATGCAATCCAATGTGCCTTCCATCATATCCAAACAATCGGGTGTGGCGGAAATCCTGGAATATACCTTCAAGGTCGATTTTTGGGATGTGGATGCACTGGCCGATGCCATATACGGACTCCTGAACTATCCCTCACTTTCAGAGATGTTTAAAAAGCATGGTGTTGCGGAGGTAAATGATATGAAGTGGGAGAATTCGGGAAAGAAGGTACACTCCATTTATGAAGAATTTGTTCAGTAGAAAAATAACAATCTATCATATGAGAACCATTTGTCTCTATTTCCAGGTCCACCAGCCCTTCCGGTTCAGACGGTATCGTTTTTTCGATATAGGGAATGATCACTACTATTATGATGATTACTCCAATGAATCGATCCTTCAGAAGGTGGCCCAGAAATGTTACCTGCCTGCCAATGCGTTGATGCTGGATCTGATACAGAAGCACAAGGGCCGTTTTAAAATTGCCTATTCCATTTCGGGGATCGCCATGGATCAGTTCAGGCTCTATGCCCCAGAGGTGCTGGAGAGTTTTAAAAAACTGGCCGACACGGGGAAGGTGGAGTTTCTTTCAGAAACATATGCCCATTCGCTCAGTTCATTGAAAGGGAGAGAGGAATTTGAACGCCAGGTCAAAGCGCATGACCAGTTGATTGAGGAGTGCTTCGGACAAAAACCGAAGGTTTTTCGCAATACAGAACTGGTCTACTCGGATGAAATT
>Ga0255404_1011_pt1 | contig 14440 bp, 14 predicted proteins | sample ANMaggSSYBR01J11_FD_182132 | JGI IMG/M metagenome (GOLD analysis project Ga0255404, IMG submission 182132) | Sediment cell enrichment communities from methane seep in Santa Monica Basin, California, United Staets - ANME aggregate JGI... | ecosystem: Environmental > Aquatic > Marine > Cold seeps >...
TGCACATGCTAGTTTATATGTCATTATTTATGACCTCCCTATCTATAGTTTCTTATTCTTTCTATTTAAGGACATACCAATATTCTTAAAGCAGTATAATGCAGATTTAATATATCCGTTCGTAAAACCTCCCCTAACGATATTCTGAAATCTTATAGTAGCTGGATCTCTACAAAGTTAAACACATCCAAAAATGTTAAATAGTCATTTTGCCCAATTTTATTATGGGGATGTGGTGTTAGATGGTAGATAAAAATGAAAAAATGAATTCAAACAGAAAGACCGCAATAATTGTGGGTGTATTGTTTATATTTGCGATTGTTATGCTTTTTATTGGAGAAGCTCTTTACAAACCCATTCTAAATTCTCCGGATTACCTGGAAAATGCTTATCCAAATAGAATAGTTGTGATAATTGGAATACTGCTAGAGTTTACAGGTGTTCCTGCAGTAGTTCTCTTATCAGTATTCCTGTTTCCCATCTTAAAAAAACACAATGAAGCCTTAGCCCTGGGGTATGTCGTTTTCAGATTGTTTGAGGCTGCGCTCTTAAGTGTTGCTTATATCAGCAAGCTGTTACTGGTCAATTTAAGTCAGGATTATTTGAATAAAGGAAGTGTGGATGCTTCATATTTTCAATACATAGGCAGTTCAATACAGTCAGTCGATTATTGGGCCGGCACACAAGGACTGATCTATCATATCGTTTTTGCTTTAGGATCCTTGATGCTTTATTATGTATTGTATCGATCAAAACTCGTTCCACGATTTATATCGGCCTGGGGTTTTATTGCTGCTATAGTTTTGTTAACTGGTTCTGTGCTGATTAATATTGACATGTTTACTGGATTTTCGGAAATGGGATTAGAGCTTATTTTTGCCCTTCCTATCGCTGTGGCTGAGATCATGCTCTCGATATGGCTTATCGTTAAAGGGTTCAATCCATCTGCAATCGATTCCAGGTCTACCTGAACAGATATAGACGAGATAAAATGACCAGATCAAAGTAAATTTGGAGGAATGCTGATGAAAGCAATTGTGTATGAAAAATACGGGCCACCTGAAGTTCTTCATCTCAAAGAGGTAGATAAACCTACACCCAAGGCAAATGAAGTGCTAATAAAAATTTATGCGACAACAGCAACGAAATACGACTGTTGGGTGCGAAGTTTCAAAGCATCTACCCGTATTCTGGCTCTCTTTTTTGGAATGAATTTTGGTCTTATAAGACCAAAAAACCCTATACTTGGGACTGAGTTAGCCGGGGTAATTGAAGCAGTAGGTAAAGATGTAAAACTATTCAGGAAAGGAGACCAGGTTTTTGGATACCCCGGGATGAGTTTAGGTGCTTATGCCGAGTACATATGTCTGCCTGAAGACGGGGCTCTGGCAATAAAACCAACCAATATGACCTATGAGGAAGCCGCCGCGGTCCAACAAGGGGCATTAACTGCACTGTTTTTCCTGAGAAAAGGAAATATCCAGAGCAGACAAAAAGTCCTTATCTTTGGCGCTTCTGGAGGGGTAGGTACTTTTGCAGTCCAGCTTGCCAAGCACTTTGGGGCAGAAGTTACCGGGGTGTGCAGTACCAAGAAATTAGAATTAGTGAAATCTCTGGGGGCCGATAAGGTAATTGATTACACTCAAGAGGATTTTACCAAAAATGGTGAAACCTATGACATTATTTTTGACACCGTCGGCAAGAGTCCTTTTTCAGGTAGTACAAGATCGTTAAAGAAAGAAGGAGTCTATCTTCTTACTACTTATAGGCTGCCACGGCTTTTTCGAATAATATGGCTTAATCTGATAAGCAGTAAGAAAGCAATATCTCCGCTCTTAAAAGAGAGAGCTGAAGACCTAATTTTCCTCAGAGAGCTTATTGAGGCTGGGAAGCTGAAAGTGGTCATAGATCGACGTTATCCGCTGGAACAGGCTGCTGAGGCTCACAGTTATGTCGAAACAGGACACAAAAAGGGAAGTGTGGTCATAACTGTTGGAAAGAATAATAATGCGGAGCAAGATAAATGAATAAGACTACTTAAATAATAAAATAGGGGAGAGGAAAATGGATTCAAACAGAAAGACCGCAATAATTGTGGGATTATTATTTATAATTGCGACAGTTGCATACTCACTTGGTGTTATTTTATTAGATCCAATTCTAGGTGCTTCTGATTATCTTACTAATGCTTCTGAAAATGAAAACCAAATGATAATGGGATCGTTCCTTGTATTAATTGATGCCGTTGCAGTTGCTGGTATTGGAATTATGATGTATCCAATTCTAAAGAAATGTAATGAAGCTTTAGCTCTTGGGTACGCTGGTGCCAGGATTGCTGAGGGCGTACTTTTTATTGTCAATGTGATTGCCATACTAACACTATTGACATTAAGTCAGGAATTTGTAAAAGCGGGAGTTCTGGATGCTCCCTATTATCAAACCTTAGGCACTATATTGCTAGCAGCAGGTGATTTGGCCTTTTTGTTTGGGTTCGCAGTTGCTTTTACACTATCTGCTCTGATCTTGAATTATTTATTATATCGATCAAAACTCGTTCCTCGATGGTTATCAGGCTGGGGTTTTGTTGGAGCCTTATTGTTGTGGGTATATTATTTGTTACAACCTTTCAGCATCAATCTACTTGGTATTTTATTTATTCCAATAGCCGTGCAGGAAATGGTTTTTGCAGTATGGCTTATCGTTAAAGGGTTCGATCCAGCTGCAATCGATTCCGCGACTGCAAAAACAGATATCAACGAGATAAAATAACCAGATCAAAGTAAAATAGGATGAATTGAAATGACAAACATTACCACCGATACATCACAACGTAAAGCTGTAAGAGTTGCAGGCTTCATGTTCCTATTTAGCTTAATGGTTCCCTTCCTTAACTGGACCTTTTTGCTCTCCAAACTTATTGTTGCAGGAAATGCCATGGCTACAGCCAATAATATTGTAGCCGATCAATTGCTATTTCGTATTGGTATTACTATCGAACTGATCATGTCTGCAGGGTTGATCGTATTGGCTCTGGCTCTTTATATAATACTCAAACCGGTAAACAAGGATCTTGCTTTGCTTGCACTCCTTTGGAAGTTGGTAGAGGCGACTATAGCGGCTGCAATTGTGCTTGTCTCTTTTATTGCTTTGCAGTTTTTAAATGGAGACGCATATGTAACAGTATTTACTCCAGAGCAGTTACAGGTCCCTGTCGGATTTCTTCTCAACGAACATACTGCACTATATTCTATACCCATGGTATTTCTTGGTCTGGACATGATGATATTTTCTTATTTGTTTTTCAAATCGAAATATATACCAAGGATATTAGCCAGCTTTGGGATCCTTTCATTTGCGCTTATTTTCATTCACGCCTTAATGTATATTCTTGCACCCGAATACGCAACGATGCCAATAAATCAAGTCATTTTTTGGGCACCGAGCGGTCTTTTTGAAATAATAATTGGTTTATGGCTCTTGTTTAAAGGTATAAATGTCCAACAGGGGAATGACTACATAGAAGAAGCTACCTGAATAAAAAAGAGTACAACTGAAGTATATTGTGTATCAAATAAGGAAGAATACCTAAATAAAAGCGATTGTATGGACAAAAGCGTCCTTAGAAAACATCGACATGAATGGATCACAAAGAAGAGATGCCAAGATCTGCACGACAACGCATATCAATAAACCTAAAATTTAAGACAGACCGAAACCAATTCAGCTTAATACCACTCAACTCATCTTTTCCATATAGGAGAGATTCCAGATGCTTCGAATAGCAGTGACAGGAAAGCCCGGTGTGGGGAAATCAACGATATTGACAAGGGTTGTGGAGAAAATTGATCTAAAAGCCTGTGGCATCCGGGCCGCAGAGATGCGTGTGGACGGCAAACGCCAGGGGTTTTCGATAGAGGATATAGATACAGGCAGGAAAGGTATCCTAAGCCATGTCAAATGCACTGGCCCGAAGCTGGGGAAATATCATGTGAATCTTGAAGACCTTGATGGTATAGGTGGAAAGGCAATCAGGGATGCCCTTAGTTGTGATCTTGTGATTATAGATGAGGTCGGGCCCATGGAGCTCAAGTCGGATAACTTCGTTCGGGTCGTGGAGGAAGTGCTTGATTCGGACAGGCCGATACTTGCTGTGCTGCACAGATCGAGCAAGCATCTACTGGCACAGAGGATAAGGGAGGAGTTCGAGGTTCTGATGGTTGATGAGAATAATCGTGATGATCTGCCAGAGATAATAGCTGGGAGATTTCGTTAAAGGAGATAAACAAAAAAGAAAGGAAATGCAAGAAAGGAGTGTTCATTCTTCTTCTTCTTCTTTTTCCATGATCTCTTTGATCTTTTTATCTTCCCAACTTTTACCGATTTTACTCACACTAATTCCTTGTATCACTACAAAGATTCCCCATCCAATAATCGGCCAGTGAACCCACCAATTTCCTCCATCAGAATAGTCGATAAAAAATAGTAAGGCCATGATCACCGAGTATATTATTAGATGGTTGTAGAACCCTTTAAGTTCCTTCACTCGTTCCTGGGCACGTAATAATTTTTTATCTTTTTCTTCCATTTAATATCACTCCCCTTTGTAAAATTAGTGTTTGACTACTTAATATTTGTTGAACGTGAATTATTTTATGGAAGTTTCATACATCATTATCACATATTAAAAACGATCTCCAGCAGGCTTTCGATCAACAACCCACCCAACCAGGATCCCAGCGGAATTAGTAAATAGGCAATCACATGTACAATGGTCAAGCTTTCAAAAGGCCATTCTGGCACGTCTTCAATGAGTTTGAGATTTGCAACCAGATCTGCCATCTGCCCGGGTGACATATCAGGTGAACCGCTGTGCAGGAGGATTTCAGATTGGTGTATCCTTTCGCGTGTCCATTTTAGTTCTGCTTCTTTGACCTCATGAATTCGCTGGTGTACCCCTCTCATCGGCAACCAGAAGCCGAGCAATGCAATTGCCAGAGAACCCAAATAAGCCCTGACAACAACAGGCCACTCTCCCGGATCGAGCAGAAGTAAACTGATTATCGATACCATGCCAACGGTTAGCAGGGTAGTCAACAGACCTTGTTTAACAAAAGGGAACAATGGGCTCAGATCCAACAGATCCACAGACTCGATCCTGTTCGCCAGCCGAGAGGTTCGCTTCGAGGTAACCCAGATCGCACCAAAGAACCAACCAGCCCACCAACCTATGAAAGGCTCGAGAGCACGATGCCAGACAACCTCAGGGTGCCATGTAGACGGATCCCAGGGTGATATAGCAGTCTGGTAAGGCAGAAGCAGCGCGACTAGCACACCCAGTAATCCCCAAACGATCAGCTTCCTCTTCTCAATATGTACAGCAGAGTCCACGTACGAGGGGTCAGTTGCTGGTCTCAGGACATGTTCAAGTTCTTTAAAGGTATTCTTTGTACCACGCAGTAGCAAAAAATACGCGCTGGGGAGGTAGCCCGCCAGAAGACAATGGACAACAGCGATCCAGAAGTCTTGTAGCAAATACTCCTGTTCAAAGATCAGCGTGAAGCGGTCCAACAGGTATTCTTGCATCAGGAAGCCGAATAGAAGGGTAACGCTGATGCTCAGACCAAGGATTGCCGGTTTTTGGTTAACTATTTGCTTGATCGGCGGAAATCTCATTTTGTCAACGCCTTATTTCTTTGCTTTCATGCCGAAAAGAAATCTGACAACATTGATGCGTCTGATAGCAAATTCATATATCGCTATTATAGCTATGAATGATGTGGTTGCGAGTATTACGTACTTTGGAACTATGCCCATATCCCAGTCTGCAATGAAGAATCCTACGATCTGGATGACCGTTTGATGGAGTATGTAAAAGGCTATTAGTCCTTCATTGGCGTATTTCAGCGTGCTGTTGTTAAAGCTCAGGTATTTCCTGCCATAGCACAGGAAGGCGATCATCCAGGACCATAGATTCAATGCACGAACAAGCATAACTCCTGCATATTCATAGGTTCCGAATTGTAGTGCTTCACCTAATGAAACCTGCATTAATCCCAGCAGCGGGAAAGTTGTTAGAGCTAACACCAAAGCGATCTTTCCATGTCTCTGGATGGCTTCCTCGAATTTATTGTTAGAAATTATAACGTATCCGTAAACTAGGATGATAGGATAGACCAATATGCTCCAGCCACCAAAATAATTTGGGTTGCCTGCAAATGATGTTGGGTCAAGAATTGAGGTAAGGATGGCAATTGGCAATGCTAGCAGGAATATAGCACCTGTTTTTTCAAAAATTGATGCAGTATGCGAAATTATTGTCCTTCCGGATTCTGTTCTAAGATATACAAAAAGCGGGAGCAGAACCATAGAGAATATGAAAAGGAAGAAAAGATACCACAAATGACCCAGGGGAAATTTGAGATTTGAGAAAATATCAACAAAGGTATATGTCAGATACCCAGGGTAGAACTGCAAGAACGTAAGCCCTACTTCTCCACCGCTTACAGCTCTCATGTAATGCTGAGGAGGAAGTATGACAAATATGCCCACAAGAAGATAGGGTATCATGATGCGCAGAAATCGTGATATTATGAACTGTCCTTTTGTCATGAAGCTTAGCACAAAATAGATGCTCATACCTGAGATCAGGAAGAACAAGGGCATCAACCACTGGGCGATAAAGTAGATCAGTACCATGATATTTTCGCTAAGGATGTTGTTCTTTACATCCCAGTCCATGGGATCAAAAAACCTCATAGCATGAAAAATAAAGACTGCAAGTATGGCCATAACCCTCAGCCAGTCCAGATCATAACGTCTCTCAGGTTTATTACTATCCGTACTTATACCCCACAAATAATTGTGCAGCCATTCTATAAACAGTTTTTTTCTCAAAAACCATTTCAAATCTCTATATCCCCATACAGCTACTTTATGGATTTTTTTCTCGATATCAACATAATGAAAGGGGATATATTGCATCATTTCGATTTGTCGTCTAATTTTAATCGAAAAGTGACACAAACGGCAGGTCTTTTTTAAGAATTATGTGCCTGATAACAATAGCTATTCCCAATCAAAAAAATAAAAAAGGTACAACTCATCCAACATTCTTCAAAGCAGAAACCGCAGCCTTCTTCAAAAATCCCTTGCATTCGATCTCGATATCACCATTGTTGAGTGAAGAGGACAACTGTCCCATAGGGTCGTCGCTGGAAAGTAAGACTCTTATGGCATTCTCGTTGGCTGAAACAGACACTGTGGGATCAAATCCACTGAGTGAGGAAACTTCCCGAAACTCTGTGATGACACCATCTTTTGTAACAGCTTTTATCTTCAATTTAGTATTGTCGTTCGTTGCTATCTCAAGTACTATCACATCATTTCCTGCGACCTTCTTGATCAGATCAGGAACTTCATCTATTCCATTGTTGTAGTATGTTGTGTACCTTTTCAGATCATCGTAAAGGCTCTTTTCCACAGGCTTTGGCTTAACTACATTTACATCATTCTCAGAAGAAACTTGTTTTTCAGTATCTTGGGAAACCTGTCTTAAATTGGGATCGGAGCTTGAACCTGAGTGCTTCACATCCTTTGAATTTGTTGCTTTTTCGTTTTCGGATACTGAAATAGGTTTTGTTTCCGACTTGATAAGTTCGCCCAGCTCATCCCCGATCATATCCGCAAATTCTGCGACTGATGGACTTGAAAGTGCTAAGAGACCGATAAGCACAATTGATGCTAATGTTACTTTCTTAATCGCCAAACTCATGTTACCATTAAAAGTTAAGTGTGATACATATATAAACTTCATGCACACAATTATCTTATCTAAATTTCCTCAAAATATCAGAACTAATAGATCATCGAATCCCATGTTACATCTAAAAGCATAGCTAAGGTGTGTTTATAATTCATTTGTACCACCTTAATTGATCAGTGGGCATTTAATGTTACAGCTCAGTAGGGATCCTCAATTGGATAATAGAAATTGAAATGATCAAATGTAATATTCAATGTGGAACCTATAAATGACCCTGATCTCATCCATTTCCTTATATTCTACTTCAAAGTTACCTTCATTTGCAATATATGTCAGGCCATCAAGGTCTTTGAAGATTACCTCACAATTAATGTTCTCTGGCATTAATGAGCTGAAAACATCACATTTTCTGGTGATCTCCTGTATCATCCTTTTTGTTTCACCTGCATCAAAGGTGCCACCCTTATCCGGACTATATATTATTTCGGTTGTTAGTGTTTCTTTATCCAACAATGTCATCCAGAACCCATTTATCTGTGAACCATCTATGGCGTAATCTTTTATTTCGAAACTCTTGTTGATCACATTTTTCAATTTTGAACACCTTTTATTTCATTAAGGTCAATGTCATAAATCAGTTTTCATAAAATGGTCCTGAATGGAGGAACATCAAACAGTGCTACTGCCTGCAGGACATATGACAATGAACCAGCCTGGGAAGCCCTATCAAAAATGAACTGCTTGCAAGCAGGGTAAATAGATGACTGAAGAAGAAATGGTGCTGAAGGTTTATTTTCAGCACCGGGTCAAGGATCGAATACCTTTATCCATTATTCCATTTCCACCACAGGAGCCGGACGGGGACTTGCCAGGCTTCCTCCTAGGTATGCCACTGTACCGCATATCAAACCTATGAAAACGGGGTGGATGAGGGGATTGCCAAAGAACTGCCACAGCACTACAGAGCCGAAACTTGCCACAAGGCTGGCAACAAATCCGGTTGAAGTGCCACGGTCCCAGTAAAGTCCGAAAATAAGGGGTATGAAGACGCAACAAGCGATCACGCCCATGCTTACAGACACCAGGGGCACTATCATCTGTGGCACATCCATTGCGAAGAATGCCGATATCAGGATGATGATAACTCCTACTATCCTTGTCATGCGGAGCACCTTATCATCGGGAATGGCCGGACGCAGGTACCTTAGTATATCCGAAGTAAGGGCTGTTGTTGTGACCAGCACAATGGCACTCATGGTTGACATGGCAGCGGAGATGGCGGCCAGCAGCACGACACTGTCAAATCCACGGGGCAGCAGTGATGTTGCCAGGAATGGTATCAGACTATCCGGGTTTGTCATGAAAGGAGCCAGTTGCTCCGGGCTGAATACCCCGTGGACCATGACTCCCAGAGAGAAAATGCATAGGGCGTAAATGGTGATGGATATTGGACCATAGATGCCTGCAAAACGCACAACTCTCTTATCCTTTGCAGAGAACAGCATGATCAGCAGATCGGGTAATGCCAGAAGTCCAAGACTGATGGAGAATGCCATTCCGAAGGTTTTTTGCCACGGTATTGCCGTTCCTCCCATATTCAGCATATCGGCCGGGACCATATCCCATATTGCCATGCCACCACCACTTGAAATAAGACCTGTGTAGAGAAGCACTGCACCCACGATCATGATCAAACCTTGCAAGAAACTTATCCAGATGATGGCCGGCAGTCCTCCTATCACATAGTAGATCGCCACAATGACAACAGCTATGAAGAGACCCTGAACATATGTCACATCCAGCAGTCCCTGGAAAAGGTTGGCACAGCCCTTGAAAATGGCAACCAGATATACTGTATACATCACCAGCATGATCCCTGCAAGCAAGATCTTGCCTTTCTGTGAATCGTACCTGCGTTCCAGTAGCTGGGGTATGGTCTTGGCATCGTACTTCTGGGAGAACATCCATATCTTCGGTGCAATGATGAATGCCAGGCAGGCAAAAGCTACGTGGAAGAATACTCCCCAGATGACCCAGGGAAGTCCGGCAATGAGCCCATAGCCTCCGCCCCCAAGGAAAGAGGCAGCACTGAAGTAAGCAGCCATATAGGCAATACCTATTACCGCAGGATGCATCACATTCCGGTCCGAGACCGCAAATCCTGAAAAAGTTCCCTGCTTGAGCTTTAGGGAAAGCAAAAGTATCCCAAGTATATATAGAACCAGAAGAACCTGATTAATCATGGTCTTGCCTCAATACGAAATAGAATGTCGTAGCAAGCATAATTACGATGGAGATCATCAGGTAGATGTAGGGCAGGGGGATCAGGATCTCATCTCCCTGTTCTCATTTTCATTCTTAGTAATGGTCGTTTTTAATGTGTTATATGTCAATACCAATTCCTATCCTCCTCTTCAATGGGCTTCTATATACTTCAATGTGCGATAAAGTACATTCTATAATTAAAACGTTTTTGTTTGATCCCAATGCAGAGCCTTTCTAAAACTATTTCACACTCCGTAATTTCATTGAAGGACTGGTAAGTTGGCGTTTATTATCAGGTTTTATGGCAAAGCTAAAAAAAGCAATAACAAAATACTTATATTCTATCAAATAAGTGCATAGACAAGCATCAATGTATGAATATATGCAATGTTTCATGTTCCGGACATGAATCTGCTGTATGATTTGATTTTCTTTTACATATTATCCATTCAAGAGGTATTACATTGACAAGTAAACGTATATTAATGGGCAACGAAGCAATCGCCTTTGGAGCAATGAAAGCTGGTGTTCAGATAGCAAGTGGCTATCCGGGTACACCTTCCACCGAAGTGATGGAGACCATCGCCTCCCATGCGAACAAATATGGCATATATGCCGAATGGGCCACCAACGAGAAGGTGGCACTTGAAACGGCTGTCGGAGCTGCCTATTCGGGTGCCAACACCATGGTCACCATGAAACAGGTAGGACTGAACGTGGCATCCGACCCCCTCATGAGCCTTTCCTATATAGGAGTAAAGGGCTCGCTTGTCATTCTTGTCTCCGATGACCCCGGCCCCCATTCCTCCCAGACCGAACAAGACACAAGGGCCTTTGGTCACTTTTCAAATATACCTGTCCTGGACCCGTCCACACCCCAAGAGGCTTATGATATGACAAAGTTGGCCTTCAAGCTCTCACATGAGATGGAGATCCCTGTGATACTCAGGACCACGACCCGTGTGTCCCATGGCTGTGCGGATGTGATCATCGAGGACATAGAGCAGGCCTCCCGGGACATCGAGGGGTTTGTGAAGGATCCTAGGTGGACAATATTCCCAAAACTTACAGCTCAAAGGCACCCCTGGCTTGAGGAGCTACAGATCAGGCTTTCAGATCGCTTTTCTGAGTACTTCAAACAGAACTCATTTAACTCAATATCAAAAGGGAACAGCAAGACCGGCATTGTAGCCTCTGGTGTTTCCTATCTGTACGCAAAGGAAGCTATAAAGGATAGCTCTGAAACCTTCTCTCTTTTCAAGATCGGAACAGTTCATCCCTTCCCTGAAAAAGCAGCCCTTGAATTCCTGGACAATATCACAGATCTTATAGTGATTGAGGAACTTGACCCATACCTTGAGGAGCAACTCCTGCAATTAATAGGCAAGCATCATCTCGATGTGAACGTACATGGAAAGAAGAACGGTCATTTTCCAATAAGCGGGGAATACAATGTAGATGTCGTTATCGATGGGGTCAATAGCTCCCTTAAAACCATCAACACAGACGTTCCTTTCCTGTCTCATTCATCACCTGCGATCAATAAGGATAATGTACCTCCTCTTCCCGTAAGACCTCCCACATTATGTGCAGGTTGCATGCACAGGACAGTCTTTTACGCTTTCAAAAAGGTAGCCGGGAAATTAAAAACTGAAAAGATCAATACTATATTCTCAGGAGATATCGGATGCTACACCCTTGGAAATGCCAAACCTCTCAACATGGTGGACACATGTCTTTGCATGGGAGCAGGGATCAGCATAGCAGCAGGTTTGTCCCATACACATCATTATCAAGAAGGTAAAAAAGCAAAACAGGTGGCATTTATCGGGGATTCTACCTTTTTCCATTCCGGAGTAGCCGCTGTGATAAGTGCAGTGTACAACAATGCTGACATCACTCTTGCAGTCCTTGACAACAGGACCACGGCCATGACAGGTCATCAACCCCATCCGGGTATTGGCCTGACAGCCACAGGCGTTTCCACAAAGATCATCGATATAGCCGATATTCTCAAAAGCTGCGGAGTTGACCTTGTCGAGACCATAGATGTCAATGACCTTGGTGAATGCATAGACATTGCAAAAAGGGCCATGGATTTTGAAGGACCTTCTGCTGTCGTATTCAAAGGAAAATGTGTAGGGATCACAAAAGGAGATGGACAATATGTGGTCGATGAAGATAAATGCACACGTTGCAGGATCTGTGTATCTCAACTTGGATGTCCTGCCATATTCTCGCCATCCAACAAACCGCCGGCCATACAGGACAACTGCACTGGTTGCGGCTTGTGTGCACAGGTATGTCCATCAGATGCTATTGTTCTAAAGGAGGGGCTACAATGAAATTCGATATTCTTATCGCAGGAGTGGGTGGACAGGGTGTTGTGCTTGCATCCCGGCTGCTTGCAACGGCTGCCATGGATGCTGGTTTGCATGTGACCACCGCTGAGACCATAGGCATGGCCCAGAGAGAAGGGTCGGTTACCAGTCATGTAAGGATCGGGGATGAGGTATGTGGCTCACTTATTCCCTCAGGAAATGCCGACCTCGTGATAGGACTTGAGCCTGCAGAAGCTGCAAGGAACATTCATTTTTTGGGCATGAATGGCAGTATTGTTGTAAATGAGCATGCTGTAATGCCATCTGTAAACGGATCAGTCAAATACGATCCTGATCAGGTCCTTGAATTCCTGAAGAGTAACTGTCAGGATATCATATCCATCGATTTCACACAACTTGCAAAGCAAGCAGGAACCTATCGGGCAGCAAATGTTGCTATGCTGGCAGCTGCTGCAGGTGCCAATCTCATTCCATTCCCTCCGGGGGATATGTGGAATGTTCTTGAGAAGATGGTGCCGGAAAAGTACAGGGATGTGAACAGGAGGGCTTTTGATATAGCCCTTGAAAGGGTCTCAGGTATAAAGAACCCTGAACAAGCAATCGATATCTGATATTCCAGAGGTGATGCAAATGAATGTTCATGTGGATAATGATCTTAAGGAAAACGCTCCTGACCATGAGAATGGATGTTCCAGTTTATATGGCGAAGAGGAAACTTTCAAGCTCAAACAGCTTCTCAAAAGGGTTGTGTTGGGAAGCTCCTTCTATCAAAGAAAGTTCGAAGAAGCTGGAATTGATATCGATTCCATCAAGACCCTGGAAGATATTGCAAAGCTTCCTTTGACCACTAAAGAGGAATTGCGGGATGCCTATCCACTGGGTCTTCAGGCTGTTCCCGATGAGGATATAATAAGGATACATTCATCATCAGGCACGACCGGCAGTCCTGTCATCATCCCATATACACAGAGGGATGTTGATGTATGGGCAGATATGATGATGCGCTGCTACCAGATGGCAGGGCTTACCAGAAATGACAGGATACAGATCACACCCGGATACGGACTTTGGACTGCAGGTATAGGTTTTCAGGCAGGTGCCGAACTTCTGGGAGCAATGGCGGTTCCAATGGGCCCGGGAAATACAGAAAAACAGATACAGATGCTGCTCGACCTCAAGTCTACAGCCCTTGCCAGCACCTCATCCTACGCCCTCCTCCTTGCAGAAGAGATCAACAAAAGGGGTTTGAGGGATGATATTGATCTGAAGGTGGGTATCATAGGTTCCGAGCGTTGGAGCCCTAAGATGAGGTCCCGTATCGAGCAAGAGCTCGGCATCGAGACCTTTGACATCTTTGGTCTCACCGAGATATACGGACCCGGTATTGCCATAGATTGTTCCATGCATGATGGTCTTCACTACTGGTCAGACCACCTGCTTTTTGAGATCATCGACCCTGTCACAGAAGAAAGATTGACAGATGGAACCCTTGGGGAGCTTGTCATAACAACCCTGACAAAGGAAGGTGCACCCCTTATACGTTACAGGACGAGGGACCTTACACGTATCATCCCAGAACCCTGCAAATGTGGATGCCCCTTCCCTCGCATAGATCGCCTGCTGGGACGTACTGATGACAGGATAAAGATCAAAGGTGTCAACGTCTATCCCGGCCAGATCGAAGATGTCATACAGAGGGTCGAAGGTGTCAGCAGCGAATACCAGATAGTTCTTGAAAGGAACCAGGGCAGGGATTCAATGCTATTCAGGGTTGAGACCAATGTTGCAGATGAACTTGAGAACAACAGGAGCAGAGCAGGTTTATTGAAGAAAGCCTTCAGGGACTTTATAGGTATCAGTGTGGATGTGGAATGCGTCGGAATGGGGGAGCTTCCCCGCAGTGAGAAAAAGAGCAAGAGGGTTATTGATAACAGGGATATGTGAGGAGATATCCATTCTTTTTTCAAATACATAATCGTTGTAGGGAGTTGCTATATTTTGAATATAAAATAAACAATGATGTGTAAAATCTTCACATATTACTCTTTGCAAGTAGCTCTGGGATATCATT
>Ga0255404_1012_pt2 | contig 13999 bp, 9 predicted proteins | sample ANMaggSSYBR01J11_FD_182132 | JGI IMG/M metagenome (GOLD analysis project Ga0255404, IMG submission 182132) | Sediment cell enrichment communities from methane seep in Santa Monica Basin, California, United Staets - ANME aggregate JGI... | ecosystem: Environmental > Aquatic > Marine > Cold seeps >...
TTCACCCAGCACAAAACCGTCCCTGTCCTTGTCAAAAGGCCTGCTGGCGGTTGACGGATCATCATTACGTCTTGAAAGCGCATAAATAACACCAAATCCCGCAAATGCCGGCTTTGCAACTACAGCTTCTGTCCCGCCTGCAAACATTATATCTGCCAGCCCCAGTTTAATCTGCATAACTGCGGTACCAATGGCATGATTGCTTGTAGCACATGCGGAATTGACAGAATAATTTGGTCCCTGCAGACCGAATGATTTAGCAAAATAACTGGGAGGTGTATTGGGAATCACTCCAACTACGTAAAACGGGGAGGTATTTTCCATGCCGTTTTTTTCCATGTTCAAAAATGCCTGGAAATGCTTCTCGGTTCCGGCATCGCCGGTTCCAATAATTGCACCGAACCTGTCTGGTGCCTTATTTACATCTTCTTCAGTAAAACCGGCATTGTGAAACGCCTGTGCAGCCGCAACATGGCCGAATACAATAAAACGCCCCAGTCTCCTGAGCATTTTCTTAGGTATATACTCAGTAAGATCCGGGTAATCAACTTCCGCTCCGATTCTTACTGGAAAATCACCTAGTTCAGTGTGCTGGGCTAAACGGATCCCTGATTTACCGGCAACAAGATTATCCCAAAATTCATCAACTCCATTTGCAATAGGATTTATAGTCCCCATACCAGTGACAACAACCCGGGTTTCATAGGGATTTCTTTTCACTTTTGACATGACTATATACCTTTGAATTAATAAAATAAAAACTGCCCATGGGCAGTCAGAACATAGAATATAAGAGGATTGGTTGTTTTTGTCAAATTTAAGTCAGTTATATAAACGATTATTACATTTATTTTACATTGATAACTGGACAATTATAAGATAGATTGATCAGCCATCTAATTGCTTCAAAATTTTATCAATTTCAATTTTTTTTGTATTCCTGCGCATATTCCCTGCATATATACCTGATCGAAGTATTCCAATGTTCCTTTTTCTTGTTATAGAAAAGCATCAAATATATGTCTGTACGGGTATCATTCCATTTAATATAGGACCGTAGTTCTACCGACTTACTGAATTTAATCCATTTCAGGTAAAAATACTCATCATACAGCTTTTTCAAAGCCACTTTGATATCACTGGGACCGCCATATTTCGCTTTGAGCGCAGCTTCCAGAAGGTTGAATTCCTTGGTAGGGATAAAAGATGTAAAATAATAACGGGCAGCAAGCAGCTTTCCTTTGTAAAAAAGGTAGGTAATCAGGCAGTCCTTATTTAGAATGGCCGTTTTGTAACACAGATAGTTTTTTATCTTGTTCGTAAACTGGGCCTTTTCTGCCTTAAGTACCTCAACCATGGTCATTTTCCACCTGGTTTTTCTAAAATCTGCAGTCTTTTTCTTTTCTTCTGCAGACAGGTTAATACATAGAAAAACTAACATAATACTATATATAACTTTATTCACAATCCGTCCTTCATCAAAAGGGGCCGTCCCGGATCCTGTACAATTTTCCCGGGCAGCACTACCTACATTATATACTTACTTTGAACAATTTCAATAAAAGTAAGGACATAATTTCCCGGGAAAAGTTACTAAAAAAAACCGGGGAAAAGGGATTACTTGTGGACTATTTGCAGGTCTGTCCTATATATGCTGTGCAGCAGGAGAAGGCCCTTTTTAGACAAAGGATTACCCCTTATAAATATCGTCCTCAATTTCTTGAGAAAAAAAACCGGCCTGGATATCAAGGTAAAACGATTATGATCAAGATACAATTCACGTACATTTCTAAGGCCTGAAATTCCGGCCGGCAACACCTTTAAAAGGTTTCCCGAAAGTGCGAGATAACGCAGCCTGCCAAGCTGTCCAATTTGCCGCGGCAGGACACCAAGCCTGTTGGCGGATAATACCAGTCTCTGCAGGTTTTTTAACGTGCATAAACCAACGGGGATATTGGTTAACTTGTTGGCATACAAATTTAAGTTCAGCAAGTTTTTCAGTTTCTTCACCCTCCCCGGGATATTTGTTAGTGAATTAATCATTAAGTTCAGCTTTTTGAGGTTTACCAGCTGAAAAAAACCAGTGGGAAGCCGGCTGATTTTGTTATATGCCAGGTCGAGTGTTACCAGGTTTGTTAGTTTACCGATTGCCGCGGGAAGATTTCTTATTTTGTTTTTCCTCAGGGAAAAGTGCTGTAATTCCTTTAATTTGGAAATCCCTTCAGGAAGAACTTCCAGGTTATTTGCATCAAGCTGAAGAAGTCTCAGGTTTGTCATACCGGATATGGCGCCCGGAATCACTTTCAGCTCATTACCGGATAAGGCAAGGCTCCGCAGCCCGGACAAATCTCTCAGGAACCCGGGAAAAACTGCTATTTTATTACCTCCCAGCTCGAGTACCTTGAGTTTTCGTAAATATTTTAGGGCCGGCGGAATGACTATAATGCTGTTTTTCCCTAAAAATAACATAGATAGATTTGACAATTTAGAAGCAGAATAGGGTAAAGACGCAATTTTATTAAGATTCAGTGACAATTTTTCCAAACGGTACAATTTGCCAATTGTTGCGGGAAGCCCCGGTAAATCATTGTTGTCAAGATTTAGGCAGACTAGATTGGTCAGTTTGCCAATTGACCGGGGCAGAGCCTTTAGATAGTTGTCAGTCAAATTAAGGTTTGTCAAATTATGCAAATTGCTAATTTGTTCAGGAATACTTCGAAACTCATTTCTTGATAAATTAATCGTGCGAAGATTTGTGAGAGTGAAAATGGCCGCAGAAAGATTCGTCAGCTCATTAAATTGCAGATCCAGCTTCCGTAATTGCTGAAATTTGCTGATCATGGCCGGTATAACAGTAAGATTCTGCAGGCTTAAATCCAGCCTGGTAATGCTGCCGTATGGAATAGGCCCGTAAGGACGGCCTATTGCTTTCCTGACAGCCGTTTCAAACCTGCTTTGAGGGCGGTGTTTCACTTGTTGTGAACAGGCAGCAAATATGAAATATATACTAATTGCAGCTATAATAAGATATTTAGCCATTTTGAATCAATAGATCCTTATTAGCCGGCAGCTACCGGGTTTTATACAGTGTATCATTTCGTACGGGGAAAGCCAAATTTTATATAAATATTATCCCTGTCAACAACCGGGTTCTGCAGGCCTTTGGTTTTCTTTGATACCAGTGCAATTACAAAGCGGCGTATCTCATCCGTACTTATAATGCCATCAGAATTCCTGTCTGCAATTACGCTTCCCAATGCCTTCAGTACAGCACCCGTGAAATAGCCGTTCCCTTTTTCACTATACCTTAGGGGTTCATAGGAAAGTTCCCCGCCCCTTGAACTGGAAAAAACAACTGCCCCGGAACGGCGAAAAAGGTCCATGTAAATAAAACAGCCGCGGGTAAGCAGCCAGCTTCTTCCCTTAGTACGACTAATCCTGCCCACACCTTTTAATTTTCTAACTGTACGGGCCCGCATACCCCTGCTCCCGGATGATACTAAAACTTTTTTTATTACAATGTCGTCAACATCCCCGGATTGGCATGTATCCATCAGGAAGAACTTTTTCCTGGGCTTAATCCCATGCAGAACCCCTTCTATAAGGTCAAAATTTGCTGCGGTGCTTCGCAGTTTTCCCAGGTCCGACTCATGAGTCAAAAAATAGTATGTTGCAGCCTTGTCTTTATCATGCAGCCCGTGGCCCGAAATAAACAGTACAACAGTGTCATCTACTTTTGCATTCGCCAGGAACGCTTTCGCTTTTTTAACAGCATTGACCGTGCAGTGCTCATTGATAATCGTTTTTGAATATACTTTCATGTACTTTCGGCGCATTTTGTAAAAAATATCCTCAAGATCGCCCACATCTTTATGGGCAAACACCAGGTTTCGTATTTTTTTGCTCTTATAGTTAGAAACCCCGAATCCCAGGAAATACAGGCTGCCCCTGCCCTTTTTTTTGCAGGAAGCCCAGGTTTGGTCCCGGTAGGATTCTATTCCTTTTTCATTAAAACAGGAAACTTCTATTTTATTTAACCCGGAAGAAAGTTCGACTGTTTCACTTATCGTATTATCCCGGCCGCGGCGTCCAAAGGCAGACCTGGTTTTTTGCCTGGAGAATCTTTTGCCGGATCCCGGGTAAACCGGAACATCATTTACATATACATTATAGCTGAGCAGCTTGTACCTGCGGTCCTTGAACCGTAATTTGAGATGTAAAAACGTCCCACGGGAAATTCTTGATACTATCCTGGCCTCCGGGATATTTATACCGCTGCGCAGGCGGCGTTCAGTATACCGTGTAAAGGAAGGAATAGAAAAAAGCCTATAGCGTTCAATAAACGTATGCTTTTTCCTAATAAAATACCGCCCCCAACGGTAACGGTAGCTTCGATTCAAGACAGCCCTGTCCTTCCAGGCAGACCGCCTGTATATGCGTCCATAGAAATCCCTTCTGGATATGCCGTTGGGTAGATAGCCAAAGCGGGCCAGCCTTTTTACATACTGCATATAATAGTGCTTTACCTGGGCACGGGTTCCAAGGCCCATTCTCCCAAGGATAATATCCGGCCTGTTTTTTTGTACAGCAAACTGGTCGATTCCATAAGCCTTTAAGCCGCCCGGGCTGGAGGAAAGCCCGGACACCATAGCTACCATTTTTCCGCCCTCAGGGGAGCCGTCGAAATAGCCGTCCTTTGTATACATGAGCCAGTCTTTTCCTGCGGAGATCAAGCTCATAGAACGGCCATTTTTCATATTAGTTACTACGATCCTGGAGTCACGCGAACCCGAGACAAAATACTTCCCATCGGGGCTAAAGCATATACTGTTGATTGCTCCTGTATGAGGAAAACGGGTTTTGATAATTCGGCCATTCACGGTAAAAAAAACCAGCTTATGAATGCTGTTAGCCTTATTGGATACACTAGCTGCCAATATTTTACCATTAGGGCTAAATGCCAGGCTGTGGACACTCCCAAGCCTGCGGCGGAATATACGAAGCAGTTTACCATTATAGAACCAAATTTTTATAATACCGGTGCTCCAGCTTCCACTCGCAAAAGTTTTCTTTTTCGGGTTAAAGGCAATCACAGCACCCATATATTCCTTCTTATAGGCGCGAATTGATTTAAACAAGCGGCCCTTACGGGAAAATAGCCGTAAAACACCATTGCTGTAACTGACAATAAAACGGCGCCCGCCCGGGCTGAAGGCAAGACGGTAAATACTCGGCTGTAAATACAACCTGCCCTTAAAAGGAACTCTTCTAATTACTTTTACTATTTTACCATGATAATTAAACAGGATGACCGCTCCCTGCATTGTTCCTGCTGCAATAAGCCGGCCGCGCGGGTCCAGGGCCATCGTCCGGCCCGAAAGATACAACCCCCTGCCCCGGGGAGCCCTCACAGTACGGATCAGCCTGCCCTGTTTGTTCCATATCTTGATGCTATTGTCCCCACCGGCTCCTGCAGAAATGATATAGCGCCCATCCGGAGAAAAGGCGGCGGATTCCACATTACGGATGTGTCCTTTTAATACAGCGGCTAACCTGCCGTCAGTATTCCAGATTTTTACATTTTTCCCTTCGGAGCATGAAACGATGCGTTTGCCGTCGGGACTGAAAGCTGCTGCCGCTATTTGACGTGTACGGGTTATTAATGCCTTTTGGAGCAAACTGTCACTTTTCCAAATTTTTAGTCCGACAACCTTTTTCCGGTTTCCTGACATACTTACCCCACTAGCAAAAGAATTTCCAAGGGGATTGTATTCCACACAATTGATCTCTGCACCAGCATTTCCCCAAGCCCTGCCCTTTCCGGAAAGATGCTGAGATGTTCGAAGAAACCGGCCATCAACCGACCATATCTTTACAGCTCCATAGTAATTTCCGGTAAGTATATAACGGCTGTCCGGGCTGACAGTCATGCACGTAGAATAATGGACATCCTTCTTCACTTTATACATAATATTCCAATTATATGTATTCCTAACAATGATTGAGCCTTGCCCGGCAGAAACCAGGTATTTTCCATCCTGCGTAAAAGCTACACCCTTGACATAATCACTATGGTCATCAAACGACCTAAGCAGTTTTCCCTGTGTACTCCAGGTTTTAACCTGTTTATTATATGAGCTTGAGGCAATGATCTTTCCACCGGGATTAAAGGAAAGCCCGGTTACCCTGGAATCATGGGCTTGTATTGTCTTAAGTTTTTTCAGGCGCCTTGAAAAAACCACGATAGAACCTCTATAAAAACCGGCTATTATCAGCTTCCCGTCCGGGCTGCAGGCAAGACTGGAAACCGGGCCAAAACGAAAACCACTTACCCTGCGGATAAGCCGACCTGCTTTGCTCCAAAGAGAAAGGGCCCAGGTTTTTTTATTTGAGTTACCCGAACCTGAGATAAAACTTTTCCCGTCAATACTATATGCCAATGTATTAACAGGTCCCTCGTGCGCCCGGTAAGAATGGACAAGCATTACTTTGCCTGACCAAATTTTGATTATCCCCTGTCCTGAACCTGAGACCAGGATGGTCCCATCCGGGCTGTATGCCAGGCTGCTCACAGATGAAACATGCCCGTTTTGAATAACAATCCGGGGATTCCCGCTTTTCGAGTACAGAGCTGACGTAAAAACTATTGATATTAAAACGACTAAATAAAAGACCTGTTTTTGCATATTATTTTCCTGCTGAAATTTAGTATAGTCTAAATCTATTTGGTCACAATTGCCAGGGGTATTAGGTGTTTCGCTTACTGAAGTATTTCCTCAATTAGATCCTGCAAATTATCGTAGCTAAAGGGTTTTGGGAGGCATTTGAAAACATTGTGAAAACGATCCCGAAGGGAAACTTTATCAAAATCTTCATAGGCGGATATAATTATAACCGGTGTTTGAATGCGGCGGGTTTCCATTTCCTTTAGAATATCAGTCCCTTCAATATCATCCAGGTGCATATCAAGCAGAATCAGGTCCGGCTTTTTTTTCAGGATATCAGCCATAACCTTTTCCCCGTCATCCTGTTCACAGACATTATACCCTTCTTCTTCAACAAATTCGGATATAAATTTCCTGATCAGGTCAGTATCTTCAACAACCAGTATTGTTTTCTTTTTTTCATTTTCGTTCATAAAATGCTCACTGAATTTCAACTCAATTGACCGGTAAACCAGTTAAAATATAATACCAGAGTATACACCTTTTTATGATAAATACCATTGAAATCTAATAGAAGAATTAGTGCTGTAAGCTCTCCCCTGTAGGGGAGCGCTTACAGCACTAATTCCATTAAAAGCAATTGCTTTATAGATATATTTCTCCTCTTACTGCCTACAAACCTGCTCATTCGCGAAGACGCTGCTACCGCAGCGAAGGCTCATGAGCAGGTGCAGGCAGTGCGAGGAGAATCGTATGGGATCAATTGTTTGGGAAACTTTGGATCCTTTTTGTATTTTTTACAAACGGAATCAAAATAAATACACCGGCTGTTTTAAGGCCGGTACCAGGGAGCTCCATATGACCCCCACCAGTCTAAATGAACTTTTCAAAAATGCAGAAATACCTCTCTCCCCAGAGCAGCTGGAATTACTCCAAAAATACAAGCAGTTCCTCATGGAATCCAATAAAAGTAAAAACCTCATATCCCGAAAATCGGCCGATACTTTTGACCTCCTTCACCTGCTTGACTCAGCCATACCACTGTCCAAACTGCCCCGCCTTAATCCTGTAATCGACCTGGGAAGCGGCGGAGGTCTTCCGGGAATAGTATTAAAAATCATGGAGCCGGGTATTGATATGACACTGTGTGAATCAAAGGCTAAGAAAATTAATTTCTTGCAAAAGTGTATAGAAATTCTAAATTTGGAAGGAATCCGGGTCTTCAATCCGACCCGCCAAAAACCGGAAAAAAAATACGGTTTATTAGTCTGCCGGGCTTTCGGCAGCCTGCGAAAAATCAGAAATGTTGCAAAAAAATACCTGGCCAAGGGCGGAAAAATAGCCGCTTATAAAGGCAGGGCTGACACTCTAAAAGAAGAGCTCAAAATCCTGGGCCCGGACAAAGTGAGAATAATCCCCTATCATATTGCAGACGGGGACTCCCAATTGGAGAGACATTTAATAATAATCGAGTAGGCAGATTCCCTACAGGATGTAGGCAGATTTCCTACAAGTATGCAGGCAGAGTACCTGCCGGTATCCAAAAGATATAATTTCAAATACTATTTTTATTTACAGAAGGATCAATATATGGGTAGAAAAATCGCAATAGCCAATCAAAAAGGCGGGGTTGGTAAAACCACGACCGCAATTAACCTTGCTTCCGGGCTTGCCAGGCTGGGTAAAAAAGTACTGCTGGTAGATATAGATGCACAGGGAAATTCATGCAGCGGACTCGGGCTTTCCCTGCCCGATGATCATAAATCCATGTATGACGTGCTTATGCTGTCAGAACCGATTCAGCAGATTGTCTGCCGGACTAACATAACAAACCTGGAACTCGCCCCTGTTAACAGCAACCTCTCCGGGGCTTCTGTTGAAATGGTTGAGGTGGAAGACAGGGAATACCTGTTAAAAACAGCGCTTAAAATAGTAGTCCCATCATATGACTACTTAATAATCGACTGTCCGCCTTCACTTGACCTGCTTACGCTGAATGGGCTCACCGCGGCAGACTCAGTACTCATTCCAATTCAATGTGAGTATTATGCACTTGAAGGTATGGCAAAATTAATGAAAACTGTAAGCCTGGTACAAAAAGGTTTGAACCCCAATTTGAAAATAGAAGGCGTTCTGCTGACCATGTATGACAGCCGGACCAACCTTTCCAACCAAGTGGTTGAAGAAGTATCTTCATACTTTAAAGACAAAGTGTACCAAACCATTATCCCCAGGTCAGTAAAAATATCTGAAGCACCGAGCCACGGTCTGCCTATTGATCAGTATGACCCTACCGGTGTAGGTTCAAAAAGCTACGCAAAACTTGCAGAGGAAGTAATCCAACATGGCTAAAAAAGCACTAGGAAAAGGGCTCGGCGCCCTTATTACCCAGCATTCAGCTCCCGGGAAAACAACTGCAGAAATAAAGGGTTCCCTGGAGATTGACATCAATGAAATCGAATCAAACAAAAACCAGCCCCGTAAATATTTCGCCCAGGAAGAGCTGCACGGCCTTGCAGATTCAATCAGATCAGTAGGTGTCATCGAGCCGCTTGTGCTGCGCCGCAAAGGTAATAAGTATGAAATAATAACCGGCGAACGCCGCTGGCGCGCTTCAAAGCTTGCAGGCCTAAAAAAAGTCCCCGCCATAATCAAAGATGTTTCTGATAATCTTAGTATGGAAATGGCCCTGATTGAAAACATTCAGCGTGAAGACCTTAACCCGATTGAAGAAGCAATAGCTTATAAAGAGCTGTTGGAAAACCTGAATATAAAACAGGATGAACTCTCCAAACGTGTCGGGAAAAGCAGGGTTGCTATTTCAAATACAATCCGCCTGCTCACCCTCCCCGCAAGTGTCCGCTCAATGATCATTGAAGGACGCATTTCTGCCGGCCATGCACGTACCTTACTGCGCCTGCGCTCAAAAAATCAAATCGAATTATTAGCGGAAAAAGCTGTAAAAAAAGGGTACTCGGTAAGAGAGCTGGAGAAAATAACCGCGGGACTGGATACAAAAGCAAAACCATCCAAGAAGAAAAAAACAGCGAAAAAGGCGCCCGAAGTCGAAGACGTGGAAAGCCGCCTCCAGGAATTTTTCGGTACCAGGGTCAATATCAACCAAGGTAAAAAAGGAGGAAAGATCGAAATCATTTACTATGACCTGGGTGACCTGGAACGTATCCTGGAAGCAGTCGAGCATCAGACTGAACTGGAACTGTGACTATTTCTTGTTGATATAAGTTTTATTTATCCACTCTTTCCTGTTCGCTTTGTCCCTCACTTCGAATAAAACATCATTCTTTGTTTCTTTATGACGGATATTACCCTGTCCTGTTTACCGCCTTTTACAATTTCACCGGACTTGATAAACAGGCTATGATCAGAAGATGGAAATATGCTGGATGTTTCACGTGAAACATCCAGCATAACTAAAGATGCAGACCTGCCCAGGCGGGAAAAATGTTTCACGTGAAACATTTTTCCCGGAAAAAAACAGCGGTATTAAATGCAATTTTTCCTGTGCTGAAAAACCAGCACTTATTTATGCCGGAATTTCGGCATCTGTAATCAGTACTTTTTTACGTATCTTTATGTTATGGAACTAGAGTTTTCAACCGGATTATTGATTCAGCAAACCACAGAAAGCAGCTCACAATAAATGAAACACGTCTGTTTTATTCAGCCGCCGATAGAGGACTTTTACGCCACCCCGGTCAGGCGCCAGCCGCTAGGCATTCTCTACCTTGCAGCCGTCGCAGAAAAATCGGGTTGGACCACTTCTCTTATTAACGGGCATTCACCGAAGAAAAAAGTTATCCCTATCCCCGCTGAGTTTAATTACCTTGTTAAACATTTTCAAGACAGTAACAAATCTTCACCATTTCCTTTCAAGAACTACTACCATTTTGGCTTGAGTTACGACGCAATCAGGAAAAGGATTCGGGAAACAAACGCCGACCTGTTTGCCGTCTCCGCCTTGTTCACACCTTACTTCCAGGAAACTGACAGGGTTATGGAATTGGTTCGCCAGGAACACCCGCGAAAACCAATTGTTGTGGGCGGCAACCATGCGACCATGTACCCGGTTTATTACCTGGAAAATTCCAGGGCAGATTATGTTATAGCCGGCGAAGCAGAAGCAGGATTCGCTTCTTTGCTGCAGGCTATAGACAAAACAGGAACACAAGCGGACAGCATAAACGGAGTACTAACGGCAAACTATATAAGCCCGGAAAGCAAATCTCCTACCCCGGAAAATCTCAACCTTCTCCCCTTCCCTGCCCGGCACCTGCTTAAAAAACGTTCCTTAAAAATTTACAAACAAAATGGAACATCACTGCTTTTCTCCCGGGGCTGTCCTAACCGCTGCCGATTCTGCACCTCCCGGTTTACATTCGGTTTAAAATACCGGACACGTGCTGTTGAGAATCTGCTGGCAGAAATGGGACAATGTCATAAGCAGTTCGGTATCACCTTCTTTAACTTCGAAGACGACAATCTTTTTCATGACCCTGTGCAGTCCATTAACTTGTTGGAAGGACTCATCCGGTTCAAAGAAACAACATGTTCGGAACTGGACCTTGCAGCAATGAATGGTATTTCACTTGAGCATGTAGAACCTGATTTACTTAACATCATGAAACGAGCCGGGTTCAGTGAAATTAACCTGTCGCTTGTAACGGCATCTCAAAAGCAGCAGGCCAAATTACTGAGGCCATTTCAAAGTAAAAAATTTGAATCAATCAGTAAGCGGGCAACAATACTTGGCATGAATGTCAGGGCCTACTTCATCCTGGGCTTACCCAGTCAAACCCTCGATGAAATTACTCATACCCTGGGCTTCATCAGGGGCCTGGGTATAAAGGCATTTCCATCCGTATATTATAATGTTATAAACAAAGAACAAAAGGATTGGAAAATTCAGCGGTCATCCGCCTTTGCCAATGAGACCGAACATCTTTCCAGGGAAGACTTATTGTCCTTATTTCATAAGTCCATGCTGACAAATATTGAAGACAAGACAAGCACAATTACCTGAATGCAGGTGAAAAGAAACCAATAAACAGGTGTAGAGAGTGGCTTTTCCATTTGGAATGGCCCTGCAGGCCGTCTATGCGCGTTTCAGGGGGTAGTTTTTAGCGAAAACCCCATATCTACTGGGAAAATTAGAAAAAATCAGGTTTCTAGATTACCTGAAAATCCTGACCGGGCACTGGCCCCGGAAAGGGATTATCCCGGCGATGGCCCTGGCACATGCAAGCACAGAATTAAACCGGTGATAGAAAGTGGCGATATAGGAAAAGTTGCCTTTTACCCTGGAAACGAAATAGGGATTCTGAAATGATACAATAACTACTTTTTTCTTTTTAAGCTTTGCCAGTAATTTGACAGCTTTTGTATCATGAGTGGTAGCACCGGCATAAATAACCAGGTCGTAGCGGCGGGCCCTGTTATAAGCCAGCCGGGCCTGGTAATAAGACACCTTGAAACTGATGGGCAGGGTATGTACTGTTCGGGCTAGTTTCCTTTTATAAAGATACTGCTTCATTCGCCAGAGAAATCCGCGGTGGTAAGAAACCACTAATACAGACCGGGTAGGCCTGATGGGAAATATCCCGGCGGGATCTCTTACCAGGGTGACAGCTTTCTCCGCAACCGTGTTCGACAATTTTTTATATTCCGGGGATAGGCAGATTTTCATAGACTTACGATAGGACAAAAATTTTGGCTTGAACATGTCATACCGCAGCTTCACCCGGAGAATACGCCTGACCGATCTGTTAATACGTTCAACAGAAATAGTCCCTTTTTTAACAAGATTTACAAGGTGCCGCATAAGTCCCTTATTTATTCCAAAGGAGAGGCTTGTACTGATAATGTCACAACCGGCCTGGATGGCCATTCTGACAATCTTCTGATATGAGTACCTGCGGGACAGGGCAGCCATGTAAATATCGTCTGTCATAATGAGTCCATTATACCCTGCCCTTTTGCGGAAATAGTTTTTGATTATCTTTGTGGACAGGGTTGCTGTTAGCTTGTCAACTTTCTCATATATAACATGGGCAGTCATCACTCCGGGCATGAGCCGGGAAGAAAACCTGCTGAATACATTAAAGTCTGTTTTCTTAAGCAAGTTAAACGATGCCTTTACTTTTGGCAAAAACCAGTGGCTGTCCAGCTTTGTCCTGCCGTGCCCGGGGAAATGCTTGGCAATGGCAATAAGGCCGGCTTTTTTCATTCCCATCATGGTTGCTTTACCAAATTCGATAACCTTGCGCTGCTTGTCGGAAAAAGCCCTGAACCCGATAACCTGGTTCCTGTCATTGTAATTTACATCAAGAACCGGCGCATAATCCATATTGATCCCGCAGGCCAGGAGCTGCCTGCCCAGTGCTTCACCCACCCTGTAAGCAATATTAGTGCTGCCTGTCGCCCCTACCGCCATTGCGCTGGGGAAAAGGACTACATTCCTAAGGAGGCGGTTAACGTTGCCCCCTTCCTGGTTTATGGATGTGAACATGGGGATGGGCACCCGCCACTTACGGTGCGCCTTCCTGATATAATCACACATCCGTTTTACAACTACTGTGTTTTCCAGCTTATTCCCCAAAATGATTATCCCGCCCGGTTTCAACCGGTGCAGGTACCTGTATATGGCCCATCCCGGCCTGTTGCTGTAAATAGGTACAATAAACATTTGTGCCACTTTTTCCCGGAGACTCATTTTTCCTAATATATTTTCAACTTGTAATTTTATATTTGCTGTACCCTGAAGAGACAGGGCCAGAACGAGTGTTAATATGGCCGCTGTTAGTAAAATCAGTTTTTTCATCTTATAGTCTCCCTAATAGGTTATTGGCGATGGGATTACCGCATAAAACGCAGCTCACGCCAAAAAGCACACGAATTTTTATATAATAAAATTTATTGAAATTATATCCATTTTTCTGTTAAATTCTTTAAATAAGTAAAAAAAGCCAAATCAACCCGGAGACAACAATGGATTCCTATTCCTACTATGATGAGAAACGAACTTTTCCACGCCTGAGAAACGCCCTGTTTGTAAAATATGAAATCCGTACTGATCTCAATAACGTAATTTCCTCCGGTATATCGACAACGAGGGATATCAGCCTTGGGGGAATGAAACTGGTTTGTGCAGCGCCGGTTAAACCGGGATATATTGTCAAACTCATAATCCAGCTGGATAAAGTAAATAAAGTGGGTGTAATCGCGACTGTTGTCTGGGTAAGTGAAATGCGGCCCGGCCAATACATGATCGGTCTCAAGTTTGCTAACCTGGAGGGTCTCGACAGGCAAATGCTTGT
>Ga0255404_1013_pt1 | contig 13855 bp, 9 predicted proteins | sample ANMaggSSYBR01J11_FD_182132 | JGI IMG/M metagenome (GOLD analysis project Ga0255404, IMG submission 182132) | Sediment cell enrichment communities from methane seep in Santa Monica Basin, California, United Staets - ANME aggregate JGI... | ecosystem: Environmental > Aquatic > Marine > Cold seeps >...
TCATTTTTCTTTTCCCTGATAGCCAATCGGTGACTGTTGGGATACTCCAGTTCAAGCCTCCTTATGCTATTCTCATTACTGCCACCATTCCCGCCGACAGGATATTCGCATGAACCAGACACTGAATTGGCTGCCACAAAACGAAGCCGGGAGTCCTGGACTTTCAGCTCTATCCTGATCCACGATTTCCTGGGATTCTCCCCGGCTCCATGTACAAAGCAGCTTTCCACGAAAGAGTATAGTATCAGAGGTGCAATCTTTAAACCACTCATCTGACCCTCAGATTCAAAATGAACCTTCAGCCGGTCACCGAACCTCAATGTCTCAAGTCCGATATAGTTTTCTATCATCTCTACCTCTTTCTCCAGTAACACTTTATCACTTTCACTCTCATTGAAGAGATAATGAAGAACGGCTTTTAGCTTTTTCACTGTAGGTTTGAGATGCTCAGGCCGGTAAATTGAGATTGAATAGAGGTTATTAAAATTATTGAATATCACATGAGGATCCATCTGGTGTTCAATCAGCTTCAGTTCTGCCTCCAGCTCCTTTCTTTGCAACTCCCTGTTGTTCAATTCCAGGGTGTAGTGATCCCTCGCAAACTTTACAAGAGCAAAAATGGCAACAATAAAGGTCATATCTTTTGTATTCACAACCAGAGCCTGCAAAGAGATCAGACTGCCGGAGATGGCATTTTCAGGAGCAATGGCCTGATAAAAAATATAATCTGAAAAGAGGAACTTCAGTAACGACAATCCCAGTCCGGCCAGCACGAAGGAGATGAAAAAAACAATTATTCTCCGCTTCAATAACAATTGGGGAATCAGCAGGTAAACCGTTATATATGCATACCCAAAAAAAAAGATTGCATTGGTAAATACCATGGCATACCCCCGCCAGAAACTTCCTGGTTCTCCGGTACGTGAATATGCCACCCATGCGAAAAGAAGCACCATGGTCAGGAACAGAACCAGATGCCTGAAAATCCTTATAATTATCTTCTGACTGAGTAACAGATTGTACATCTGTTAAAAATAGCTTTCATATGGTGAACTACCATCTATTATCAACCATGGATTGGTTGTAGCACATCAACTGCGTTAAACAGCACATCAAAACAGTTATCAGGTATTTTTAAGTCGTTTACCATGGTTTTTCTGCCGCTGACTGAATTGTTTTAAAAAAAGGGTGTAAATTTGTTATGTTAACATGTAGTTCGTAAGACTGTTTTCGTGTTTCTTGGTTTTTTACCCTAATTATAGTTGCAGATAACCATAATGTTGGTTGTTGATGACTAATAATCTTACAATGCATGAAAACAAGGTGTTTGATAGTAGATGATGAGCCGCTGGCCAGAGAGTTAATTCGTGGGCATATCCAGAAACTTGAGAATTTTGAAATTGTAGATGAGTGCGACAATGCCATGAAAGCCATGGATGTCCTGCGCAATCATACCATCGACCTGATGTTCCTCGACATCAAAATGCCACAGATGACAGGGATCGATTTCCTGAAAACACTAAAGCGTCCTCCAAAAGTGATTATTACCACGGCATACAGCCAGTATGCCCTGGATGGGTTTGAACTGGATGTGGTAGATTACCTGATGAAGCCGGTTACCTTCGAACGCTTTTTTAAATCGGTCAATAAATATTTCCAGTCCGGACAGTCAGAAACAGTCGAACTGGAGGGTGGCAATGGTGTAAACAACGAAGCGTTTATCTATGTCAAAGAGAATAAGAAGGTTATCAAGATATACCTGAAAGAGATCCATTTCATCGAAGGTTTGAATGAATACATCAGGATTCATACCGATAACCGTAGGGTAGTAGTGAAAAGCAGTCTGCAGGGCATAGAGAACAAATTGCCCTCTGAACAGTTTATCAGAATCCACAAATCATATATTATCTCCATTCCGAGAATCAGGGCATTTAACGCTACCACCATTGAACTGGAGAATGCCAAACTGCGAATCGGAAGAAACTACAAAAACCAGGTTTTTAGCGCCCTTCACTACAAACAGGAAATGTAAAATGAAAAATTCTTTTGGGTTGACCGCTCTTCTGCTGTTGCTGGGGCTGTCAACAATCACCGCAAGGGAACCGGCTGTCAATGGTAACGGTTCCCCGGACAGTGCTGTTCATGTAACCATTATCTATGACAACTACCAGGCCTATCAGAACCTGGAAACCGACTGGGGCTTTGCCTGCCTGGTGGAATACCAGGGAAAACAGCTTCTTTTTGATGCGGGCAGAAAAGCTGAACTCTATAAAAAGAATGTGAAGCTACTGGGTATTAAACCCAAAGAGATTCCAACACTGTTTATCTCCCACGAGCATGGTGACCATACCGCCGGCATCCCGTGGATCACTGAGATCAATCCATCAGTTAAATGCTATCTTCCGGCATCCTATGCTGACCAATTAAAGGCCAGTGGAACACTTCCTCCCAACAGCACAGGGGTGGAGAAACCTACACACCTGTATGGCCCGTATTACTCCACCGGCGATGATTTTGTTGCCTTCAGGGAACATGGACTGGTGATTAAAACAGAGAATGGCGGAGTACTTATTACAGGCTGCGGACATCCGGGGGTTGTAAGGATGGTGGCAGTTGCAGAAAAAGAGCTGGGTATTGAGATACATACCGTTATTGGCGGGCTGCACCTGATGCATAAATCCGAAGCAGAAATGGAACAAATTGCTGCCACCTTAAAAGAGATGGGAGTCAGGCAGATCTGTCCCACCCACTGTACCGGGGATAAATCCATTGCCTCACTTAAAGCATCGTTTGGTGATGGCTATATCGCAGGAGGTACCGGTCGAAAAATCACAATCCACTAACTTCTAATTAAAAAGAGGCGGCCCGTTTGAGCCGCCTCTTCTATTCTAACTATTTAATCTGTCAATCTTCCGTTCCATCATCCCACCATACACCGTTGTAAGCGGTTACTGTGGGTACGTTCTCAGCATTACCTGAGATCTCGTTCTGAGGATAGGGGAATCTGCGAGGAGCCTCAAATGGATTGGTCAGGGTCGGAAAACCGGTCCTTCTCCACTCTGCAAATGCCTCAACCGATCCATAAGGCCAAAGGTGTATGTACTTCTGGGTATAGATCATATCTGTGGTGAGGTTTGCTGCATCGGTGGGCAGCACCTCTGGCTGTGCCTTGTAAACTTCTGCAGATGCGGTATCAACCCCTGCCTGCATCAGTGCGGCATCCAATCCGGCTTCATAGGCTGCAAGCGCTGCGGCTGCATCGGGAGCGGCTTTTCTCAAATGACATTCAGCCTCAATGAACTTCAGTTCAGCATAGGTCATAATGGGCAGCGGAGCTGTGGCATAGATCACATTGTCTGACATCCTTGAATAGATTGTCCCTGCCTGATCCTCTTCGGAAGTTCCATTTTGAGCCGGCACATATACTCCGTTCAACTGGGTACAGAAAAGAGGGATCCTTGGGTCATTCACTGCATCAAGAATATCATAGAAAGTCACACTGATTGAGTGATGTCTCCTCTCATTCTCCTCCTGGAACCAGGTATTTTCGTGGCCCAGGTCATTTGACCAGTTATCGAAGGTGAAATCATCTTCCATGGAAGCAAAACCATTGGCTGCTGCTGCCAGCGCAACCGCAGCAGAACCTGAAGCATCAATGTTACTCAGTCTGTTGGCAGCCCTGGCTTTCAGCGAGTATGCTGCCATGATCCACGCATCAGGATCACCGTCATAAATATAATCCTCTCCGCCGGTTGTGCTGATATGTTCCTTCTGAAGATCCGTGATCGCTTCATCCAGCTGGACCTGCATAGCGGCATAAATCGACTCCTGTGTATCATACACCGGCTTCCTGTTCTCGGCACCCAGTGATGCTTCGCTATAGGGAATTCTTCCCCATGTGTCGGTGGAAGCAAGAAAGGTATAGGCTTGCAGGATCTTGGCAATCCCCACATCGATCCACTTTCCCTCTTCACTACCACCTTCTGATCCTTTTTCTATAATGATCTTCAGGTCGGGTAATAATCTGGGATAGATCTGGAAGGCCCAGCTGTTTTCACTGAGTTGTGAGTTGATGTTGGCACGCCTGTCGGCATCACGCATCTGACCGTGAGCGCCGGCTGTCTGTTCAACAAAAATAGAGCTGTACCACGCCAGGGTGGTTCCCGTAACCCAGTAGGGTGTGGCTGCTGTACAACCCGACATCAGCATGCTAATGGGTACATCAGTCGGGTTGTTCGGATCCGTATCGATCTCATCCATGATCTCATCGCTGCACGAAAAAGTGAACAGCATGAGCAGGAGTAAACTGAATATTGAAATATATTTTTTCATCTTAACTGTGGGTATTTAAAAGGTTATTTTTAGACCACCGCCAAAGGACTTGGTATTCGGCAATGAGACATATTCAAATGCACCAATCCCGTTCCCCTCTGCTGTACTCGATTCCGGGTCGAAATTGGGATAGTCGGTCCAGAGCGCCAGGTTCCTTCCATTGGCAAACAGGGAGATGGAACTGATAAAAGTGTTGTTGAACCAGCGTTGTGGCATGTCATAGCTGATAACCACCTCTTTCAACCTAAGCAGAGTCTTATCGAAAATCCTCGATTCAGCAATACCCCACTCAACGGTACTGTAGTAGTCCTCCCCTTTCAGAATCTCAATGTCATTGTCTCCATCGAGAATCAGATCTCCTGTAGCGGGATCCATGTAACCTTTGACCGTATTAGGCAGGACCACAGGAGTTTCCCTGTCTTCACACACCTGGTCAGCACCGTAATTCCTGAGAAGCGCATTCAAACCACTGGAGATATATCCACCTTTGGAATAGAAGAACTGAGCCGTAAAGGAGAATCCTTTGTAGCGCAGGATATTGGTCAGACCGGCATCCCAGTCAGGATTAACCTTTCCGAGAATCTTCTCATCTCCACCCTGCAAGGGCATTCCGTAGAACGGATTGTCTTCACCTGCAACAGTCTCCCTTGAATCCACAACGATCTGTTCGTTGTCATCCCTCACATAGCCACTACCAAAGATTACCGGATAGGGATGTCCTTCATAGGCATAAGCTCCCACACTGGTAAAATTCTGCCAGCCGGTCTGGACACGCTCCACTCCGGGGGCAAGTGCAATCACCATATTCTCGTTCTTAGAAAAGTTGGTTAGGATCTCCCACTCAAAACCACCACTGGTCCGAAAAGGTACGATGGAAAGAACCACTTCATGACCCTTCGATTCCAGTTCACCCGCATTTCTGTACTCTCCACGGAAACCGGAAGAGGCTGCCAGAGGAACGTTAAAGATCTGATCGGTTGCATTCACATAGTAGTAGGAGTAGTCGATCCCCACTCTGTTCTCATAGAACCGCAGGTCTGCCCCTATTTCATAGGTAGTAATATTCTGAGGTCTCAGATCACTTGAGAGCAGGGTTGATTGCAATGTAAATGCAGGATTCCCACCGTAAGGAAAGGTGAAATCGTTGTTCAGGAACCCGCTGCCAAGCCCTTCATTATCCTCCTTGGCCGTGAACAGGGTCCTTGTGGCATAAAGGGCACCAGCCTGTCCCATCTGGGAGTAGGAGGCTCGGATTTTACCAAAGGGCAGTACCTGCTGGTCAGCCAAAAAGTCCAGTTCTGTAAAGATAAATCCTAAAGAAACCGAGGGGTAGAAATAGGACCTGTTTCCGGAAGGCATATTGGAAACAATGTCGTTCCGTCCGGTCACAGTCAGAAACAACATGGAGGCGTAATCAGCTGTTGCACTTCCGTAAAAACCAACAACCCGCTGTCGGGTTAACTCCTGAAATACCGTCTGTGCACCCGTATTTGAGATATGGTCAAACCCACCGATGGTAATATTGGTACCTGTCATGGAGTGAGTCTGTGTGGTAATATCATAGAACTCATTACCAAGAATCAGATCCAGTCCGATATCACCAAAATCCTTGGTAATGCTGATGCTTGCATTGGAGTTAAGCTCCTGCCTCTGGTAGTTATAGTCATCGATCTGACCACCCGCAGGTTCCATTCCGAATTCAGGGTATCCTCTACCCGCTCCGCCGGAACCCAGGGAGATCACTTCATGTCCTGTGGTTAAAAACCTGTCCAATCCGATCCGGTAATTGATACGCATCCAATCGAATGGCTGATAGCTGATGGATGTGTTTCCAAAGAACCTGTTTGTGACCTCATTGTAAGAGTTGTGCGCAAGGGCCCAGTAGGGATTGTCCATGGCAAACCGGTAGTGATACTGGCTGTAAGGATCTGATTCGCGTTCAAAAGGCTTATTGGTCAGATCATAGCTCCGCGGTGCAAAATAGACCGTGAACAATGGGTTGGCCAGGTTACTTCCACCGGGGATCTTATCGATATCCACTGTTGATACATTGACCGAGACCGTTGCTGACCACTTATCTCCCAGATCGAAATATCCATTGAATTTGGCATTGTTCCTGGTCATCCCGGTGGTCTCGATAATCCCTTTCTGATCTGTACGACCAATTCCCAGGCTGTAATTAGCATTGTCCGTTGACGAAGAGATATCGATGGAGTTGGTAAAGGTATACCCCTTCTGAAAGAAATCCTCCTGATTGTCATACACCCTTGGAACCTGGGTCGGGGCAGAGCCGTCGAAGGTCTCATAGGGATTATCAAAGAAAAGGTTCTCCTCCTGGGTTTGATAGTTTTGAAGGGTATCGATGCGCGGTCCCCATGAACCGGACGACCACAGGTTCAGAACGCCACCGTTGCCCTGAGCATAAGTGGATTGCAGTTCTGGCAGACGACTGATCCTGTCTGATGAAAAACTGCTGTTCACTGTAACCAGTGTCTTCTTACCGGCGGTCCTGGCTGCAGATCCGCTCTTGGTGGTGATAACAATAACACCATTGGAGGCCCTTAAGCCATAAAGCGCAGCAGCTGTGGCACCTTTCAGAACGGAAATGGATTCGATATCTTCCGGATTAAGGTCCACAATCCTGGAGGATGGGTTGGTACCCTCTCCTACATTTTCCACAAAAGCTTTGTTAGAGGCGATGGGCATTCCATCCACCACATAGAGAGGTTGGTTAGAGCCGGTGAGGGAGACATTCCCCCTGATTGTTATGTGCGAAGTAGCACCCGGCATTCCGCTGGATTGCTTCACATTTACACCGGCTATCTTGCCCTGGAGTGATTTTGAGATATCCATGTTCTTGGCACCGGAAATCTGGCTTTCGTCGATCTCCTGGACCGAATAACCCAGAGCCTTCTTCGACTTCCGGATTCCCATGGCAGTTACCACAACTTCATCAATCTCCAGCAGGTCCGATTCCATCACCACATCCACCTGGTTCTGGCTGCCAACGCTTACCTCCTGGGTTGCGAGGCCCACGAAGCTAAAAACCAGGACATCCGATCCACCAGGCACATCGATCTGGAAATTCCCATTGGCATCGGTAATGGTTCCTGAGGTAGTTCCCTTAACACTTACCGTAACACCCGGCAACGGTTCTCCGTCTTCAGCGCCGGTCACAACACCGGAAACAACCCGGGCCTGACTAAAAATGGTCAGGGTACCAAACGCCATGAATAGCAGAAAGCATAATACTTTTTTCATAGACTTAGTTTTAGATTAACTTTTAGAAATTCAGTCTGAAGAAAGCAGAAAGCAAACTGTTTATCTAATTATATCAAGCAATGGCGGGCTATTGGGGCCATTCGGCCTTTTCAATTCAGTTCATGTCCATTGACAGTCCGAACGCCGTCATTGATGGGGCTTTTCAGTGTCATTGACTGAAAAATATCACCTTCAGCAGGAAAAAAACGCTCTTTTCGTCGGGTCAAATGGGGGTAGAACGGGGGTCAACGGAATGGGTTCAGAGGTGGGGAACAAAACCTCTGAAATGCCTCAAAAAGTCTATTGATATTTAAATTTTAATATATTTATATAGTTATATACCAAAACTAACCTCTATGCTAACTGCTACTGACTATCTGATTATCGCTGCCTATTTTCTTGTAATTCTTGTTGTTGGAGCCCTTACAGGGAGAAAACAGGAAAAGGAAGAGTTCCTGATCTCCGGCCGGAAACTCACAACACTTCAGGCCACCACCACCATCTTCTCCAGCCGCATCGGGGCAGCCATCCTGCTTACCTACACTGCCCTGGTCTATTTGTACGGAATGGGTGCATTGTGGTACTTTGTGGGTTCTGTATTCGGACTGTTTGTCTTTTACTTCTTCGGGTTGAAGGTGAAGAAGCTTGCAGATAAGGAGAAATTCTATACCATGCCGGACTTCTTCTTCTTTCTGAAGGGAAAAACTGCCGGCTACCTGGCCACCATCACAACCATTATTATTATGTTCGGATGGGTGGTACTCAATTTCACAGCCGGGGCCAAACTGGTGTCGGAATATACACCCATCACCTACGATCTGTCGGTAGTCATTGTTGGAGCCATCATCCTTGTATACCTGATTGCAGGCGGATTCGATGCCGTGGTAAAGACCGATATCATTCAAACCTTCGGTATCTTCCTGTTATTTGTACTGATGATGTACCTGCTGACCACCACCAGCACCAAGCCCGGACTGGCGTTCATGGACCTATTCAGCATCCCTGCCAGTCAGATCGTCAGCTTCTTCCTTGCAGGTTTCTTTATCCCCATGGCATCACCTGAGCTCTGGCAAAGGGTCTATGCCATCAAGGATAAGAAGAACTTCAGGCGAAGCATCATTCTTTCATCGTTATTCTATATCATCGTCGGTTTTATCCTGCTGTTGATCGGACTGGTCATTCGTACCGATATCCCCGGCATCACTCCCGATACCTCCCTGATTGTTGGATTCAGCAGGCTGTTGCCGGTGGGACTGGCAGGTTTGTCGGTGGTCATTATCTACTCCTCTGTCTCCTCCTCGGCCGACACATACATGTTCACCGCTTCCGCTTCTGTAACCCAGGATTTCCTGGAGAAAACAGGTTTAACAAAGAAAGAAAACCTGAGAACCACCATGCGTTACAGCATGGTGGTTCTGATGATACTTGGCGTATCCATGGCCCTGATACTTCGAGATATTGTGGATGCCACCTTCTTCTTTGTATCGCTCACCATGTCGCTGGGATTGCTGGTACTGGTATTATGGATCTACCCGAAAATGAACCGGCTCAGTGTATCCCTCTCCATCCTCTTCTGCCTGATTGGTGTGATTGTACCGGCCATTATCTTCGGAATCTCTGAAAAACTGGTGATCTGGGCATTTGCAGCCTGTATCAGTGGGGTTCTGCTGGGAATCATTATAGAAGGGGTAAGGAAAGTAAGCGGTCGTTCGAAGAACGGCCTGGAATAGAAGATCATCAAGGATTAGCAGATCACCCAGGCAGCAAAAAACAAAATGGGAGCAAACTTTTGGGTTTGCTCCCATTTCACTGATAAGTACCCATAGCCACCAATCAGTGCCGAGTTACAGTTATTATGGCCGGCCCAACCGATCATCCCCGAAGGGTTTTTTAACCGGCAGGCCCGGGTTCTCGGCCCATGTTCCGTAAAACATTGACCTGCTACCGTCCTTTCACCCGGTGACAAGCACCAGATTTCCAGGACTGGCTCCTGAAGGCCCCTGCCTCAGCCAGGTCTTACGATCTGCCTGAAGCCAGAGTGAAAAAGCTTAGTGGAACCCCGGGGGATTCTTTTTGGCTCTTCAGCCTTTCGGATCAACCTTTTAAAGATCAACCAAGAGAAGACCTGAGGCTAAATATACCAGGAAACTCTGTTTCATGATATATGCCTGGCTCTGGATGAATCTCCGGATCGGGGGGAACCCCTGTTCCGGCCGGCTCGCTAACCAAATCCCCGTGGGGTTGGCTCACTATACCGGACGATCCCTCGAGCGGCCTTTTATCTCTTACTCGGTACATCCAAAATTAGACCATCAGTCAAAGCAAGTCAAGAATCAGAGACCTTTCTATATTCACATTTCATTCACAAAGGATATTAACAAATTGTTAATATCTGCTATCGCAAGTATTTTTTGTACATTTAGTTAATCCAAAACTCAATGTTATGAATCTGATTAAAGAGAAGTTCTGTTTTTTGATCGTAGTGGTTTTCAGTGCAATCGCACCTATATGGGGGCAGTCTGGTTATCACCTGAGTTTTCAGGGGTTGCTCACCGGTATTGAAGGTGAACGAATCAGCAATGAACAGTTCGACCTGAAGGTGCAACTGAAACACAAATCTGATCAGGATCTCCTGTTTGAATTCGATTCCTCTGTCACAACTGATCCGGAAGGTTGGTTTGGATACAGTATTGAAGGGATCTCAAGCTATATCCTTACGGATGGAATCCCGGGTACTCCCCTGGTCATTAAAATGGAGTTTATGCCAAACAACAATACCGGCTGGATAGGTCAGAATGAAGATTTTATGGTGACCTATACCCTTTCGCCCTATCAAAAAGAGAACATCATTGAGATGAAGATAATAAGAATGGAAGGTTCAGCATTGATCGCTCATTCTGAGGAACACTTCTATGTATTTAAGGACCAGATTCCTTTTGCTTATCTGACCGGGGGATTCCTAATCGCTGACCACCACCCTCCAGACAATCAGCTGGTTGAAGATCTGAAAATCTGGATCTCTCCATCTGAAGAACCTGGGCCAGAGGCTGTCTCCCGTGGCGTGAAGGGTGGGTTTCCTACCGGTGGTTACCACCGTAAAAAGAAATAGGATGGATACTACTCCTTATCCTTGATTCCGGACTTTCCTCCGGAACGGGTACCTTTAGCGATGGAATCCCTCATGGTTGTATCGGCTTCTATATTCTTAAACTTATAGTAATCCATGATACCCATGTGTCCTTTCCTGAATGCCTCTGCCATGGCAAGCGGAACCTCTACTTCCGCCTCGATCACCTTGGCCCTGGCCTCCTGTGCCTTGGCTTTCATCTCCTGTTCGGTGGCCACAGCCATGGCCCTCCGCTCCTCAGCCTTGGCCTGGGCAATGTTTTTATCAGCATTGGCCTGATCCATCTGCAGCACAGCACCAATATTTTTCCCGATATCGATATCGGCCACATCGATGGAGAGAATCTCAAAAGCTGTTCCTGCATCCAATCCCTTCTCAAGTACCATCTTGGAGATATTATCGGGATTCTCAAGCACCTCTTTGTGAGATTTAGAGGAGCCAATGGATGAAACAATACCTTCACCAACCCTGGCCAGTACGGTCTCTTCCCCTGCACCACCCACAAGCTGTTTGATACTGGCCCTTACGGTAACCCTTGCCTTGGCTATCAACTGGATTCCGTCTTTGGCCACCGCTGTTACCGGAGGAGTATTGATCACCTTTGGGTTTACCGACATCTGAACCGCTTCCAGCACATCCCTTCCTGCCAGGTCAATGGCCGTAGCCATCTGGAAAGAGAGGTCAATATTGGCTTTGCTGGCAGATACCAGTGCATGGATCACCTGTTCCACATGTCCGCCTGCCAGGTAGTGTGCCTCCACTTCATCCCGTTGAATAAATGCGAGTCCAGCCTTATGTGCTTCAATCATTGACCTGACAATGATGGTTGGAGGAACCTTTCTCCACCGCATCAGAATAAGTTGTAAAAGAGAGATTCGAACTCCCGACAGGAGTGCGGTGAACCACAATCCAACGGGGATAAAATATAAAATGATCCAGAGGCCAATGATACTGGCCACAACAATAATGATCCAAGAGTAATCAAATTCCATATCTATTTTTCTTTAACTGGTTTAACACTAATCCTGGTCCCTTCAACAGAGACCACCTCTATATCGGTATGCTCATCAATATACCCTTCGATGGACTTGGCTTCCCGCACAAGATCATTCACAAGGACCTTTCCCATGGGTGCCAGCCGTGTGAGTGCTGTGCCCCTGTCGCTTGCTTTGATCTGATCTTGTGTAATTGCAGTGTCCACCGTTCCCTTGATATCCGTTTTTAGCATCAGACGGTTCCAGGTCCTGGCCCTGAGCGACATTGCAATCACAAATGCACTGAGTATCAGGGTGCCAATCAGAACCCACACGCCCGTTGAAGATCCAAAATCATTAAAGGCCTTATACACACCAAAAACAGTCAGCACCAGTCCGCCGATTCCCGCAATGGTTACTCCGGGTACAAGAAGGAACTCGATCACAAAAAGCAGGATTCCCAGAACGATTAAAATGATGACTACTGTCATATCAGGATCAATTATCCACAGAGGCTTTCAAACCACGTGAAATAAGCTGGTAACGGAGCTCCCTCATTTCAGTAACGGAGCCCGATCTGACTTCACATTTGCCTTTAAAATGGGTAATGGTGGCACACTGCTCAGCCTGTGTCAAAGAGTGATCACAAATTTCCACCAGAATCTCCATTACATAATCAAACGAATTGATATCATCATTATGGAGCACCAATGTTGCCTGGTTTTGATGATCAACACCTTCTGAACTTAGCTTCTGTGGTTTGCTTGGAAAATTACTGTCCATGGTTCAATACTATCACACCCGTCAAATATAAAAAAAATCTTATTCAAATAAGACTCAATCCAACTGTTTTGCCTTTTGGGTAGATACCGGGTTCCCATTATACCACGCCACAACAAAAGCATCTTCATAACCTTTGGAACGAATTCTGGGCAGAGCCGATGAAGCATCCTCATACCTGGAAAATTTTCCAGCATAATATTTTACCAATCCCCGATCCTTTAGATGTTCACCTGTGATGGGAGTGATCCCCCCAAAGGCACCCGGCTCAACCGGAACACCATATGCCCCCAGCTGGATCCGGTAGAATGTTCCGGAGGGCAAGGCAACATCCATGGGAATGGGATTAACCATACTATACGGTGAGCGACTCAGGATATCAAACCTTTTGATCTGAGGAAATACAGCCGTTGAACCTGGCTCCTTATACCGGTAAACAGTCAGATCCCCAATCACCCTGTCCACCTCAATCGTTTCCGGTGGATTCACCGCAGGCTTATTTGAATTTGTTAAGCGCTCCTGCTCCATTTTCGCATAGAGCTGATCTGCCATTGCCTCTTCATCACGGGCCCTCTTCTCCCACACCATGATCTGCTTTTGCCAGACCCACCTGTCATTGGGATCGTCCGATTCTCTTACCCTTATCCTGGCGTTGGTCGCAAGATCCTTCAGTGAGTCTGAAACAGCCTGATACCTCAAAGCGCCGGAGAGAGTCTCCTGGTATGTCGAAATTGGCGCATCATCCGGCATCTCCAAAACCGGAGCACCAGAATCATCTCTCTCCAGGCCGGCCAGTATCTCTTCGGCCACTCCTCCAAGTTGTGCAATCTCCCGAAGCTGATGATGATCGTTAAGCGCTGTCTTTCTCTTCGGTTCCACCAGGTGTATCCTGTAAACGGTTACAGTTGAATCGGTTCCCTTCCGGGTAGTAAAGAAGAGCACCATGCCAAGGTCAGATCCCGGTAAAAGCAGGTATTCATCCGCCGCAGAATTTACAGGGAATCCAAGGTTTATGGGGTCGGTCCACTGATCACGCTCCTTATCATAATGTGACCTGTATAGATCAAAACCACCTACACCATACCTTCCATCAGAAGCAAAATAGAGATCATTTTCGATGGGATCATAGTAGGGCAATATTTCGTCACCAGAACTGTTCAGTGATGATACCTCCTCAGGATCACCCCATAATTTCCCTGGACCTTTCCTGCTTCTGAAGATCTGGGCCCCATCCTTCCCGCTTTTTCCATACCCGGAAAAATAGAGGTAATCCCCCCTGACAGGATTTTTCGGCTTGAACATCAGACCGGTGAGGCCCTTGCGATCTTCATCACCCTGAAAATAATTCTCTGGTTTCTGACTCAGCTCCCCACCTTTCATC
>Ga0255404_1014_pt1 | contig 13384 bp, 12 predicted proteins | sample ANMaggSSYBR01J11_FD_182132 | JGI IMG/M metagenome (GOLD analysis project Ga0255404, IMG submission 182132) | Sediment cell enrichment communities from methane seep in Santa Monica Basin, California, United Staets - ANME aggregate JGI... | ecosystem: Environmental > Aquatic > Marine > Cold seeps >...
TGTGAATGCGGCAGGACCTTTGTACGCATGAGCCGTGTGGCCGGCAGGACTGATAACATGATTATACATAAGGGTGTTAAGATTTATCCCTCCCAGATAGAAGCGGTGCTGCTTAAAGCGGAGGGGATCATGCCCCATTACCGCATAGTCAACAATGTAGAAGAAGGCGTAGAATCCTTTGAAATACAGGTAGAAGTATCCGAGCGTATTCTTTTCGATGAAGTGAAAAAAATGGTGGAAATGCAGAAGAACATAGCCCGCCTGCTTCAGGAAGACCTGAATATCACGGCTAAAATATCACTGGTGGAAGCACAGACCCTGCGCAAGGGGAAGGGCTAAGGAAATTGAACCGCAGGGACGCGGAGGCGCAGAGGGCAATTCGCCGGGAATGACAAGAGTACGGCTAATTGTCATCCCCGTGCAAATGGGGATCTAAGGTAAGCCATTTGAAGAAATAAAATTGTAATTTAGATTCCCGCGTTCGCGGGAATGACAAAAAAAGGGCGGGAATGACATAAAGTGTGGGGATGACAAAATTTTTGTCATCCCCTGTGCAATGTCCCCGGAATACCGGGGACTAGGAATCTAAGGGAAGCGTTTCTCCATTTTATCATTCTTCCGGAAGCAGAATCTTGAATTCAGTATATTTGCCGCGCATAAAGGAAACAGATATCGAACCTTTATTTTCTTCCAGTTTGTTTTTTATTGCGTCCATCCCGACACCGCGGCCGGCACTCACACTTGTTGTATCAGCTGTGGAAATCCCCGGTTCAAACATTAGGTCTTCCAGTTCTTTTTCACTCCAGCTGTTTATTTCCTTTTCTTTATAACGCCCGGATTGAATAGCTGCATTCTTTAGTTTTTCAATAGGAATCCCGCTGCCGTCATCCCGGAAAGTCAGCTCTAGAGTATTGTTTACCATGGAAGAGCTGATGGAGATAGTCCCCTTCGGTTTTTTTCTCAATTCTTCCCGTATGCTTGTCGTTTCAATGCCGTGAAAAACAGAATTGCGGACAAGCTGGATAAAGACATCCCGTAAAAGTTTTCCATATTTTTCAGGGATAACGCTTTGGTCAAATTCATTATGCATAAAGAAAACGTCTTTGCCCAGTTCATTGCCGACCCTTTCAATAGCCTTAGCCACGGCTTTTAAAAACAAGTCGCCGGCACTAAGTTTTTCCTTGCCGAAAGTCTTGTGGAAATTTACTAATTGTGTAATCAGAATTCTCAAATCATGCAGTGTCTCTGACAATTCGACATACATTTCATATAGTTTCTGCATAGATTCTTTGGATGTATCAGATTCGTCTCCGAGGCGTACCAATCTTTCCTCGAATATATGGGCTTTGGTGGAGACTGACTTAAGATTCAGGATGGCAGCGTCTCCCTTGATGGTATGTACGGACCGGAAAATGGCGCGTAGTATTTCAAGCTGTTCTTCCTCTTTTAATTCTGATTTTAACAGGTGATTAATAGTATTCAGCTCTAGTTCCATATCGCCGAGAAACTCGGTAAGAATGGCCGGGTCAAGATGAAGTACATTGAATAATTGATCCATCTGGGCGCCGGCTTTCGCCTCTGTCCTTTTTAACTGTTCGGTCAATTGTACCTGCTTGCTGATGTCCCTCACTATTACGACCAGGTGTTCCACTTTGCCTTTTTCTTCGATCCTGGCAAAATGGAATTGCAGGGTCTTACTGTTTTCCTCACCAAAATAGAAGCGTTCCTGCCCCAGGGGGTTCAATTCATTGATAGTGTCTTCGTCTACTTTTCCCTGGAACATGAGTTCAAGATAGCTGATAAGGTTTTTAATCTTTTTCTCATGGACTTTAGATTCAAGGAAAACCAGGAGGTCTTTATTTGCCAGGTCTTCTGTTTCCAGGATGGTCTGCAGCGCCCTGGAGTATTGATTGCCGGTAATGTACTTTTCATTTTCATAATGAAGCAGGAACAACCCTTCATATACAGACTGCATAATAGTATCTGTTTCTTTTTTGGCTTCCTTCAGTTCAACGGTGCGCTCATCAACTTTGTCTTCCAATTCTTCTGAATAGCTTTTTAGTTCTTTTTTCGCCAGGTTAATAGAATGTATCATTTTATTGAAGGATCGGGTAAGGAACCCGATCTCGTCATCTACCCTGACAGTAATATTTGTATCCAGGTAGCCCATATTGACCATACGTGTCCCCTCCATCAATGCCCTTAGGGGAGTAAGCAAGGCTCCTTTAAAGAAGAACTGGTAGCCGAATGAAACTATAAAAAATACAATAAGGAAGATTATAGTTAGAATAAAAGCGCTTTCATGCAGGTACTGGCGGTACTTGAGATAAGAAAAACCAATTTCATATACTTTATCGTCTTTTGTTTGAATAAAAGATACATAGTGTACTTTTTTTGTCCTATGCTGGCGCAGGTAGCGGCTGCCCGGGGCCTTAATAGGCGCCAGGAAATCGAGTATTTCTACTTTTAAGGCCTGGCCCTGCCATAAACTTTTACGCATATGATTTAATATTGCAAAGCGGAAAGGCTGAAATATAAGAGATCCCTGCCCGGCAAGGTATTCGGCCAGGGCTTTGCGGAACCCGGTTTCTGGGAGGCGCAGGATTTTAATATACTGAACCCGAAGGGGCTTTTCCATCGATTTTATGAACCGTGCCATCTCTGATTTAAGCGCGGCTTTTTCTAATTTACTCCTCTGTAACCGGTTCAATATTGCCAGTTTGTAACCGGCGCTGTGGGGTGATGCCTGTTTAAGCAGCATCATGAGCCTGCTTCTGAAATTGGCTGCATCAATGTGCATCATTATATTCCACAAAAAAGCGTTTAGAAGTTCAGGCCGTGTTTTATTGAAATTCAGACTTACATCTGCACCGGGTTTGAGGTAGATAATTTTCAGCCGGTTTTTTGCCGGAATAAATGCAGTAATATACTGCAGGTCAGGCGGCCGGGTGCTGCCGGTACCCAGAATATGAGGCAGTTTTGCACGATGAATATCATTATAGGCATTTTCTTTTGACTTGACTGAAAAATAACTGACAGCCAGGAAAACCATGAGAAAAGTTACAAGGCTGATACCGGTTATTTTTGCCATAAATGTGGTGCGGTCTTTGGTGTTGTTGACATAAATGACAAATAAAACAAAAAAGCCCAAAACAGTCAGGGAATCAAATATAATCTGAAAAGTACCCCGGTCCAATGATCCCTGCCTGCTGCTCATATTGGCGAGGGAGGGGATGATGGATACTATCATCATAGCAATCAAAATAGCGAGAACAGACCAGCGTTCTTTGGTCTTGGTTATTATGAAGCGCCATAATCCTACTCCCAGCAGTATCACAACAAATAACACCAATAAGTATGCCAGCATTTTATTGAGCTGGTAGGAAGCGAATGTCCAGTAGTGGCCGAAAAAGTTATAAATAGTGCCGCTAGCCGGGGACTTGATTATATAAAGAATGGTAAAAGCTCCTGCTATCAGCAATTGAATATAGAGAATTGTTCTGGCCAGCCTGGGATGGCTTCGTTCAGGATAGCTGAGCAGGAACTGGGTGAAATATACAATGGCAAAAATAATAAAAGGAACCAGCCAGCGCTGATAGGCGGCCATAGGGTAGTAAAAAGCTGTGCTGATGAACATGGACAGGGCATGGCCGGCCATCATAGCAAAGCCTAAACCCAGGAAGAGGCTTGCTTTTGACTTTTTGGGGATTTTCAACATAAAGAATGCTGTGGTCAGGTTAAAAGACAAGGCTATCAGTGATCCGATTGAGAAAAAGTTTAATAAAATAATGTTTTTCATAGGCCTTATTTTAGCAGAAATCAAAAATCCAGTCAAGCAAAAAATTGGTTTGTTTATAACAAAGTTAGCCGAATATAGTTATTTGACTTAATGTATTACTATAGTGATTAAGGAAAATTTAGCTTGCATTATTATATTGCAGAATCTACTATAAATGTGGGGCGAGTATTCAAGTATTGCAGAGGAGAGAATTATGCAGCCTGATAGCTTAACCTATAAAATTCTTGTCATAGATGATGATAATAGCTTCAGTAAATTACTGGAAAAAATTATAACTGATGAAGGTTACTTATTCAAGCGCGCTACAAGCGGGCAGGAGGGGCTGGATACTGCCCATGCGTGGCAGCCAAGCCTGGTTTTGCTTGATTTAGGCCTGTCTGATATGGACGGCATGGACGTTTTACAAAAGCTGAGAAGCGAGCTGGCGTTTGAGAATACCCCCATCGTTATTGTTTCAGCCTATTCCGATGAGAAGAGATATAAAGAATGCCTTTCCAGCGGGGCTACTGACTTCATCGAGAAGCCGATTAACCCAGTAAAGTTTATTATCAAGATAAAAATCATACTAGAAAATTTTCTTTACAGGAACAAAGTAAATGAACTTAATGCAAAGCTCAGCAGGGAGCGTAAACTGCTGGGAAAATATTTCTCCCTGGATTTTGTGGAACAGGTCCTGAATGAAGAAATTTCGGTTAACCTGGGTGGAGAGAACCTGGATGCCGCTATTCTTTTCTTTGATATCCGCAAATCTACGAATATTGCCGAGCAGCTTGCACCTGACCAGTTTGCTGAATTCCTGAACCAGCTTTTTACAGATATAATGGATCTTATTTACGGCTGTAAAGGATCGGTGAATAAAATGCTGGGAGACGGCATACTTGCCACATTCGGCTGTCCTGTGCCTTCAGATGCAGATATCCATAACTGTGTGCGTTGTGCCCTTGAGATCAGGGAATATATGAATACTTTTAATTCTTTCCGTCCAAAGTATTTGAAGAACCCGGTTAAAGCCGGTATGGGTATTGCGGCGGGGAGTGTTTTTGCCGGCAACGTGGGTTCGGTGCGCCGTATGGAATATACCGTGCTGGGCGACCCGGTTAACCTGGCCAGCCGCCTTGAGAGCCTGACCAAGTTTTTTGAAGTGGATATAATTATTGCCGGTACTATCCGGGACGCTCTTGGTGAAAAAATTAAGATCGAAAAAATTGATGTCGCCAATATTAGGGGTAAAATTAAAGAAATCGATATGTATCACCTTAAAGGATGGTCAGTATGATTATTTTCTGTGTCCTATTCTATACCTACTACGACAAAAGCTTTTTGACCCTTCCAGAAAAAAGGAATGACATAGACCGGTAATTCCAGCTTAATTCTTATATCGTTTGGCGCACCGTCAATAATGCTGGGTATTGAAATTAGAAAATCGCTGCCGAAATGCTGCTTGGCATTTCCAGCGATAGTGTTAGCAAGTTCCCCGATCATATCAAGAACAATTTCGTCATCCAATTCATCTGTTTTTAAAAATACTTTTGCTATATCAACAAGCATTTCCCGATGGGCAGTAATGTAAATAGTGCCCTTTCTTTTACCGGAAATTCCAATCAGGCCTGTGCAGGAGAGGATAATCTTTTCCTCTTCTTTTATGTAGGGTTTATCAACCACGGCTTTCTTGCCTGTAAACTCTTCAAAATAGTTTTCTATTATTCCGGTAAAGACACTGACTTCCTGTTCGGTCATGTTTAAGCTCCGATCATTTTTTCGAATTTTTCTTTAAGCATTTGTTCATTAAAGGGTTTGGCCAAAAATCCTGCTGCTCCCAGTTTTAAAGCTTCCAGGGCGGTACCTTCGTCAGACAAGGCGGTTACCACCATGATCTTGGTTTCTTTTTTATGTGCGAGCATTTCTTTAATACAAGTGAGGCCGTCCATTTCCGGCATAGTTATATCCATCGTAACAATATCAGGTTCTTTTTCTTTGAATAGCGCAAGGGCTGTTTTACCATCGCCTGCAGTGCCGATTATTTCGATATCAAAATCTTTCAAATATCCTTCAATTGCCCGGCGCATTATCATGGAATCATCGACTATCAGTACTTTCATGGGAATCTCCTGATAAATTTTGTAGATACTATTTATACCACAAAAAAGAACAATTGTAAAGTTTTTTTTTATTGTATCAAACATTGCCAACTTTAATCCTAAAGTTCAAATTCCCCGCTGTTTTCCTTGATTCAATAACTAAACATAAATATTTTTATACCGGCAGCTTTCAATAAGCACATTTAGCCATCACGCATAAGGAGCAAATACAATTCACATGGAAAAAATGGTATTATTTGGAAACGAGGCTATCGCACGGGGCGCGTGGGAAGCCGGGGCGACTGTCGGGACAGGGTACCCGGGAACGCCTTCTACTGAGATCCTGGAGAGTTTTGTCACCTACCCTGAGGTTAGTACTGAATGGTCAGTAAATGAAAAAGTAGCCCTTGAGGTTGGCCTGGGCGCTGCCATGACCGGTGCGCGCACCCTGGTCACGATGAAACATGTGGGAGTCAATGTAGCTTCTGACCCGCTTTTCACTTCAGCCTACACAGGAATTAAGGGCGGGATGGTTATTGTGACGGCAGATGACCCGGAATTACATTCTTCCCAGAATGAGCAGGATAACCGCAACTATGCCAGGGCTGCCAAGCTGCCGATGCTTGAACCCGGCGACTCCCAGGAGGCCAAGGATTTTACCAAGATGGCTTTCAGTATCAGTGAGCAGTTTGACACGCCTGTATTTTTACGCTCGACAACACGCATTTCCCATTCACAAACTATTGTCAATGTTGAAGACAGGGTGACAGAAGGACTGCCTGAAGTAAAATTTGTTAAAAACCTGAAGAAATTTGTTATGATACCCGCTTTTGCCAGGGCCCGCCATCATGTAGTCGAAGAACGTTTGCTAAAGATTGCTGAGTATGCAGAAACCCTGGAAATAAACAGGATAGAAGAAGGTGATACAAAACGGGGTTTTATTACATCCGGCATTGTCTATAACTATGTTAAAGAAGCTTTTCCGGATGCCGCCGTACTCAAACTGGGCATGGTCCATCCCCTGCCTGAAAAACTCATCCGCAAGTTCTGTGAGCAGGTTGATGAAGTATTCATCGTAGAAGAACTGGATCCTTTCTTTGAATTACAGATCAAGGCCATGGGTATCGAAGTCAAAGGTAAGGCCTGCTTTCCCATTACCGGTGAACTCAGTCCTGATCTTATCACACAGGGGGTGACGGGTGAAAAGCCGGGGAAACCGGATATCGCTATTGAGGTTCCTCCCCGCCCGCCGGCATTGTGCCCGGGCTGTCCCCACAGGACAGTATTTACCCTGCTGCATGACATGGACATGATTGTAACCGGGGATATCGGCTGTTACACTCTTGGTGTACTGCCGCCATTCTCTGCTATAGACACCTGTGTTGATATGGGCGCCAGTATTACTGTTTCCCAGGGTATTGAAATGGCCATGGGGAAGGATTTTAAAAATGACACTGTGGCCGTAATCGGGGACTCGACTTTTGCCCATTCCGGAATTACCGGCCTCCTTAATGCGGCATATAACAAGCGTACCTCGCTGATTATAGTTCTTGATAACGGCACGACTGCCATGACTGGCATGCAGCCTAATCCTCTTTCCGGCGAAATGATCAGCGGTGAAAGTACTGTCGCTCTCGATTATGTCAAACTGGGTGAAGCTGTCGGTATGAGCACAAATGATATAAAAATGGTTAATGCTTTCAAAAAGGAAGAAGTGGAAGAGGCCATGAAAGAAATGATAGCGGCCCAAAGGCTGTCCCTGCTTGTTATTAAAGGGCCCTGTATCCTGGATAAGAAGCATAAAAAAAAGAAAAATCAGTAAGGAAATCTATATGTTACCTGTAAATATTTTAATGGTTGGTGTAGGCGGGCAGGGGATTATCCTGTCCAGTAATATCCTTGTCCTGGCCGGGCTGAAGGCAGGATTTGATGTCAAGAAAAGTGAAATACACGGCATGAGTCAGCGTGGCGGCTCGGTGTTTAGTCATGTCCGCATGGGAGATAAAATCTATTCCCCGGTAATACCCAAGGGCGCTGCCCATGTGCTGCTTTCCCTGGAGGAACTGGAAACCCTGCGCTGGCTGGAGTTTACCAATCCGGATAGTAAGGTGATATTCACCCGCCACCGGATTAATCCCTCTATGGTTACTGAGTATCCGCAGGGAGTAGAGGACGAAGTGCGTAAGCACCTTCCAAATATCATTCCTGTTGATGCTGCCCAAATACGGGAAAAGACCGGGAATCCCAAGTACCTTAACGTGGCCCTGCTTGGCCTGCTTTCCAATTATCTTGAGATACCGGATGAGGCATGGCAGGCCGTTATTAATAAGCTGGTCCCTAAGGGAACATTTGAAAAAAATATGCAGGCTTTTGAAATTGGGAAATTGATTGGGTAATTGAAACGCGGAGACGCGGAGGAAAGAATTTTGGCTTGAAGCTTTGTCGGGCTTGTGTGTGCTGATAAGGCGGTTATAAAAGTTGTATGTTTTGAACCGCAAAACACCTGTCATCCCCGTGTACACGGGGATCTAAGGGAAAAGCTTATGAAGAAAAAGAGTTATTATGTGTATATTCTTGCCAGCAGTAAAAACGGTACACTCTATATTGGTGTTACCAGTGATTTAATAAAACGAGTAGCTGAACATAAAAGCAATCTAGTTGATGGGTTTACGAAGAAATACAATATTTATAATCTTGTGTATTTTGAAGAATTTGCTGATATAAATAATGCAATTCTTAGGGAAAAGCGGCTTAAGAAGTGGGAGCGTAATTGGAAAATCGGGTTAATCGAAGAAAGCAATTCAGATTGGCTTGATTTATCGTTGGATTTCGTACTTTAGATTCCCGCGTTCGCGGGAATGACAAGGGGGGCGAGAATGACAGAGACTCGGCCAACTGTCATCCAGATCCCCGCTTTCGCAGGGATCTAAAGGAAAATGCGTAAATAAAATTTGCAAAATTTTTCCAAACGGTATACTATGTACCCGAAATCTTGACATATAATTAAGTAAAAATACTTCAAAAATTTAACGATAGGAGCAGGTTATGATATGGGACAAAGAAAATGAATCCATGGAACCGGAAAAGCTGAAAAAGCTGCAGGGTGAACGCCTCAAAGACCTCGCTAAAAGAGCATATGAGAACGTTCCGTTTTATAAAAAGAAAATGGATGAATTGGGTGTGAAGCCCTCCGATATCAACAGTATCGATGATATTGTTAAACTGCCTTTTACTACGAAAGACGAAATGCGCACTACCTATCCTTATGGTCTCCTGGGTACGGGCCTGGAAAATATAGTGGAAATCCACACCTCCTCAGGAACAACCGGTAAACCTGTAGTGGGTGCCTATACACAAAATGACATAGATATGTGGTCGGAAGTAATGGCCCGCACCCTGGCAATGGGCGGCGCCACTAAAGATGATACCGTGCAGAATGCATACGGTTACGGCCTGTTTACAGGCGGCCTGGGAGTACATTACGGCGCACGCCGTATCGGGGCTAACATCATCCCCATTTCGGGCGGGAATACAAAACGTCAGCTGTCCGTGCTCAAGGACTTTGGCTCTACCATGATTACCTGTACACCTTCTTACTGCCTCTACCTTGCAGAAGCTGCCAGGGAAGAGGGCGTTGATTTCGCGAAACTGCCGCTTAAATCCGGCTTCTTCGGCGCAGAGCCCTGGAGTGAGAACATGCGTAAGGAAATCGAAGCGAAATTGCATCTCAAGGCCTATGATATTTACGGGCTGACTGAAATTATCGGGCCCGGGGTAGCGGCGGAATGTGAAGAACAGGACGGTCTGCATGTTTTTGAGGATCATTTTTACCCGGAAATAATTAACCCTGATACCGGTGAACAGCTCAAGGACGGGAAAAAAGGGGAATTGGTGCTGACCACCCTGACAAGGGAAGGTACCCTGGTAATCCGCTACCGGGTGAGAGATATTACATTTATCATCCCGGAAAAATGCAAATGCGGCAGGACGCACCGCCGTATGCACCGCCTTTTAGGACGGACGGACGATATGCTCATTATCAGGGGCGTGAATGTTTTTCCCTCCCAGATAGAGCAGGTTCTGTTTAGGATGGAAGGCATTGAACCCCATTACCAGCTGGTTGTGGACAGGAGTCAGCAGCTGGATACCCTGGAAATCCAGGTGGAGATGAATGAGCGTATCTTTTCTGATGAAATTAAAAAGCTTGAAGACATGGAAAAAGCCATGGAAGGCGAAATTAATTCAGAGCTGGGAATTCACACAAAAGTTAAGCTGGTTGAGCCCAAGTCAATAGCAAGAAGCGAAGGCAAAGCCAAGCGTATTATTGATAAGAGAAATATTTAATCCGGGAGGCGGTTATGTTTATTAAGCAAATTTCAATTTTTTTGGAAAACAAGGCAGGCAGGCTGTATGACGTTTCTTCTGCACTGGGAGATGAAAAAATTAACATCCGTGCCCTGTCGCTTGCGGATACGGCTGATTTCGGTATTCTGCGCCTGATCGTGGACCAGCCTGAAAAAGCTTCAGATGTACTTAAGGAACATGGTTTTACTGTCGGAATAACGCACGTGATCGCGGTGGAAGTTGAAGACAAGCCCGGCGGGTTTGCCAGTGTAATGAAAGTGATGAGCGAAGCAGGTATTAACGTAGAGTATATGTATGCTTTTGTAGAAAAAAGCAGGGACAATGCCATAGTCATTTTTCGCGTAGAAAAAGTTGAAAAGGTAGCCGATGCTCTCCAGGACAAGGGCCTCAAGCTGCTTAAAGAGAGTGAAGTGCTGTCGTTGTAGATAAAATTGCCGCCGGATCCGGTGGCTTTTTTGTCATCCTCGTTAAGACGTTGTAATTTAGATTCCCACTTTCGTGGGAATGACAAAAGCATTGAAAAAGCAATGTAACTGTCATCCCCATGCAAATGGGGATCTAAAGGCAGCTGCCTGAATAAATGAAGTCGTAATTTAGATTCCCACTTTCGTGGGAATGACAGGAACCTGCAGATAAACAACTAATTGTCATCCCCGTGCAAACGGGGATCTAAGGGAAAAGGTTAAAACAAAAAGGACATCCCTATGGGCTTAAACGAAATTAAAAACATCCTCAATACACATGACCTTTTCGCAAAACATTGCGGTATGGAAATTACCGAAATAAGTGAAGGCGGTGCGGCCGCGGAAATGACAATTGGGGATATGCATAAAAACGGGGTCGGGACTGCTCATGGCGGTGCTATATATACCCTGGCGGATTATGCATTTGCCTGTGCTTCCAATTCACATGGCAATGTTGCTGTAGCCGTTTCAACTTCTATTGCCTACCATAAAGCTGCTTTTGAAGGCAAGCTTACCGCGCGGGCTGTCGAAATATCAAGGGGCAAACGGCTTGCATCCTATAGGGTTGATGTTTTTAACGGGGAAGATAACCTGGTGGCTACCTTTAATGGAATGGTATACAGGAAACAGGAAAAACTGGAAGATCTCGTAAAAGGAGAATAATACATGTTCTGGGATAAGCAGGCAGAGACACTTAAACGCGGTAAACTCGAAGCGCTTCAAATCAAGCAATTCAACAAGACCCTGGATTGGGCCAAACAATCTCTTTACTACAAAGAAAAACTAAAAGACAGTATACCGTCAATCTCCAAGCTGGAAGATATCAAGCGTTTTCCTTTTACGGCCAAGCAGGACCTGCGGGACAACTTTCCCTATGGTTTTTTAGCAGTTTCGCTTGATGATTCGGTTCGCCTGCATTCTTCTTCCGGTACTACAGGCATACCGACAGTTGTGTTTCATACACCTGAAGATATCGACCATTGGGCCGGGCTGGTGGCCCGCTGCCTGTACATGGCCGGTATGCGTAAAGATGATGTGTTCCAGAATATGATGGGATACGGTCTTTTTACCGGCGGGCTTGGCCTGCACTATGGATCAGAAAAACTGGGGGCCTTAACAATCCCTTTTGGACCGGGCAACAGTAAGCGCCAGATTTGGTTTATGAAGACTTTTGGTACCACTGCTGTTCATATCCTGCCCAGTTATGCTTTTCGCCTGCATTCCTTTTTTGCCGGGGAAGGCGTTGATCCTGTCAAGGACCTGAAGCTGCGTGTTGCTATTATCGGGGCTGAACCCCATACCGAGGGTATGCGCAAACAAATTGAAAAACTCTACCAAATAAAGGCCTACAATTCCTACGGTCTTTCCGAAATGTGCGGCCCCGGCGTGGCCCTGGAATGTGAACAGCAGCAGGGCATGCATCTCTGGGAAGACCACTACTACATGGAGATCATCGATCCTGCAACGGGAGAGGTACTTCCTGACGGCCAGGAGGGAGAGCTTGTACTGACTACCCTGCAGCGCCGGGCCATGCCCCTCATCAGGTACCGTACCCGGGACCTGACCAGGATTATCCCGGCTGAGTGTGCCTGCGGGCGCACCCACCGGCGCATAGAGCGTATCAAGGGGCGTGATGATGATATGCTCATTATTAATGGCGTTAATATTTTTCCCATGCAGATTGAACAGACCATCATGAAATATGATGAGGTACAGTCCCATTACTTAATCGAGATTACCAAGGAAGATTTTCTGGACAAGGTGCATGTTAAGGTTGAAGTACATGAAGGGCTTTTTACAGAAAGCTTTTCTGCCCTGGAAAAACTGCAGAAACATATAACGGCTGACCTTAAATCGGAGCTGGGGGTTAATCCTAAGGTTCACCTGGTTGAGCCGGGTTCCCTGCCTGTAACTGAGGGCAAGGCAAAGCGGGTGTATGATTTAAGGTGAACCTCGCGATTAATCGAAGAGAAGAATGGCTCACGGATTACACGGACCCTATGGGCACGGATGAACACGGATTAGGAATTTTTGCGTGATGCTTCGTGGGGATGACGGGAGTTGATGAGGCGGTTGAGAACGAAGCGCATGTAATTTCTGAGGCTTCTCGAGATTACTCGAGGTCGAGAAATCCCTCAATTGATACTGCTGTTTCTTGAAAAGCTTTCATTAGTTTTTTGTCCAATGTTACGAGTTTGGTGTCAAGGTGCCGGGCCAGTGCGGCAAACTCGCAGTCATAGGCAGAACAGCTGGAGGCGGCTGCCAATTCAAGCACGGCTGAAGAAGACACTTGAAATTGGGCATGTTCCATTTGAATCCCGGCTTTTTCCATAACAGCCAGGGCTTTTTCAAGGGGGAGCACTTTTTTCCGCATATAGGTTGCCAGGATATTTCTGAATTCAGATTTCCAGAGCACCGGGCTTGCCCAATGAGGATCTTTTTCAAACACTTTCTGAGCTGCTTCGGAGAACTCCCCGGGCACCCAGAAATATATAAGCAGGTTGGTATCAGCGACGATCACTTCAGGCCTTCCCGTTTATAGGCGGACAGGTCTTTTTCAGTAACATAAAACGATATGGATTCACGCATTTCCCTGGCGTCAGCCATAATGTCGGACACACGCAGCCGGTTCCAGCCCATGGATTGCTCCAGGCAGAAGATCGCTTCACTGTTCAGGC
>Ga0255404_1015_pt1 | contig 13279 bp, 13 predicted proteins | sample ANMaggSSYBR01J11_FD_182132 | JGI IMG/M metagenome (GOLD analysis project Ga0255404, IMG submission 182132) | Sediment cell enrichment communities from methane seep in Santa Monica Basin, California, United Staets - ANME aggregate JGI... | ecosystem: Environmental > Aquatic > Marine > Cold seeps >...
TTCTCCCGGAAACCTGACAACCATAAAATCGGCACTTGAGTCTAAGGAGATTGTCGATTTCTTTGAGAAAGAGCCGGTTTTTGTGAACCCGATTTTCGAATATTGGCTCAGGGCCTGTTACTTTGGAGCACCCCGGTAATCTCCCCCATAAAGAAAAGAAATCAATAGTTTTATGTTAGTCCTGTGGGTCCCGGCTCCAGCCTCTTGCACCGACGGTATTGCCGAAAATATCCTGACACTCCTCAATGCTGATCTCTTCGTAGATAAGATCGTCACCTGACATCTTGATTGTGCAAAGTCCAAGATCAACAATAGAGAGGATTTCTGCCAATTCCCTGGCAGAAAGCAGCTCTATTTAACTACTCCAATCTTCAGGCCAAACGTGGGCATTACCCCTGAGAAATCGATATTTTGCAACTGCTTATATTTGGTGATTTTTGCATCTCCGTCATATTTACTCAGACGAACGATTCCGCCCACATAGAGATCAGCTGTAATTGCTTTGAAAATAATAAACTGCCAGCCAGCCAGTATACCGCCTGAGAAAACATTCAGGTATTGTTCAACCTCTTCAGGTTCAGTCATACCAGTCTCCTCATTCAATACATAGTCAAAACCGGAAATCGTGAGCCTTCGGTACATGATATTTGGAGCTACATAAGCTCCCCTTGGTGCAGCATAATTTGGTTTTGTCCTGGGAAGAATATAGTTTCTCCATGTCAGGGCTGCACCATAGCCTGAAATGTTCTCGCTCTCATAAGGCATATAGGAGTCCAGTGCTGCATTATAGTATTCAAGTTTTTGGTTGGAGAGATAATAGTTCGCTATACCTTCACTTGTGGCATAGGTAGCCATGGCTGATAACTCAAGGGAGTTTCCCCTGTTCAGTACTCTCTCTATGGAAAGTTGCATCGTACCTTCAAAAAGTCTGACCGGATAGATCGACATGACATATTTATCCGGCGGAATCATATAGATGTCAGCATCGGGAATTGATCCGGTATCAGAAGAGGATTCAGGACCAAAAGAAGACTCTTTAGCAGGTGGATACTGATTCGCCCTTTCATTCAATTGGGCATAGAGCTCCTGTTGTTCAGCCAGCAGAAATCGCTGTTCCTCCAACATGGAATCCAGCAATTGAAATTTCTCATTGAATTGTTCAGGTGTAAAAGAGAGTTGATTAATGCTCTTTTCGATATCGCGCAATTTCATCTCCAATACAGCGGGCTTCTCTTCCCACAGACGGATCTTGGAATCCAGCAGTTCCAGTTTGGTTTCCGCCAGGTCCATTTTCAGATCTATCGTATTAACATGCTGATTATCTGTATCCTGCGCTACCACAGGAACAATTCCGGAAAGCATTGTGGCAAAAAGACACACTGCCAGAGTATATAAAGTATTCATAGAAATTGATTTTGGTGAGTTTATAAGGATCCTTTTCACCAAAGATGATAAGTAGCATGACAAGGTTGCGTTGGACAAGCACTCAGCACATATAAAGTATCAGATAGTTATTTAACCATTACATTGACGATTTCCCCCATATAGAACCGGTGGAAATCGTTTTTGGGATAGTTCTTGACGGCTATTTCGGGAACAATGAAGTTTTCACTTTTCAGGTCATCGGAGTAAAGCTTGCGGCATTCCATCACCAGTCTGGCCTCCTGAAAAAATACATTTCCACTTTCAGTAGCTACCGGGGTAAGCCCGGTCTCAGCCGCCTTGTCATAATCACGGCCTGAACGTGAGCCGCAAAACTGCAACGCCTTGCGGTACTCCTCGGTAAAGAAGCTCAGGGTGAAGTCGCTGTACCTCTCGGTAAACTCAAAGGTGAAGCGTTGTGGACGAATCCATCCGATGGCCACAGGCAGGTTCCACATAATACCCATATGTCCCCAACTGGCCGTCATGGTATTGTAGTCCTCTAAGGTTCCGGCTGTAATCAGCATCCAGTCCTTATCGAGCAGTTTGAATACATTATCGGTAATCTCCGTGGGTTTGATCTCTCTAAATTCTTGCATGGGGATAAAGTTAATAATTGATTTGCTACCTTTAATATCAGGGAAGGTTTTTACTATTATTACAGGATACCATCGATTTGAGTGTAACATTATTGGCAGATCAGACATCTCTCTATGGAACATAATGATTTCAATACAATCATAAATGAGCTAGCTGATCTCAATGAAAACAGGTGGCTTAATATAAGGTCACATATTGGAATTATTATATCCGGGTGGGCAAGGAGTGAAAAGATTGAAACAGGTTGGATTGCATCAGAAGAGGGGATCGGAGATTCTGAATATGTCATCGAAAGGGTCTATTCCAGGTTCAGGCATGAAGTGTTATCCGGAAAGCTGAAAGTTGATAAATACCATGAGTATAAAGAGGTAATATTGAAGTATACCAATGAGATTATTACAGATCAGTTCAACCGGTTTTACAATATGATAGCAGGGAAAGACAACACTGCCTGGAGGAGGGTAAATGAACGATTATTCATATACGCAGCCAAATGGCTTGCAGACAAGAAAATAGTGGCTGATATGGCCAGAGAGATCTTTCAGGAATCGATGCTGACATTTGTTGAGAAGATAGCAGCAAAAAATCTCTGTTTTGAAACTTCCCGCGATTTAAAATCCTACTATTTCAGGATACTTGAACTCAAAACCTTTGAATTCCACAGGAAGAAAATGCAGCACAACCAGAGATCGGCAGAGTTGGTATCGGACCATTTGCTGAAACCTTTTGAAGAAGGAAAATTTGAGGCAGATGACAGGTACTATTCTATTGAAAAAGTCATGCACGATTCGATTTCGAAAGATGAAAGATATATACTGAAACACTTTTATTTCCACGGAGAGAAACTTTCCGACATTGCCAAAGTTCTCCGTATTTCAGATGGCAATTGCAGACTAAAAAAGCATCATGCCCTCAGGAGAGTTGCAGATATGTGCCATAAGATTGAAACCATACAACTGCAAAGGCCTATTAAGGAATGAACAGATTAAATACCTGCTGACAATGGATTGTAATAAGAAAGATAGAGATGAATGGATTGACAGGTATATCAGAAATGAGTTATCAGACCAGGAGAGAGCCATTTTTGAAGAGCATCTGTTGTCTTGCGCTGTATGCCGAAACGAATTGACTGAAAGGGAAGAGATCATCAATGCCATTCAGAAATATTCTGCCGGAGAAACATTTCGTACTGGCGGGAATCAAGAGAATCTCTCGAAAAAACCTCTTTTCATTTTCTGGTATATTGCCGCTGCGGCAGGTATAGCGTTGGTGGTCGGGCTCTTTCTTCTTCCAAACCGCGACAGACCCTCCGGGTCATCTCAAATTGCTTCTGAAGAGATTCAAACGGATACCATAAAGTCTCCCCGGCCAACCGAAGATGATGTTCCCGTCCAGACCGAAATTCCAAATAGTGAACTTGCATATCTGGCGGAATACGAGGCTTATCCTTTGTATGAAAACCAGATAGGGATTCATATACGCTCTGGTAATCTGACGGTGGAATCACCAACTGACAGTGTCGATTGTATAGCCGGTTCATCTGTTGAAGTCAGATTTCGGGGAGCGGAAAACGATTCTCTTTTTCTTGCAATCCTGAATAACAGCGGCGAACTCCTTCGCGAGGATAAAATAGCTTCACCCTACATACTCTGTATGCAGTTTTCAAAAGGTTTGTATTACTGGCAACTGACCGATGAGGAGGAGACATTGCACACGGGAAAGATCTATATCCGGTAAATATATTCCCATATTATCTTCATTGTTGTACAGAGTATCGTAACGTTTTCTATTCCCGGGACATATCAAAAGAGAGCAATGTTAAAAACCAATGCACTATTTAAACGGAACAGCTATGAAAAATACCAGACCCAAAATCCGGATCCTCTTTTTGAATGTTTTGATATTCTTATTGACCACCATCCATCCCGATGCCTTATGCCAGGAACAAGAGGGAAAGCATCAGCTTATCATGTATATGACAGCTCCTACAATGACAACAATCAGAGATGGCAAATCTGATGATCTTGATATTGGGAATAAAGCATGGATGGCCGAGATTGGGATATGCACAAAATTATATCATTTGATAGGAATTTCCGGTGCTTTAGGGTATGGAAGTATAAAAGACTATAACACATTTACACAAAGTACAACCTGGGGGGACTTAGAATCTTCCTTTACTACCTTAAGCTACGATTTCAAAGCCGGAATATGGACACCCGAGCTCGGATTGATCAAAGACCGGAAGCTCAATGTTTCTGCAGGGACCTCTATTGGAGTTGAAGGTTTTTCCGGTCGGCGGGAGATAGTTAATTGTGAGGACTGTGAGGTGGAGAAATACAAGTTCAAAGGCGGGTTCTTCGTGGAACCTGAAATAAACTTTTTTTTCTGTCAAAATCTGATAGGTGTCGGAACATCCTACCGGTATTTCTTTGGTGATAATGACTTAATTAGCAGTTGGACACTATTAAAAATAATGGTTCGGTTTGATTTGCTTAACAGATAATTGTAACTTCTAACTATGTATATGTAATCCAAAAAAAAGCATGATGAGAAACATTCAAATTACTACCCTGATCCTTCTGATGACAGTTCAGCTAAACGCGCAAACTCCATTTCAGTCAACCAGCCAATTGGATCAGATTTCAATCGGTATCGGTGGAGGCCTGGATTATGGAGGCTTTGGGGGAAATGTGACCTATTATCCGGCGAAAAGTGTCGGACTGTTTGGCGGGGTGGGATATGCTCTTGCCGGTGCGGGATTTAACGCAGGTGTGAAATTCAGGTATGTACCTGAGAAACCCGATGCCAGAGTTCACCCATTTGGTCTGGCCATGTATGGATACAATGCAGCTATAGCCGTATTGAATGCATCACAACATAACAAACTGTTTTATGGTCCCACTTTCGGGGCCGGGATTGACTTTCACCGCAATCCGTTGAAAAGAGGCTATTGGTCATTTGCCATATTTGTACCCATCAGAAATTCAGAGGCGAATGAATATATAGAGCACCTGGAGAATGACTATGGTGCTGAATTTCAATATGGTTTATTCCCGATAGCGGGTTCAATCGGATACAGATTCATAATCCAATAGCATGATGAAATATCTCTCCTTAGTCCTGATTTGTACCGGTATTCTGTTTGCATCCGGATGTGCCACCAGTAAGTATATCATCAATTCCAATCCTGAAGGCGCATTCATTGTCGGATACGGTGAAACAACCAATGATAAACCAATTGAAGGGACAGTGACCTTTTTGGGAAAATCAGATACATACAGTTTTGTAGCCATGAAAAGGGGGTACCATCCGGATACCGTTACCGTTTCAAAAGAATCTCCGTTGGAGGTGCACTTTCAACTCAAGCGTATGGAGGGTGTTCCTCTGCTTCTTCGGAGACCGCTGGAATTGACTTGTGATAATACCAATCTTCTACCGGTCAATGTTGAAATTGTGTTGCATAAAGGAGTCGGTAACCTGGATAAATATGAAGAATCTGAGGAGTTGTCCGTTGAGGCCTGTTCAGACCTCAATCATGAGCTTCAGACGATCCAGTCAGACACGACAATCCATGCGCTCAACATTCCTGAAAATTCCGATTGGCCATCTGTTTCGGCCGAACTTGAGGAATATCTTCAATCTCTCTCTTCGGATCTTTTGGCATACTATCCTGAGTCCCCTTCTGTTGCAGGTATTTTGGAAAGGAACAAGGTTTTGTTTTCACCTGTAATGGATCAGCTGGCCCAGTCAGGTGATGAGGAATTTCTTGTATACGGATGGTGCAAGAGCGTGAAACCAACCGCAGGCAGGATTATTGGAAATGTTAGTGCAGCAGTAGCATCTGGTGTTGTATCGGGCTATGAGACTGCAGTGTATGGATATCCGGTAACTTACTCCGATCCAAGTGCTTTTGCGCTTGACAACAGTACCCTGTTTGTGGCGTATATTATTGATCCCGGTTCCGGTGAGGTATTAGAGACAAGACAATATGTGGTTCCCTATGACATCACCAAATCTGAGCGATTGCAAGAATTATCCAGATCAATTATTCTGTTTCCGTTGGCAAAACAAGAACAATAGCATGAAGAAATTACCGATCTTACTAATTTCAGTTTTTCTTTTCCAGGCCGCAAGCGGGCAGCAAAAGGAAGAATACCTTCAGAAGAACAGTGTATTCATACTTCTGAATCATCATCTTGAAAAAAGAGGAAGTGATAAGTATTATACTTCCAATCCCGATTTTACTATCGGTTATGAGCGAGATATTTTCGGTTTTGGAGATCACCGCTTTTATGCTGGTGTACGTACCGGTTTTTACAGGGAGTATGTTCTTACAGGTGATGGCTGGAGTCATCCTGAGAAAAACAGGTTTTTCCTGGGTCTTTCTCCGTCATATATGCTGCATTTTTCAAAGAATTTCAGATTCCAGTTAAACTTTCTTTATGATGTGTTATTTCCTGATGATTATGATGAGATCTGGTCTTATTGGGCAGTTGAACCATCATTCCAGTATTTCATAGGGGATTTCTATGTCGGTATTTCGGCCACCAGGGGTGTGTTTCTTTTCTTCGATCCCAAGGCCTATATGATTAAAGCCGGGATCAAAGTTGGATACCGGTTTTGAGGTTTTCAGTTTCCGATAAGAACAAAGTTGCCCCACGAGGTAGGGAATGATGTGGAATTGTTTGAAATGGCTGCTAGTTTAGCTTTTCTTAAAGCAGTTGAGTATGAATCTCCCGATAGTACTCCTTCGTAAAAATCAACCATGAAATCAGCTGTTGTTTTGTCATTTACTTTCCAGTATGAAATCAACATGTTCGGAACACCTGCATAAGTAAAACCACGGACAAAGGACAACAATCCCTCTCCTTTTACTATTTTTCCTGCACCTGTTTCACAAGCGCTGAGTGTAACCAGATCGGCATTCAGATCGAGGTTATAGACCTCTTTTGTATAAAGTACTCCGTCATTGGATTTCTCGGAAATAAGCAGTTGGGGCGTTTGATCGGTAACATCCTGATCATCATTCCAGAAAACCAAACCTGATAACTCAGGCTTTTCAGGGTTTATCAATCCATGGGTTGCAATATGAACATATCTGAAGTTACCTGCCAGCTCCCTGAAATTCTTTTCAGTAGCATCTGATCGAATAACGCCGGTAGCCGGTTCCCCGTTCTTTGAAAACAGCATAACGAGTTTATCCACTTCCTGCATTGAATAAGGCAATTCCTGTAATGATAATCTGTCAACCACCGATCTGTCGGTATAGATAGTATCATGCCCGGAGACCATGGCGGTGGAATTGTCCGGACCTGAATCAAATACAGGGGCGAATCCCAGAAATCCCTCCAACTCCGGATTCGTCATTCCGTATTTACTGTTTTGATGCGATCTGACCCAAAGATCAGTTGAATAGTGGGAAACGATCTCAAACCTTTTTACCAGATAATCCAGTTCGGAAAGGCCGGGCGATTCATTCCCTTCGTCACTGCGAACCAGTATATCGAAAGGGAGCAATAGCAGATAGCTTTCCGGAATGGATATGATTTTTTCGATCCCCTGAAAGTGCTTTTCCAAAGGCTTGATAAGAAATTCGTAAATATCGTCCGAGAAGGAGATGAAATCATCTATGCGGTACTTTTTCACAGAGCGAAGCAGGTCATTGACCCTTCTGTCGAAATCATCAGGCACTTCGATTTTCTCGATCCACTTCCCATCCTTACCAATAACAATTGAATATATTACAGAATCGGTGACCACAAAATCGAGCAACAGTGTGTTGTTGTCCAGTAAGTTACTAATCTCATCCGGCATATATTCGGGATAGCGTGACCGCAGGTTATTATATTCAGGATAGGTCTTTTCGATGTCAAGGTATAAATCGTTTAGTCTGATCACAATACTGTTTATCTCATTCTCAATGGCTTCTTTTTTTCTACCTGACTCACCTGTGTCATCAATTATGTCATCAATTTCCAGCAGGTTTTGCTTGTGTCCTTCCAATCTTGACTGTAGTGTTTTTTCAAGATAAATGAGGGTGTCGGGAATACCTGAATTCTCCATCGCCTGACTCATAAGAATGGCATCCGTTAAAGCGGAAGCCTTTTTCAAGCCTGCAAAACGAAATGCTTTATTAAAATCCAGCTCATCACCAGTTATTTCATATAGGCCGGCTGCTGTTTGAAAAGCTTCCGAATAGAGGTAATCCCACTTTTTTAAAGCTTGTAACTTCGATCTCTCCAGCCTGTATGTTTCCCGGAGTTTTATAGAAATATCTGCAATAAGTTCGTAAATGATCAGGTTCTTTGTCAGCAGCTTACTTTTATCATTTACAGAAAGTTGCGACTCATTAAGCTCAACAATGGCAACCAGGGATTCAATAAACAGGTTTTTATCAATGATCTTTTCCGTATCAATAACCTCCAGGTTATCCGGCTCGATTTCTCCGGAATAGTTTACCGATAATCCCTGATAGAGATTTGCTGAGGCTTTTTCATTTTCGCCAATCTTCATCAGAACTTGTCCCAGTTGTGTATAATGAGAAGAGAGGTCAAAATGGTTTTTACCATAGAACTCATTCAAAATATCAATGGCACGGTTCATGTAATTCAGAGCGACATCCAGGCTATCCATTTCAACATAATCCATGGCCATATTGCTGTAAATGGAGCTGGTCAATTTGTTATTCTCACCATAAGCCCCAACGTGAAAATGCAGGGCTTTCTTATTGTATTCAGCTGATTCTGCATGTCTGCCCATCTCAGCCGCAACTGCTCCCAGATTAAGGTATCTGCTGGCCAACTGAGGATTATCGGGCCCAAGGTTCGAAATGTCAATATCCAATGATTGCCTGAAATAGTTATAGGATTTTTCATATTCATCTGTTTCGAGGTAAACCTCTCCCATATTATTGTATGATCCGGCCAAATGATTGCAATTCTCACCCAGAAAGGTTTTATAGACCTCTGCACTCTTGTTATAATACGACAATGCAAGCTCGTAATCGCGGTTTTCTTTATACAAGGTTCCGATATTGTTGTAGCTTCTGGCCACACTCATATTGATGCCATCCTGGATATTTTCTCTGATCCTCAATGCCTTAAACAGGTAATAGAATGCACTGTCATATGTACCGGAATAGTAATAAGGTAACCCTAAGTTTTCGTATGCATCTGAGGTTAAAAGATGATCAGTTCCGTAAAGATTGATCATGACAGGGACTACCTTCCTGAAATAGAAAGTTGCTTTATCAGGATTATCCTGGAGAAGTAAATTATGACCAATGTTTGCATAACTCATGGCGATAGCTCTGTGGTTATCTCCAAAAATTTTCCTTCTCAATCGTAAAGCTTCAAAGTGGTATTCGTTCGATTTTTCAAATTCACCCAGACCATACCAGGCATTTGCGAGGTTATTTAATGATAATGCAATATTTGGATGCAGGCTATCAAGTGTAGTCCTGCGGATATTCAATGCATTTTGATGAAGATCCACAGCTCTTTGAAATTCCATTTTTTTCTCATAGGTACTACCCAGATTATTGTAGCTCATAGCAACCGCGCTGTGATGCTCTCCATATTTATTAAGTCGAATTTGCAGTGTCTTGTCGAAATTATAAATGGCCTGGTCCAGATTCCCCAGATAATAGTGCAAAATGCCATATGTATTATAGGTAGGCAATAATCTTATATCCAATGTATCAAGTAGTTCCAATTGTATATCGAGTGCCTTTTGTATAAAGATCGATGCGCTGTCATATTCGGAAAGATTCATTTTCAATCCTGCTAAATTTGAATAAACCTTTGCCATAGCCAGTGATTCAGGATTCGGATCACAGGAGTAGATTTTCATTGCGCTGTCAAAGCTTTTTTTTGCCAGGTCATTTTTATGCGCGTAGTAGTAAAGCTCTCCCAGCCTGTTATGACAATCTCCTGTTGCCGGGTGGTCTTCTCCAAGCCTCTCCTCTGACAGTTCAAGTGTAGCCCTGCAAAAGTCAATAAGCCCCTCCTCATCAGCATTCAAACTCCTGGCTTTAGTTTCTAAAAGGTGACATTCAATCACCCTTTCCCACACCCTTTTTTTTCTGAACAGTCTGGCTGCCTCATTAAACATCTCTATGGCTTCATGAAGATCACCCTCTTCATATTTCTCAAGAGCTTTCGTATAGGTATGATGCGCTTTGGTTGTATCTGGTCGGGTAAATCCGTCAAATGCAAATACAACTGGATGAAAGAAGAGCAGCAGTACAGATATCCATACCGGCAGGAGAAACTTGGGGCTTAATTGCATGAGAGTAGTTGAGTTTGGGTTTAAATTAAGTTTTTTTGAAGAAAACGCACCACTTTTTGGAGAATTGATTTATCCCTTACTCACAATTTAACTACTTTTTATCCATCTTGTCCGTAAAACCACTTCTCTTCAGGGAGTGGATATAAGGACAAAATCACTGATTTTCGATATACTTTTTGACAATATCAAGCGGTGCTCCACCGCAAGATGCAATAAAATAACTTGGAGACCATAATCCACCTTTCCAGTAGTACTTTTCCAGTTCGGGAAATTCCTGTCTCAAGAATCTGGAAGAGACCCCTTTTAAACTGTTAACAAGTCTCGAAGGTGTTGTATGCGGAAGCGGCTCCAGTCATCTGCTGGGAATCGGTCTTTGGCGAATATGTCACCGACTATGTGAGTGAAGCAGGGGCCAACTTCATCTTCATCATCACCAACGACGGGTGGTGGAAAGACACTCCGGGTCACCGCCAGCACAACAGCTTTGCCCGCCTGAGGGCCATCGAAACCCGCCGCAGTGTGGCCCGAAGTGCCAACACCGGCATCAGCTCCCTGATCGACCAGCGGGGTGTGGAGCTGGCCCGCATAGGATGGTGGGAGCGATCGGGACTACAGGGCACCCTCAACAAGAACGACAACATCACCTTTTATGTGAAGCATGGCGACTACCTGGGAAGAATCGGAGTGTTTCTGACGGTGATTTTGCTTCTTTATAGCCTGGTAATCAGGTATATCAAGAGGTAATTACTCATATCGTGTAACGCAACTTGCGTAATGAATATGAGAGTTATATCTTCTAAAAGGCCTGGGAGAAAGCACTTGACATTAAATCCTGTTCTGCTTTTGAAATACCAAATTCGCTTGCTAATATCCTCCACTGTTGTACTGATTGTTTTACCTGACTAATGATTTCATCCGCCCGTTTTGGCCCGATTCTGAAGAATTCTGCCACATCCAGAGCCAGACCAAGCTCCAGCGAATTATCCTCCTCCGAAATATTCAGACTAAGTCCAGAGCCAAACTCTACAGGATTAATGTCATAAGCAGGAGACAGGATCCATCCTTCACCAGTTAAAATAAAACCATGGTTTCGCAGGTGATCATCTGTATTTGACACGGATATTGCAAATACAATTCTTCGCCATAATTCTTCAAGATCAGTGTTGACTCTGACTCCCCTGCGTATCAGAAAATCTGCCAACTCCAGGTAACTCACTTCCTCATCTGAACCAGCACCATCCTTGTAGCCCAATAAAGTCATAGCTGAAGCAAAATGTATTCGTTGGCCTCTGGAATTCCTGTCAAATCGTTTTGTTATGAATGTATGATGATGACTATTAAACGTTTGAACCTTAGCAATAGCTATATTTAAACCGGCATTCAATGCCAATTGATTTGTGATCATCTCCCAGGCCCCAACATTTTTATCATCATTTATGCTTGGGAATTTTGCAATCCAGAGTTCTCCGTTTACATCAACAACACTTGCTTTGGGACGTGCTCCACCCAATGAGGAACCAGGCGCAAATAACATACTTAACCATGTAAAGTATTCAGGATCTTCAGATATGTCATTTTTTTCAAGTTGCAAGCTTGCATATTCTAAATCCCGTAGAAAAGTCCAGGGAGGTGCTACAAACCTTTTGTCATAATTAATAAACTCTCCTTTCGGATCAGTTTTAAACCTCAAGGCTCCCATACGGTGACCATCAAACACACCTAATAAGTAATCCGATTCATATAAGGTGTTAATCTCCCTTGCTTCTCTCGTGGCCAGTGCAGCTTCTCTTCTTTTCATTAAAAGCCTTCCCCAGCGATCAGGAGAAGAATCCAAAAACATTCCAAAATTTTCCTTATTATCTCTAATATACTGAGGACCTGCATATAATCCCATGTCAGGATCTAAGTCCTGAGCATTTCCCGATTGCAACCATTTATCTTCGTACTCAAAAGAAAAAATCTCTTTTCCCCTTGTTACATTAACACTTAACGTCCCCATTAAAAACGGAGTATCCAAACCCATCCAATGAGCATATACCAGGATATCTTTATGTTGTCTGTTCTGTGTCATTTGCTTTCTTTGACCTAACCCTTTTTGGAGCCCTTTCTTTTACTATTAATCTGGAATCCTGCAATTTCCTCCCAGGTTCATCATCCTTTGCAACATGAACCAGGTCCCTCTCTAATCCCAGTATATGCAATACCCGCAAATAAGCGCCCATACTTACAGATGGAGAACCATTTTCAATGGCCCAAAGAGTTTGTCTGGCAATATTTGCACGAAGCGAGACCTGCTCAGTGCTTATCTTTCTTCTCAATCGTGCCAGTTTAATGTTATCTCCCAATTCCCTAAGTATCCTTTGTTGTGTAGGTAATAAACTTGCCTTCTTCTTCATAATGTTTAATATATCATACAATAATAGGCATTTTTGTCCATTATTTTCTACATTATTGGATTTTTCAAGTATTTAGGAACCAGACTTAAGAAATTAAATTGGAACTCCACAACAATTTGATCGAATAACCAACTGTGTTCATGACGGTGATTTTGCTACTTTGTAGCCTTGTAGCCAGGTATATCAGAAAGTAATTCTATGTTTTCGGGAAAATGAAGCGTATTGAACGTTTAACCAGCATTATAACTTTTCTTCAATCAAGGAATTATACTTCCATTGAAAGGTTGGTGGAGAAGTATGATGTGAGTGAAAGAACGATTTACCGTGACCTGGTCTCGCTTCATGAGATTGGGGTCCCGATAACATATGAACAAAGCCGCGGGTATCATATTCTCGATGATCACTTTATTCCGCCCGTTTCATTCTCGGAAGAAGAGGCAGTAGCCCTGACACTGGCAGGCAGATTAATGAGAAGATTTTCAGACAATAAGACCAATTTGCATTTTGACAATGCGTTGGTTGACATCCTCCATCACCTAAAGGAAATGGATTCCGTTGGCCTCTACGAA
>Ga0255404_1018_pt1 | contig 12699 bp, 11 predicted proteins | sample ANMaggSSYBR01J11_FD_182132 | JGI IMG/M metagenome (GOLD analysis project Ga0255404, IMG submission 182132) | Sediment cell enrichment communities from methane seep in Santa Monica Basin, California, United Staets - ANME aggregate JGI... | ecosystem: Environmental > Aquatic > Marine > Cold seeps >...
GATGCACTGAAGATTGTAGACATTGGTTTTAACATTAAGAAATCCCATTCTCCTTTGACTATCTTTTCATCTAATCTTCCAAGATTAATGTAAAAAGATGACCAAGAAAGATAGTTTATTAGATTGAATATACCGACTATCAAAAGGCTCTCCTCTATTTTCCACCCTACAAATTCTTTTGCTCCTCCATATACTGCATAGATAGCAATAATCTGTGGGATAACAAGTATTAAAGATCTTAGAATATTTGCTAATACCTCTGCTTTATAGGTATGTGTTTTACTAAAACTTAGTTTTAATATTCTAAGTGATACTCTAATATAGTAGATTATTCCTCTTCTAGATCCCTTCTGCTTCATATTTTTTAATATTTATCGTATATCCAACCTTATAAATTAAATATAAAACAATAATCCAAAGAGTACTAACTATAAATCCAATTCTTAAATCATATGGTCTCATTCCTCCCATTAATATTTCAACAGGAAAAGATAGTAAATATCTGAAGGGTGAAAGCTCTAAGATTGAAACAACAAGTACAGGGAGAGATGCATATGGGATTATCTCTCCTGATAATATATACAACATATTCTCATGGAGATTTCTTAATCCATAGATTTGTTTTACCGTAAATGCAATGAGCGAGAATATTTGCGCCATTAAAAATTTCAATATGTTTGCAAATATAATTGCTATAAAAAAAAGAAACAGTGTATACGGGGTTATATCATAGACAAGGTAGTCACTTAGAAAATATCCACCTACTGCAACAATAGGTAGCACAAAAAGTGTCTGTATTGTTTGTTCTGCTAAGTTAGCAGCTACTGCCTCTGTTAAATAACTGAATGGTCTGAGCATGTACTTAGCAAAGTTCCCAGTAACTATAGCTCCTGTCACAAGCTTTATCGACACATCTATTGTTAACTTAGACACTATCAATACCAAAAAGAAATATGATATTACATATTCTTTACTTAGTCCTTCATATCCTAAGTCTGTACTTGCAAACCAGAGCATTGAAAAGAGAATGGTGGTAATTATTCCAGCTAGAGAGGATGCTATAAATTTCTCAATATGAGAGAGTTCGTATGATATTGACATCACGTACTCTCTTTTAAGAACATTAAGAAATTTATTTTTCTTCATTTTTATCTTTTCTTTCTTGTTCTAATTCTTTTACTTTCCACATAAATATTCTACTTTTATCTTTTGCATTAGGATAGTCAATTGTAAAACTGTATGCGTTTTCTAATATACCCCTCGGTTTCTCTTTTGCCCACTTTATATACATACTTACTCTTTTACTGTCTTCTAACTTTCCTGCTAATCTCATACCATATGCTTGGTATTCTTTAGTCATATACTTTGCTTTTTTAGAGAATGGGAATTTCTTTCTTTCAAACTTTGTTGTATCGAAGAGTTCTTTTTGTTTTTTAGGAGAATTATCCTTACTAGGTTCTTTCTTTTTAAGATCCCCTATTATATCTTTTAGAGATTGCATGGGTAATTATACCCTACTGTTTCTTTTCTTTCTTCTCCTCTGGGAACTTCACCTTATCCTTGTAAATCTTCTTTGTTGTATTCTCTACCTCTACTCTCAGTTGAGGAAAAAAGATACCTTCTCTGGCTGTTACATCTTCTAAGAACCAGAATATTCTCTCACTCTGACCATATCCACTTGCAGGAGGCATACCATATTCCAACATCTCTACAAAATCAATATCCAACATCTGTGCTTCATCATCTCCCGAATCTCTCATACTCTGTTGTTCTAAGAATCTATCTAGTTGATCTACAGGATCATTAATCTCTGAATATCCATTACCTAGTTCACTCCCCGCTATAATTACCTGAAATCTTTCTGTTAACTCTTCATTATCATCATGTGATTTAGCTAAAGGTGATACAAATTTAGGATGATTTACTAAGAATGCAGGTCCAGATATCTTACTTCTTACTAATTTCCAAAGATTATCTATCAATCTCCCTCTACTTACATCTCCATCTAATTCAATATTGTTCTTTTCAACAATTTTCAGTAGTTCTTTATCTGTAACATTGAATATATCTATATTAAATCTCTCCTTCATTGTCTCTACGTAGTCTATTTCTTTCCACTCATCTGCAAAATCAAATGTATGACCCCTTGTTTCAAACTTAGTCTTTCCATATACTTCCTTTACAACCTCTCTGAACAATCTCTTTACCAGATCCATATTGTCTTTATATGTAGCATATGCCCAATACCATTCAATATCAGAGAATTCTTGTAGATGTTCATCGTCCATTCCTTCATTTCTAAAGTTAGGACCAAAAACATATATTTTTTCAAAACCAGCCCCTATTAATCTCTTTTGATAGAGTTCAGTAGATATACGAAGGTAGAAATCTTGATTTAATGCATTGTGGTGTGTAATGAATGGTTTAGCATCAGCCCCCCCCGTTATTGTTTCCATAACTGGTACTTCGACTTCCATAAAGCCTTCGTTTTGAAGAAAATCTCTTTGTACTTGCCAAAACTTAGCTTTTCTTTCAAACATTTTTCTCTTCTCTGGATGTACTACTAAATCTAAATACCTTCTCCTAAATTGTTGCTCTTTCTTTTTTAACTCTCTTGGTATTGGTCTTAGGGTTTTAACTAGTAATCTGATATTTTTAACCATTAGAGATATCTCTCCTCTTTTAGTTTTTCCTACAACACCTTTTACTTCGATAAAGTCAGCAAGATCTAAAAGGTATAGGTGTTCAGATCCTAGATATCCTTTTTTAAGGTTTTCTTCTATCTCCTCCTTCCTTATCATTACTTGTATCTTCCCAGATTGATCTCTAATATCTCCAAATATTAATTCTCCATGTTCTCTCCATGCTGTTATTCTTCCAGCTAGTGTTACTTCTTTTCCTTCAAATTCATCAAACTTATCAATTACTTCTTGATTTGAATATTCTTTATATGATTTAGATGGGTATGGATTTATTCCTAACTTCTTTAGTTCCCCTATTTTTTCTAATCTTATTTTTCTTTGTGTAACGAGGTCGCTTTTCTGGGGAGCTTCCATGGGTTTATTTAAAAAAGTTATTTATATTCAAAAGATTATATCACAAAGGGATTTATACAGTGATTAAGACCTATAGAGGTGGTATAATAGAGGGTCGCAAGAATTAACAATTGAATAAAAATGACTGGAGAAAAAATGAATCACATAAATGTACCCCTTGGCATCCTTGCAGAGAAGCAACCCCTGTTCTATGGAGATTATGATCTCCAAAATAACGAACTTATGGAAGTAACTCTCTCGGCAAATAAAGATGGATGGCGAGTTATAGTTGAGATAGACGACGTAGTAAAAACAGATTCTCTTCTAAATAATTCTGAGGAGATCAGAATTCAATGTTCTACTTTCTCAATAAAAGAGAGTTCCCAAGTAATTAATAAATCTGAAGAGCTCTGGCATATTCCCCCTACTGCAAAGGCTAAACACTCAGGATACAGAATTCTTGCTCACCCTAAACAAGAATCTGAAGAACCTCTCTTCCTTGTTATGAAATACTCTGAAGGATTATCTCTAACGATAACCTTAAAAATGGATACTGAGAACAACTAGGACCCAGAAGATCATGACGAAGATAAAACTAGCCCAACCCCAAGCATTGTCTCCGCGACAAGACCGTGCTTGGGTGTATTTCTATTCATGTATCAACACATAATCCCCTCTTTCAAAATTCTCATAAAGATACTTTGCATCTTCAAACAACATCCTAATACATCCTGCACTCTCTCTACTACCTATGTTATTTACTGATTCATATACCCTCTCTCCATCTTCCCCATACCACCATATTAATCCATGTAAGCCATACCAAGAGTCTTGGGATTTAGAATAGTAGAATGCCATCCAATATGGCATATATTTACCTCCCGGAGCTATTGGCTCCCTCCCTTTATCTACAATTGGAAATACTCCATATACCTGGAAGCCATACATAGGTCCAGAGAGTAGTATTGTTTTAATAACTTTTCTATTATTCCAAACATAGAGTTTTTGTTTTGAATTATCTATCTCTATATATTTACTTGCATATGTTCCATCTGTCCCTGGAATACTTTTAATTTTAATTTGTATTACCTCTGGTTTTATCCCTTCTATACTTAACCCTATCGCTTCTTTTAAATCACTTTCTAAATCTTTTAAATCAGGTATTTCATTGTATACCCATGTTTCAAATTCTCCATTCCTACTAGTTACTATCTCTTTTCCTCCAAAGTGTCTTTCAAAGAACGGGTATATATTTTCATTTAAATGTTTAAGTATTTCTAAATTATTTAATTCATCACTTTCAAATATTAAAGAGGATATTTCTTCTTCTAATATATTGAAACATATATTTTCACAACATATCTCTATTGGATATATTTCTTTCCCTTCTCCTAGGTATTCATATGTACTACCTAATACTTGTATATCTTTACTAGTATTTTCAATTTGTATTCCTTTTACATCTACTTCCTCTTGACTTAAAAGATATGTAGAGGATATTACAGAGAGTATCCCTATATTTAATCCAATAGAGAATATTACAGAGAAAAGAGTATTTTGGGCCTTTAGTGACATAGTTTATTATACTGAACCTTTCATATATCTCAATGGGTTTAGAGAGTGAGATTGTTAAGCATGGCCTATAGGATGTATAATTAGGATGTCGCTCATACTATAAAAAGAAAGGTGGTAATAAAGATGGCTAACGAAAAGATACTCTTTAAATTTGTAGGTTATCCCTTAGAGAATAAAATCTGTTTTTCTACTAACCAAAACATCTTCCCTGTTTCAATAATACGGCTGAGTAAAAACACAGCAAAATCATGGTGGGATGTTTCCCTATTTAATAATACTTCACCCAAGCCAATAACATCCCTAAGCTTAATAGAAGCACAGAGAGTAGAAATATTCCTCCCAAAGGAATGCCCTTACAAGGTTCAAACAAAATCTCTTTTCCTCCAAGACACTCAAGAGAATGGTGATTATCTGATTTTTGAATATATCTCAATTCTCCAAAAGGGGATTTCTTTAGCAGTAGACATTATTATTTCCTCTACCCCCTAAATCTATTCTCCGAAACCCAGGCATTGTATATGCGACAATACAAAGCTTGGGGTTTTCTTTTTTACTACTACACTGCTACAATTAACCATTAATTAAAAAACAATTCCCTATGTCTAAACTAAAGCTAGGTATATACAAACACTTTAAAGGTAATAAATATCTAGTATTAATAGTTGGTAAACACTCTGAAACCCTAGAAGAATATGTTGTATACATCTCCCTCTATGAAAATGAAACAAGTTAAGTATGGATAAGGCCATTAGATGATTTCATGGGTGATAAAACATTAGAAGATGGTACAAAGGTAAAAAGATTTACCTTTGTAAGTGAATATTAATACCAAAAGGAAGATTGATAATATATAATTAAGAAATATGAAAAACGACCTACTACAAAAAGTAACCTCATTAGCTAAAAGAAGAGGAATAATATATCCAAACTCTGAAATATATGGAGGTATTGGAGGTTTCTATGACTACGGACCTGTAGGTGTAGAAATGAAAAACAATCTTAAAAGAATGTGGTGGAAGAATATGGTTGATCTAAGAGAAGATGTTGTAGGTATAGATGGAACAATAATTACACACCCTAAGGTATGGGAAGCATCTGGACATATAGAGAACTTTGGAGATGAAGTAGTTGAATGTAAAAAGTGTCATCATAGATTTAGAACAGAAGAAGTTAGTAAAAAATGTCCTGATTGTGGTTCTAAAGAATTTACAGAACCTAGATCATATAATCTACTTTTTGAGACAGAGATTGGTGTCATTGAGGGAGAAAAAACTACTGCATACTTACGAGGTGAAGCATGTCAAACGATATATCTTGATTTTAAAAATGTTGTAGATTCTACTCGTATGCAAATACCATTTGGTATTGCACAAATTGGTAAAGCTTTTAGAAATGAAATAACTCCTGGTAAATTAACTTTTAGATCTAGAGAGTTTGAACAATGGGACATGCAATTCTTTGTACATCCAGACGATATGAAAGAATGGTTTGAATATTGGAAGAAAGAAAGAATGGATTGGTACAAAGAGCTCTATAACAAGAAAGAAAATCTCAGGTTCCACCAACACCCTAAAGATAAATTAGCCTTCTATGCTAAAGATGCATATGACATTGAATACAAAGCTCCATGGGGATGGGCAGAGAATGAGGGTATACACTGGAGATCTGATTACGATCTAACACAACATTCTAAATTCTCTGGTAAGAATCTTTCATATGTTGATCCTAAGACAGGTGAGAAATATATCCCGTGGATTGCAGAAACATCAGGTGGTGTGGATAGAACATTCTTGATGTTACTGTTTGATGCATATGAAGAAGAAGACCTAGGAGATGGTAAAGCGAGAACAGTGTTGAAGATTCATAAGGATGTAGCTGCATATAAAGCTGCAATATTCCCATTGGTTTCAAATAAGCCAGAGATTGTAGAAAAGGCTAGAGATATATTTAAAACATTAGCACCTGAAGTAAAAGTTGTTTGGGATAGTAGAGGAAATATTGGGAAGAGATATAGATATCAAGATGAGATTGGTACACCATATTGTATTACAGTAGATTACGATACCCTAAAGGATGATGCAGTGACTGTTAGAGATAGGGATAGTATGAAACAAGAAAGAATCAAGATTAAAGATTTGATTGATTACCTGAAGTAACTTTTTTACTTTCTCTCCATTTTTTAATTTCTCCATGATTACCACTTTTTAAAACATCTGGTACTTTCCAATTATTAAACTCTTCAGGTTTAGTATATTGAGGAAAATCCAACATATCATTGTTAAAAGATTCAGAATCTAAAGATCCCTCATTACCTAACACTCCTGGTATTAATCTAGCAATACCATCTACTAATACCATAGCAGGTAGTTCTCCACCAGAAAGAACATAGTCCCCTATGGAAAATTCATAATCTACTAGGTGATCATGTACTCTTTGATCAAATCCTTCATATCTTCCACAAAGAATTATGTAATGAGTATTTTCTTGTTTAGAGAATCCTTCTAACTTACCTTGTGTTAATTTCTCTCCCTTAGGTGTAGTTATTAATACCTTAGTATTTTCTTTCTTAAGATCCTTTAAAGCATTAAATATTGGTTCTACTTTCATTACCATACCTGGACCACCACCATATGGGGTATCATCTACAGTCTTATGTTTATCATCAGCCCAATTTCTTAAATCATGTACATTAATTTCTACAAGACCTTTTTCTTGAGCAATTCTTAATATCCCTGTATTAATATATTCTTGTACTGCTTTTGGGAAGATTGTGATTATGTCGAATTTCATGATAATAATATTTTCTAATATTTGGTACCGCTACTGGGAATTGAACCCAGATTACAGAATTGAGAATCCTGTGTCCTAACCGTTAGACGATAGCGGCAAAGCCCTTCTAAAATCCTGTTATTTTACCATTTTTTTACACATTGACACCAGACCCTGGGTAAGGTATTATCCTTACGCAAATCTAAATAATTTGTAATAGGATATAGTTATGGGAAAGGAAAAGAAATATATATTTACTAAGGAAGGATTTGATAATCTTCTAAAAGATCTAGACTACCGAAAGAATGAATTAAGGGCTAAACTAAGAGATATCCTCGCTGATATGCGACAAAAGGGAGATCTAAGTGAGAATAGTGGATATACCTTAGCTATCGAAGAAAGCCAAGCAAATGAAACAGAAATTGCGGTAATCGAGGAGAAGGTTAAAAATGCAAAGGTTGTAAAAGGATCTAAGAATGGAAAGATTAATATTGGAGAGACTGTTGTACTGAAAGATTCAGACGAAAATGTCCAGAAGTATCAGATAGTAGGTGAGGATGAAGCTAATCCATTAGAAGGAAAGATTTCATTCAAGTCCCCTATTGGATCTGCAATATTAGGAAAGAAAAAAGGTAAAAAGGTTAAGATTAAATCTCCTGCAGGTAAAAAGACTTGGACAATAGTGGAGGTTAATTAAGGATGGATGTAACTACCTCCTTGTAAGAGATCTGTTAGGTTTTTCACTTCTTCTATTCTTAAGCCTCCAGTTAAATGTACCCCTATTCCCTTCTTATTTGCAAATTGAGCACATTGCGAATCTATTGGTATATTTGAATTTGCCACATGTACACTATCACTAGTAATACCAAAAAGCTTAAAATATTCATCCCAAGAAATATCTAAGAGAGGTTTAGCACCACTATTCTTTCTTGGATCGGAATCATAGAGATACTCCACGCTAGACATTTTAAATATTCTGTCTAATTGTAGGATATCAGCGTACACAACAGCATCCATGTCAGTACTCCATCCTACCTTCAAACCACCACTGACCATTTTCACCTGTTCTTCATTGTAGAGATATTCATATGCATCTCCTAGTTTTCTGGGTATACAATGAAATACCTGATTTAAAAGATTTAGAAAGTGATTTAAAAGAAGCGATAGGGTTAAGTATAGAAGGGATAAAACCAGAGGTAATACAAATTAAAATTAAAAGTATTCCAGGGACAGATGGAACATATGCAAGTAAATATATAGAGATAGATAATTCAAAACAAAAACTCTATGTTTGGAATAATAGAAAAGTTATTAAAACAATACTACTCTCTGGACCTATGTATGGCTTCCAGGTATATGGAGTATTTCCAATTGTAGATAAAGGGAGGGAGCCAATAGCTCCGGGAGGTAAATATATGCCATATTGGATGGCATTCTACTATTCTAAATCCCAAGACTCTTGGTATGGCTTACATGGATTAATATGGTGGTATGGGGAAGATGGAGAGAGGGTATATGAATCAGTAAATAACATAGGTAGTAGAGAGAGTGCAGGATGTATTAGGATGTTGTTTGAAGATGCAAAGTATCTTTATGAGAATTTTGAAAGAGGGGATTATGTGTTGATACATGAATAGAAATACACCCAAGCACGGTCTTGTCGCGGAGACAATGCTTGGGGTTGGGCTAGTTTTATCTTCGTCATGATCTTCTGGGTCCTAGTTGTTCTCAGTATCCATTTTTAAGGTTATCGTTAGAGATAATCCTTCAGAGTATTTCATAACAAGGAAGAGAGGTTCTTCAGATTCTTGTTTAGGGTGAGCAAGAATTCTGTATCCTGAGTGTTTAGCCTTTGCAGTAGGGGGAATATGCCAGAGCTCTTCAGATTTATTAATTACTTGGGAACTCTCTTTTATTGAGAAAGTAGAACATTGAATTCTGATCTCCTCAGAATTATTTAGAAGAGAATCTGTTTTTACTACGTCGTCTATCTCAACTATAACTCGCCATCCATCTTTATTTGCCGAGAGAGTTACTTCCATAAGTTCGTTATTTTGGAGATCATAATCTCCATAGAACAGGGGTTGCTTCTCTGCAAGGATGCCAAGGGGTACATTTATGTGATTCATTTTTTCTCCAGTCATTTTTATTCAATTGTTAATTCTTGCGACCCTCTATTATACCACCTCTATAGGTCTTAATCACTGTATAAATCCCTTTGTGATATAATCTTTTGAATATAAATAACTTTTTTAAATAAACCCATGGAAGCTCCCCAGAAAAGCGACCTCGTTACACAAAGAAAAATAAGATTAGAAAAAATAGGGGAACTAAAGAAGTTAGGAATAAATCCATACCCATCTAAATCATATAAAGAATATTCAAATCAAGAAGTAATTGATAAGTTTGATGAATTTGAAGGAAAAGAAGTAACACTAGCTGGAAGAATAACAGCATGGAGAGAACATGGAGAATTAATATTTGGAGATATTAGAGATCAATCTGGGAAGATACAAGTAATGATAAGGAAGGAGGAGATAGAAGAAAACCTTAAAAAAGGATATCTAGGATCTGAACACCTATACCTTTTAGATCTTGCTGACTTTATCGAAGTAAAAGGTGTTGTAGGAAAAACTAAAAGAGGAGAGATATCTCTAATGGTTAAAAATATCAGATTACTAGTTAAAACCCTAAGACCAATACCAAGAGAGTTAAAAAAGAAAGAGCAACAATTTAGGAGAAGGTATTTAGATTTAGTAGTACATCCAGAGAAGAGAAAAATGTTTGAAAGAAAAGCTAAGTTTTGGCAAGTACAAAGAGATTTTCTTCAAAACGAAGGCTTTATGGAAGTCGAAGTACCAGTTATGGAAACAATAACGGGGGGGGCTGATGCTAAACCATTCATTACACACCACAATGCATTAAATCAAGATTTCTACCTTCGTATATCTACTGAACTCTATCAAAAGAGATTAATAGGGGCTGGTTTTGAAAAAATATATGTTTTTGGTCCTAACTTTAGAAATGAAGGAATGGACGATGAACATCTACAAGAATTCTCTGATATTGAATGGTATTGGGCATATGCTACATATAAAGACAATATGGATCTGGTAAAGAGATTGTTCAGAGAGGTTGTAAAGGAAGTATATGGAAAGACTAAGTTTGAAACAAGGGGTCATACATTTGATTTTGCAGATGAGTGGAAAGAAATAGACTACGTAGAGACAATGAAGGAGAGATTTAATATAGATATATTCAATGTTACAGATAAAGAACTACTGAAAATTGTTGAAAAGAACAATATTGAATTAGATGGAGATGTAAGTAGAGGGAGATTGATAGATAATCTTTGGAAATTAGTAAGAAGTAAGATATCTGGACCTGCATTCTTAGTAAATCATCCTAAATTTGTATCACCTTTAGCTAAATCACATGATGATAATGAAGAGTTAACAGAAAGATTTCAGGTAATTATAGCGGGGAGTGAACTAGGTAATGGATATTCAGAGATTAATGATCCTGTAGATCAACTAGATAGATTCTTAGAACAACAGAGTATGAGAGATTCGGGAGATGATGAAGCACAGATGTTGGATATTGATTTTGTAGAGATGTTGGAATATGGTATGCCTCCTGCAAGTGGATATGGTCAGAGTGAGAGAATATTCTGGTTCTTAGAAGATGTAACAGCCAGAGAAGGTATCTTTTTTCCTCAACTGAGAGTAGAGGTAGAGAATACAACAAAGAAGATTTACAAGGATAAGGTGAAGTTCCCAGAGGAGAAGAAAGAAAAGAAACAGTAGGGTATAATTACCCATGCAATCTCTAAAAGATATAATAGGGGATCTTAAAAAGAAAGAACCTAGTAAGGATAATTCTCCTAAAAAACAAAAAGAACTCTTCGATACAACAAAGTTTGAAAGAAAGAAATTCCCATTCTCTAAAAAAGCAAAGTATATGACTAAAGAATACCAAGCATATGGTATGAGATTAGCAGGAAAGTTAGAAGACAGTAAAAGAGTAAGTATGTATATAAAGTGGGCAAAAGAGAAACCGAGGGGTATATTAGAAAACGCATACAGTTTTACAATTGACTATCCTAATGCAAAAGATAAAAGTAGAATATTTATGTGGAAAGTAAAAGAATTAGAACAAGAAAGAAAAGATAAAAATGAAGAAAAATAAATTTCTTAATGTTCTTAAAAGAGAGTACGTGATGTCAATATCATACGAACTCTCTCATATTGAGAAATTTATAGCATCCTCTCTAGCTGGAATAATTACCACCATTCTCTTTTCAATGCTCTGGTTTGCAAGTACAGACTTAGGATATGAAGGACTAAGTAAAGAATATGTAATATCATATTTCTTTTTGGTATTGATAGTGTCTAAGTTAACAATAGATGTGTCGATAAAGCTTGTGACAGGAGCTATAGTTACTGGGAACTTTGCTAAGTACATGCTCAGACCATTCAGTTATTTAACAGAGGCAGTAGCTGCTAACTTAGCAGAACAAACAATACAGACACTTTTTGTGCTACCTATTGTTGCAGTAGGTGGATATTTTCTAAGTGACTACCTTGTCTATGATATAACCCCGTATACACTGTTTCTTTTTTTTATAGCAATTATATTTGCAAACATATTGAAATTTTTAATGGCGCAAATATTCTCGCTCATTGCATTTACGGTAAAACAAATCTATGGATTAAGAAATCTCCATGAGAATATGTTGTATATATTATCAGGAGAGATAATCCCATATGCATCTCTCCCTGTACTTGTTGTTTCAATCTTAGAGCTTTCACCCTTCAGATATTTACTATCTTTTCCTGTTGAAATATTAATGGGAGGAATGAGACCATATGATTTAAGAATTGGATTTATAGTTAGTACTCTTTGGATTATTGTTTTATATTTAATTTATAAGGTTGGATATACGATAAATATTAAAAAATATGAAGCAGAAGGGATCTAGAAGAGGAATAATCTACTATATTAGAGTATCACTTAGAATATTAAAACTAAGTTTTAGTAAAACACATACCTATAAAGCAGAGGTATTAGCAAATATTCTAAGATCTTTAATACTTGTTATCCCACAGATTATTGCTATCTATGCAGTATATGGAGGAGCAAAAGAATTTGTAGGGTGGAAAATAGAGGAGAGCCTTTTGATAGTCGGTATATTCAATCTAATAAACTATCTTTCTTGGTCATCTTTTTACATTAATCTTGGAAGATTAGATGAAAAGATAGTCAAAGGAGAATGGGATTTCTTAATGTTAAAACCAATGTCTACAATCTTCAGTGCATC
>Ga0255404_1020_pt1 | contig 12489 bp, 9 predicted proteins | sample ANMaggSSYBR01J11_FD_182132 | JGI IMG/M metagenome (GOLD analysis project Ga0255404, IMG submission 182132) | Sediment cell enrichment communities from methane seep in Santa Monica Basin, California, United Staets - ANME aggregate JGI... | ecosystem: Environmental > Aquatic > Marine > Cold seeps >...
TTGCAATATCCCCAGGATTTGTCTCTATTTCTGGAATAACTACTGCTTCGGCACCACCCGCAATTGCAGCCATGAGAGCCAAATACCCACAATTTCGCCCCATCACTTCCACGAGAAATCCCCGCTGGTGTGATGCGCCAGTTACCTTGAGGCGATCAATCGCTTCTAGCGCTATATTAAGAGCAGTATCTACACCAATTGTCACATCCGAACCAACTAAATCATTATCGATCGTTGAAGCAACGCCAACAACAGGAAAACCAAGTTTGTGAAGTAAGTAACTTCCTGTTTGTGATCCATTTCCTCCAATAACTACAAGTCCATCAACCCCATTCTCATTTAGTGCCCGCAGTCCTTTTAATCGCCCTTCTTCTGTTTTAAATTCCTCACATCGCGCACTTCCTAAAAAAGTACCCCCTTTTTGAATGATCCCTCCTACGTCCCTTGGTCCTAAAGGTAAAAATTTCCCATTAATTAACCCGTAATATCCCTCGCGAATTCCAAACACTTGCCACCCCTTTTTGTAACCCGTTCTAACAACAGATCGGATTGCAGCATTCATCCCCGGGGCATCTCCACCACTTGTTAATACAGCGATTCGCTTCATATTCTCTCCAATAAACAAATTCGCAACGATTTTAACATTAATAACAGGGTTTTTGTAGATAATTAATAAAATTAAGGTTAATAAATGTTAAAATCCGTAATATAACTAATAAAGGATTAATATGACGAATAAAATTATTTATAAATCTGCTTCATTTCTGCAAAATTTCATAAAAATCGCTTTTCAAAAAACTGGTGTATCAGAAGAAGATGCGATTATTTGCGCCGATATATTAATTACATCGGATCTAAGAGGAATTCAATCACACGGGATTGGAAGACTTAGGATGTATATAGACCGAATTAGGAAAGGTTTAATTGAGATAAATGGTACTCCTGAGATCACCAAGGAATCACATACAACCGCAGTTATTGATGGTAATCACGGGATTGGGATGGTCGTTGGCTATCACGCCATGAATCTTGCCATAATGAAAGCAAAAGAGTACGGTCTTGGCGCAGTTGCTGTACGAAATTCCACACATTTTGGTATAGATGGCTATTATCCACTTATGGCAACCAAGAATAATATGATAGGGATGAGTTTTACAAACGCGAGACCCGCAGTAGCACCAACGTTCAGTAACCAGCCTACATTGGGAACAAATCCGATCGCATTTGGTGCGCCTACTGACGAAAATTTTCCATTCCTGTTTGATGCGGCTACATCAATAACACAACGAGGGAAAATTGAGGTACTGAACAGGCAGGAAAAACCCGCTTATGAAGGTTGGGTGATTGATAAAAATGGCAAACCCCTTTCAAACCCAAAAAACATTTTAGATATGCTTATGGAAAAGAAAGCTGCTCTTCTACCTTTAGGAGGAGTATCAGAAGAATCTGGAAGTCATAAAGGATATGGATTGTCCACAATCGTAGAAATTTTATCATCTTCTTTGCAAAGCGGTGCTTTCCTTTTTGCATTATCCGGTTTTGATTCACAAGGCAAAGAAACTCGCTTCAGGGTTGGACACTTTTTCTTCGCATTAAATATCGAAAACTTTTTACCAATAGAACAATTCAAGAAAAATATTGGGGATCTACTCCGTGAACTACGTTCGGTTAATAAATTTCCTGGTAAAGACCGGATTTTCACAGCGGGTGAAAAAGAATATGAAATAGAGAAAACGATAAAAGAAAAAGGCATACCCATAAACTCGAACCTACTTTCTGACCTTAAATACTTAGACAACCTTCTCGAAATCGGTGAATTTACCAACAAAGATTTCATATATGAAAAATAAAGGTATATTTGTTTAGTTAAATGGACTAATTCTAAAAACTGAAATTTCAGAATATAAATCCCGACAATCAATTTGCTATGAATATGGAACACATTTTTCCAACGAAAGATATAAAATAAATATTAGAGACAACTATCCATTGTTAGAATAAAATAAGGATATTATTCAAAAAACAAGATGAATTTTGAAGATTTAGTAAAATCATTTCCTGATAGCTACAACGCAATTGATATCGAACAGATTAGATCTGCTTTCGTTTTTGCTAAAGACGCTCACAAAGGCCAGAAACGTGCTTCTGGAGAACCTTATTTCTCACATTGCATTGCCGTTGCTAATATTCTGGTTGAGCTTAGAGTTCCTGCCATCGTTATTTCAGCCGCCTTGCTGCATGACACAGTTGAAGATACATCTATCACATTGAATGACATCAGTAAAATATTTGGTGATGATATTGCTTCTTTAGTTGATGGCGTGACTAAATTATCAAATATTCCTCATGTTTCACGGGCCGACAAACTTCCAGAAAACAGCGAAACAAACACAGGAGAAATCTCGTATAAGTCAGTTCCAATCACCCATTCCAAAAGTAGGCATCAAGATCTAAGAACAGAAACATTAAGAAAAACACTTATGGCAATTGGTGACGATGTACGGGTTGTCTTAATAAAGCTCGTGGATCGTTTACATAATATGCGTACGTTAAGTTATATGCCTGTAGATAAACAAAAGAGGATTGCGCAAGAAACCTTAGATATTTTTGCTCCCCTTGCTAGCCGTTTAGGTATTTGGCAAATTAAATGGGAATTAGAAGATCTTGGATTTCGTTTTACAAAGCCCAAAGAGTATAAAGAAATTGCCCAAAAACTTTCTGACCGCAGGTCAAACAGAGAATCAGAAGTAAAGAAGATCATTGAAGAAATAAAAATACTTTTAGAAGAAGGCGGGATCGAGGTACAAATAAGCGGAAGGCCAAAGCATATCTATTCTATCTATACCAAAATGATTCGAAAAGAAAAACCCTTCGAGATGGTACGCGATCTGCGAGGAATACGGTTGCTTGTTCCAGATATTCCATCATGTTATGCTGCCCTTGGGATCATTCATACCAACTGGAGACCAATACCCAATGAATTTGACGATTATATTGCAGCCCCAAAGGATAACTTTTACAAATCCTTACATACTGCAGTTATATATTCAGACGGGAAACCGCTTGAAGTACAGATCAGAACACCAAAAATGCATCAAGATGCAGAATATGGTATCGCGGCCCACTGGCTTTATAAGGAAATGGGGAGCAAGGATGACAATTATCAACAAAGAATTATTTGGCTTCGAAGACTTATGGAATGGCGGCAGGATGTTCAGGATGCCAAAGAATTTGTTGATGTTATAAAAAGTGACGTATTTGAAGATCGGGTATATGCTTTCACTCCAAGAGGAGACATTATTGACCTATCTCTTGGATCCACTCCTATAGATTTTGCTTATTTAGTACATACGGAGGTGGGTAATCGCTGCCGTGGCGCTAAAGTGAACGGGAAGCTTGTTTCACTGGATTACCAATTGAAAACAGGCGACCAGGTTGAAATATTAACAGCAAAACGAGGAGGACCTTCACGTGATTGGCTAAACCCTCATCTTGGCTTAGTGAATTCTCAACGCGCTCGGTCAAAAATCCGCCAATGGTTTAAAAAGCAGGCACGTGAGCACAACTTGTCGCAAGGGAAATCCTTATTAGAAAAGGAATTTCACAAGCTTGGCATTACAGATGTTGATAATTTAGACCTTGCTGCATCTTTTGAGTTCAAATCTTCTGAGGATATGTTCGTTGCCATTGGATGTGGTGACCTTTCCATGCGGCGCATTATTAATCATCTCCAAGAGTTTGAAGAAAGAGAAGACGATCCATTTTTCCCCATTCAAACAACATCCTTAGACCGAAAAGACAGCGAATCAGTAAAAGTCTTAGGTCTAAAAGGAATCCTAACTAATTATGCTAAATGCTGTAATCCCGTACCTGGTGATGGTATTGTAGGTTATATTACAAGAGGACGAGGTGCAACTATTCATCGCAAAGATTGCCCCAATATTCTGAGGATGAAAGACAAAGATCGCATCGTTAAAGTAAGCTGGGGGGAACCGAAGAGAACCTTTCCTGTGATTGTTCAAATAAAAGCTTATGATCGGCAGGGTTTACTAAGTGATATTTCCACCGTCCTTAGCAATGAAGGAGTTAATTTACGGGACATTGATATTAATTTTTCTAGCAACTTGGCCACCATCAAGACAATGTTAGACGTAAGTGATATCAATCAACTCAGCAAAGTTCTTGCAATAATTGAATCACTTCCAAACATCATGGAAGCTTTTCGGGTGAAGCCAGGATGAAAAATAAGTGGCGAAATCACCACTTTTTTTCTTCGTGATTTCTATTCTGTTTTTAGTTCAACAACATTTTTTACTTGAAGTTTTCCAGAAAAACCAGGCATCACTGCAAGCCACCCATTATCTTCACTGAAAGCTAATATGCACCCCAAGCAACTTTTTAGTTCTTCGGATGTCACTTCCGCACCATAGCCATCCAATGCAACGATTTCAACTTTAGCAAAATCTCCAGATCCAGCCTCGGTTAAAATATTAATAATCGGCACGCCGGTATAGACGGTTGTTTCATCATCTTTATTTGTAAATTCTGTTTTAGCCATTTCCATTTTTTCTAATTCATTCTGCGTGAAGGATGCTTCGGCCAATCCTGACACAAAAAGAATGGGATCGCCTTTGCTGCTACAGGAAACTATAATAACTAATACCAACAGCAGAAATATATAAACTTTCAACCTCTTCATCGAATATTCCTCTCTTTTCTAAGTTTATTTATTAACTTGTATTTCCAACACCTGAAACACCCATCGATTTGCAGGAATTTGCGGACATACTAACCGAACAGGGCCATGCTCTGGATCTGCCTTATGAATCCATTCGCCATTTTCTTTAAGTGCTATGATGCTTCCCATTAATTCTTCTTTGCTAATTTCAATCGCGTATCCATCAGCAGCGACAGCAGTAACTGTTACATAATCAGGATCCACAGCAGCTTTAGATAAAAGGTAATCCACTGTAACACCACTCCACGAACCATATTCATCTTCACCGACAGATTTATCCATAAAAACATTATCTAGATCTGTTTGATCAAGCTCAAGCAATTCCTGATATGTAATTAAATAAGGCTCACCAACTGTTCCGCTAATTAATAACTCCCATTCAACGTTTGGGACCGTATTACAAGCGGCAATGCTTGCAGTCAAAAACAAAATACATATTGTTATTACAAATCTTCTTCTCATGTTTTCTCCTTTTACTTTATTAAAATGTGTATAAAAACAACCATATCTTGTGCAATGAGATTGCCGTGATTGCCTTTATCTTGTTTACCGTCGATTGGATGCATTCCATGGTCAGCAAATGTGATAACCATTGTGTTTTCCGGCAAACGCTCAATAATTTGTTCTAAATAACCATTAATTTCTATTATTTTTTCAATAACTATTTGGCTATCTGGTCCATATGTATGGCCCACATCATCAATACCATGGAAATGGATGTAAAATAAATTGGGCATTTCGTTTTCAATCACGGAGACGACATTTCGGAAAACATTATCATCAGTGCTTCCATCAGAATTCCGATCACCTGATAAAACGGTCTCACAATCCCCCAAATTAAAGGATAAACTTTCCCCTTCCACAGCTACTGCTGTGATTCCGTGATCAGCAACTACATCACAAATAGTCTCCAAAGTTGCTTGGCGAATACCAGACTTATTAACACCATTTTCTGAAGGTCCTCTTCCGGTGATGATTGCCGCAGAAGCAATCGTTGTCCTGGGCGGATAAACTGTCAGTGCAAGTGAGTAAAATTCAGTTTTTTGTAATGCCGTAATTAAACCTTCTTCAACAGCACTCTGAAATTGATACCCGCTCAATCCGTCTAAAAAGAAAAGAACAACATGGTCACTTTTATGTTTGACCAATGGAATATTAAATAACTCCTCATCTATTTCTATCTCCAACGCTGACGCAACAGTTGGATAAATGTCTAACAATGAATACTCCAGGCTATTAGATTGATCAACATTTACAACAACCTTTTCTGGACTGTATTCTTCCTCCTCAATGATAATCACACCTTTTTTTGTTATGCATGCTATTTCTGCAATATCTTCCCAAAGGAATGTATGTTGATTTTCTTCTGGATCGTTTATCACAATATTATCGATGACATAAATACCGTTTTGATAGAAAGCAATCTCTAATGGCAATCCTTCGCATTCACTTGCTTCATTTTTCAAGTATTGATATTCATCAAAACTTCTTTTATTCAATGTGAATTCTTCTTGATCTTCCTGAACACTGATTGACCATTGAGAGCTGCATGATGAACACAAAAATGGTGCGCAAACAAATATGCCAGCCATAATAACTTTTTTAATCAAATCATTACTTCGCAATATTTTCCTCCTCATTATTGTTTTTTTGTGGATTAGAATACTTTCTCAATAGAAATTGCTACCAATAAGATAACTCCCACGAATATTGATATGTAATCTATACGCGAGAATACAACCTCTCGTGAAAAAGACCTTCTTGTTGATAAACCAAAACTCCTGCCTTCCATTGAGATCACCATTGCATCAACTTGTTTGACAATCGATATCATCAGCGATCTTAGAAATTGAATGATGGTTCCTATGAACTTCTTAATAGGAAAAATTCGGTATTTTACACCTTTCGATAATTGCGCATAATATATTTGATCAATTTCATTTCCAAAGACAGGGATTAACCGCATAGATGTGATAATCGTAAAACCAAAGCGGTATGGCAGCCCTATTCTCATTAATGAATACAACAATGCATTTGTATCCGTTGTAAAAATGAATATAAAACCAATCAGGACGATGACTGCAAAACGCGCGCCGATAAAAACCGCTTTTTCAACCCCAAATCTGGTGATTTTAATCAGATTAATATCAACGATGACTTCTCCTTGTTTATTAAAAATGACATGAATTATGGCTAAAAACAACACCGTTAATAATAATGTCTTCATTGCTCTTATTCGTAAAAAGGGAAAACGGCTGATAATTCCAATCAATAAAACTATCAATAACAAAATAGTCTCTTCTAAATAACCATGGTAGAGAAAAGCAGCCAGAGAAATCATTATGACCCAAATTCCTTTCACAATTGGGTTTAAGTGATGAATAATTGTGTTCTGGTATAGATACTGAATTCTTTGATTCTTAATTCTCATGCATCTCTTCCAGATATTCTAGTTTTTCGAAATAAATTAAACTCTCTTCCACTTTATTAATGTTTTCGTCAAATAAGATTCGTCCCTTTTCAAAGAATATGGCTCTGTTAGCATATTGATGAACAATCCCTGGTTGATGATTGACGATTAAAACAACAGCATTGTTTTTTCTCCTGTAGTCATCTATTATTGACATTATTCGAATAACGTCAGAATTTGATTGACCAATAAATATTTCGTCTAGCAGCAATATTTCTGGATAATACGCAAGCACAGCAGCAATACTTAATCTTTTTTTCTGCCCATAACTCAATTTAATTGGATGTCTTTTCAATTCACAAGAAAGATCAGCAAATGCACTCTCATTACAAATTATTTTGGGATCTAAGGTGTCTGAAGGGAAAAAATTCCTGAACGGAAAGGTTATTTCGTCTTCAACAGTGTCGCAAAAGAATTGATGGTCGGGATTTTGAAAAACCATGCCAAACTTCTCTGGATGTTTCTGGCGTTTAATATCTGTAATCTGATTATTAAAAATAACTCTTTTTCGGCCAGCAGATTCAAGAATACCCATTAACCCTAAAATGAAGCTGCTTTTCCCCGCGCCATTATCTCCAAGAATCGACACCAGCTCACCCTGATTAATTTCCAATGAGCTTATCTTCAATACTTCATATCCCCCTCGGTGGATAGAAAAATCTTCTAATTGAATTATCTCTCGACCAAACTCGCGCCTATTATCTTTTTTCGCTTTTTTACGTGTTTTCCCCGATATATTAAATATATTTTGGTTATTTTTCAAGGGAATTATTTTTCCCTGGATAAGTTTAAATATTCTTGGAGAGTAATTCATCAACTCTTTTAGCTTATGTTCAATGATAATTAAAGTGATTTCTTTCTTGTCTATAAGCTGTTTAAATAATTTGTAAACGTTCTTTGTGGATTTAATATCTAAATTAGAAGTAGGTTCATCTAAAATGATAATCTTGGGCCTGAGCGCGATCGCTGTAGCGATTGCGACCTTTTGCTTTTCTCCTCCTGATAATGTATCGATATTTCGATCAATTAAGTTCAACGCGCATACAACATGCAAAGCTTCCTTTATTCGATTATCAATTTTCTGCGGATCTATTCCTTTATTCTCTAATCCGAAAGCAATTTCATCTCTGACCGTTAAAGTTACAAATTGATTCTGCGAATTCTGCTGCACAAGATAGATTTCTTCTGCAATTTCTGTGAGTAATTTATTTTCTATGTTTTCATCATTTATGCTTACGGTTCCAGAATATTCTCCTGCAAAGAGATGAGATATGAACCCAGTTAGGGCAAGAGCAAAAGTTGTTTTTCCACAACCAGATTCACCTGTAATCACAATTAATTCGCCCAAATTAATATCTAAATTGATATTATTTAAAGTCTTATGTTCTCTTCCTTCATATCTGAAGGACAAATTACGCACCGAAATCATTTCGCAACTTCCAAAGTAAGTATATTTTTCAGGAGAATATCCCCGTTTATCTTTGCGAGAATATACTCAACGCCAGAATCACCTTGGGAAATAAAAATACGGCATTCTTTCAAGCTTCCATTTAGTTCTTCAAATGAAATGATCCGATTCTCATCACTTGATACCAGCACTATTTCTACAGATTCATCTTTAGGATCAGAATAATCAATAATTTCGCGTAGTTCTACACCCTGCAGTTTTATCTCATCCTCACCAAAATTGATTTTCGCGCTATCCATTGAATTTTGCCACTCTTCTGGCAGAAAAATAAATGACCTGTTTACTTCTCCTTTCACCGGAATTCCCTCGTTCTTCATGAGAATTAACTCCGAAACACCCCTTACCCATGCCTTGGATGATTCAGCGCCTACTAAGTTGTATGAAACGTTTTTACCTTCATTTTGAACAGCTAAAATGACATGGTTATTCTCTAAAGCTTCTAGATAAGAAACAAAATAGCTGTATCCATCACTCGCTTCTATTAATATCAATCCGTTTTCTATTTTTGGGTTTGCATCCAATACTATGTCAATTAATGCGTAGCCTGTGTAATCTCTTTCTACTTCATTGTATTCTTCAGATATCTCAAGCAATTCAATCTCGGTATCACCTGCAGAAAATTCATATGGCGCGTTAACTTCCCCCGAAATTCTCACGTTTTTTGAATCATTTTTATTAAGAGAAATAAACAATAGCGCTGTGAATATAATGAGTATTGAAACACTACTTATCAAATAAAAAGCAGATACCTTCCTATTCCTCCCAACCAACTTTTCTGGATGATAAATACCAGCTTTTTCAATTGCAGCTAATAGTACCCTTACAACTAATCCTCCAAATACTACGCCAGATACAAAAGAAACCATCGATGTGGATATAATCGCTATTAAAGTCAAGACATCAGAGGGGACATCGGCAATAAACTGAAAGATAATAATATTAGAAGCAGACGAAATTCCCGCAGCTAAGTAATATGAAAGGTTGATTTTATTTTTTTTATTTCCGATCAGAACCAAATCAATTATTAAACCAGCTGTGATATTCACAATCAGAACAATTAAACCGTGGGTATTCCCTGTCAGAAATTCCACAATACCCTTGATTATCCCAACAGTAGTTGCTGCGCCAGGTTTCCGAATCATTGAAGCGGCAAGCATCAGCCAAACAATATGCAACCCAGCGGCCCACTGTGTTGTACCCGCAAATCCGAGAAATGACTGGAAGAAATCACCAATCATATTTATATATGTGCTGGAGATCCCTCCAACAGCGGCTAATGCCGCCATCATCATCAAATCACGTGTGCTGAAATAGTAATTATTCTTTTTATCCAAATCTCTCTCCTAATATAATAAAATGCCAGCACTTGAAAAAGAGTGCTGGCATTTTATTACCTTCAATTGAAGGTGCCATGTCATCTCCTTTCCAAACACGGGAGGTATAAACGTTTCCGCTTTTACCCTATCGGTTTTGTTTCCTTAGATATTCTCCTTAGGAAAGTAAACTCGAAGATGTTTCAGATAATAAATTTTATCATAGGATGATTAATCAAAGAAATATTAAGATAAATGCCACACGTTTTTATGGATGAATATAAACCACATTTAATTCACCTGTGCTACCATTCCCCCAATTGCAATGAGATATTTCATATATGATAATTAATAATCCTTCCTCCCATTCATTGCGAGCATTTACACGAGAAATGCCCAATGCGTGCCTTACAAATTGGGATAATTTCAATATTATTACCCGAGTAAAAGCTCGGTCACCCCAATCCACTTTCATTATCGGAAATAACCCCTCTTCCCTCCCAAACATTAACCGAAGAAATTACGAGCGATTTGCTCAACTGCAGGATTCCTATTTACAAAAAAATGACGCAATCAGAATCGACGGTTCGATCGGCATTTCCCCTCAGATTCAGGCAAATGCTTCTCTTCTCATTGAAAAATCCTATCCAAATATTGCTGCTATGCAAAAACAACTATATTTTCAGTCAAAAGAAGATTTCAAACCTGACTTTAAGATCGTTTATACCCCAAATATGCCCGCAGTTGATTGGCCTGATAACCGCTGCATTTTAATTGACCTCCAAAACTACACAACTCGAATCGCGGGAACAGATTACTTCGGAGAATCAAAAAAAGCAGGCCTGCGAATGTGGAATAAATGGGTTTTTGATAGAGGAGGTTTAGCTCTGCACGCGGGATGTAAAACATATCTTGACGATCAGAATAATGAAAACTCGATCATCATCATCGGTCTTTCTGGTACAGGAAAAACAACCACAACCTTTGCCCCTCATCTTGATTCGCAGCCAGTTCAAGATGATTTCTGCGCTTTTTTCCCTAGCGGTGAAATATTCGCCTCCGAAAATGGGTGTTTCGCAAAGACATACGGTTTAGATCCTGAACATGAACCACTCATCTACGCGGGTTTAATAAAAAGAGATGCCTGGTTCGAAAATACATTTGTGGACGATAAAGGACATGTGGATTTCCACAATGATTTCCATACCACAAACGGCAGAGGAACTTTTGAGCTAGATTCCATCCCCCATGGAAATGTACACGATATCCCACCGCTCAGAATGATATTAATTCTTAATCGTAATTTTGACATTCTTCCTGCCATCGTAAAGCTCAATCACGAGCAGGCTGCTGCGTATTTCATGCTTGGAGAGACGACTGGTACCTCCGCGGGTGGAATATCAGAAGCAGGCAAAGCACTCCGTATCCCCGGTACGAATCCTTTTTTTCCTCTGCATCACGCTTCCCAGGGAAATCGTTTTTTAGGTTTATTGGATAACTCTCCTAATGTAGATGTTTACTTGTTAAATACAGGTTATATCGGAGGGAAAGAAAATTCCGAATCCTCTAAGAAAGTAACGATTGATCATAGCAAAAAACTGATCGAGTCACTTCTTAAAAACGAGCTCATTTGGGAAAATGATAATGATTTTGAGTATCAAATTGTGACTAAAAACACCTCACCTGTCGATTCTGTATATATCAACCCCAAAGTACTGTATTGTAGGTTAGGCAGATTTGAAGAATATAAGGAAATAAAAACCAAATTAATCCGTGACCGTAAAGATTTCCTTGCAAGCTTTGAAAACCTGGACAAAAGATTAATTCAGGCAATATAAAAAACAGCTCCAAAAGAGCTGTTTTAGCTGGGGGCAAAGGATTTGAACCTCTATAAACAGATTCAGAGTCTGTTGTCCTGCCGTTAGACGAGCCCCCAAAAGGGTGCGGAAACTATTTTACCACTTTTCAGGAAATATCTCACAAAGCCAAGAGTATGCGTTGTGATTCTTCTAAGTGATTATTAGTTCTCTCACTACCCAAAAGGTGGTGTTGCCCGCTTCCCGAAGATAGCTGAAGATCTGCTTAGGTGCCAACTTTTGTTTATAGAAATCGTATTGTGAGAAAACTTCATCAACTTTGTCTTATTAGCTACGCAAGTATGAGGTGTATCTATCTTCTGTTTGTTCAGTATATAAGTACCTGCGGTATGATTTGATATAATTGAATTTGGATGTTTTTTTGACCAGATTCAAGCTCCAAAAGAAATATCCAGGGCTAATCTTTTTGGCCATAATTTATAATTTTTAATACTTGCTCTCTGTATCGTTTTGAAAGGACCTTTCATGACTGACGAAACACCCAAACCAACTGATTTTATTCATGAAGCAGTAGCTGAAGATCTGCGAAATGGACGTTTTTCATCCGTAAAGACACGATTACCTCCAGAACCGAATGGCTATCTACATATCGGTCATGTCAAGGCATTTTTAATCGACTATAA
>Ga0255404_1022_pt1 | contig 12316 bp, 9 predicted proteins | sample ANMaggSSYBR01J11_FD_182132 | JGI IMG/M metagenome (GOLD analysis project Ga0255404, IMG submission 182132) | Sediment cell enrichment communities from methane seep in Santa Monica Basin, California, United Staets - ANME aggregate JGI... | ecosystem: Environmental > Aquatic > Marine > Cold seeps >...
TCATCTTCAGTTTTTTGAGCTTCTGCATTTGAGAGAGCCATACTAAGGTCGCGGAATAAAGTTTGTGCACTCATTGGATCGAAAGAAGATGTGTCCTTTAAAACCTGCAGCAGGCCAGAAGCAAGCAGGTCGGCATCAATATCCCAGGGTGCTTCGCCAACGCTGTAACCCCAGTTCAATCCCAGAAAATAGTTTAGTGAGTCGGACTGGTTTTTCATGGTGATCTGACTTTCCGATTTAACACCGCTGGTACCTGTTCCAATAAAATATCCTACAGCCATGGCTGCAACTGCCACTACAATGATTGTGATAATCTGTTTGTTATTCATATGAAGTTCTTGTTTATATAATAATGATTGCGAAGATATAAGAAATATTATACACCACACAATTATCTTTTGATAGCCCTGATCATTTCTCTTTTCCCCGGAGGTCCGGCAGCTTTATATACTTCGAAACCGCAGGAAGTCAGTGCTCTGCGAACAATTCCTTTTGAGGAATATGTGACCAGGATGGCTCCTGGATCAGTCACTTTGTTGATGGAATCGAAGATATCGGTTGTCCAGAGTTCGGGTTGTTTATCTGGCGAAAAGGCATCAAAGTAGACCAGATTGATATGGGGGGGCAGATTCATGGACCTGAAATCGGCCTCTTCTTTATACAGGATGAATTGCTCAGAAATATGAATAGCCTCTCCCCATGAACAAGTGTGTATTCGATGCAGAATTCCTTTCGGTAACGGATCAATGAGCTTTTCATAATTTAGCAGGTTGTATTCGGAATCCTTTAATGGGTATTTTTCAACAGCATGGTAATAGATATCCAGGTTAAGGGGGATCGATTCCTTCAGGGTCAGAAGGGTGTTCAATCCGGTGCCGAATCCCAATTCCAGAATTCGCACACCAGGCTGTTTTACAGTTAGGAGACCCTGTTTGATAAAGACATGCATCGATTCCTGAAGGGCACCATGTGTAGAATGATAAGGCTCATCCAATCCGTTTACAAACATGGTGTGGGAACCATCTTCAGTCATCTTCAATCTTCTCTCCATCTGACAAAATTACCTAATAATTGAGTAAATCATGTTATACTTGTAATAGATGAGGATACGGTTCAATATTGAGAAACGAAAAGATGCATCCGGTAACTTACTTTCCGCGGAACGTCCTGTGCTAATGAGTGTCACTTTTGGGGGGGAGAGGGTCATTATCGGGACAGGGGTAAAGGTCGATATGAATGGATGGAATCCGGACCTTCAAAGGATTCAATCATCCTATCCGGGATATCAGAGTCTCAATAACTGGTTGGAGTCCTTGCAGGAAATTGCAGGTAAAACAATGGAGGCGTTGGAGCACTCGGACAATGAGGTTAACCCCGTGAGTTTTCGTCAGCTGTTTCAGCAGTTGAAACCGAAGTATTCATCGGGTTTTTTCGATCTCTTTTTTCAATTCATGGAGAGCAATAGCTCCAGCTGGAGCAACGCTACCTATCGCAAGGTCAGGACCCTTTATAACCTGTTAAGGGAGTTCGAAGATCAATCCGGATACGTCATTGCATTTCAAAACCTGAATGCGCTGTTCCTGGAAGAATTTGTAACCTTCTGTTCGGAGAGAGGATACAAACACTCTACCACCTATAAGACAGTGAATAACCTGGTTTGGTTCCTGAATTGGTCCACCGATAAGGGGTACAACGTTTACCGGGAATACAGGCAATTCTATAAACTGATGGATGCTCCGGACGATAAGTCGCAAATGCCACTATTCCTTCACTGGGATGAGTTAATGCGATTGAAGGAATACCTAACGGATAACCGAAGGATGGAGAGGGCCAGGGATCTGTTCTGTTTCATGTGTTTTGCTGGTATTAGATTTTCGGAACTACAGAATTTAAGAAAGGAGGATTTGAAAGCGGATGAGGTCGTTGTGAGGAGACCGGGTGGTGGTGTGAGGTTCATTCCTATGAATAAATATGCCAGGCAGATTCATCATAAATACGAGAATAAGTACTATTTGAATAAAAGTGCTTTCCCTTCCATGAGCATCATTACCATGAATAAATACCTCAGGCTCATGGGAAAGAATATCGGTCTTACCAGGGAGGTGCCTCCTGCCTCAGCAGGGGAGGATAGGTTGCCCCTTTACAGGCGCTTAACAGCCGGAATTGCTGTGAATACCTTTATAAAAAATGCATTGGAAATGGACGTGCCGGTGGAAATCATTTCCGGATTTACCGGGGTGCAAAACGACAGCCGGGTCCGCAGGATTATATCGGATCTCACCAGGGAAGAAATGAAGAAGTTTGATCTGAAATAGGCATTACTATTCTTTTTCTAATGAAAAAAGTACTGTAGTACCTTTCCCGGGCTTGCTCTCAATCCATAACCTGCCATTGTTGTTTTCAACAAACTCCTTTGAGAGCTTTAAGCCCAATCCGAACCCGGTTGTGCCATTTGTGCCTGTTGTTGTTATCCGTATATTTTTCCTAAGTATCTTCTCCACGTTCTCTTCACTCATACCAATCCCAAAATCCTGGATCTTGCATACAACATTGCTCTTTTGATCCAGTGCTGATACAATAATTGCTCCCCCATTTTTAGAAAATTTCATTGCATTGGTAAAAAGATTTCGGATAACTGTGAAAATCATGTTGTAATCTGCAATCACAATGATGCCATTGGTAACCTTATTAAATATCTTATACTCATTTTCCACAATTACTGCATTGTTTAGATCAATTACCTTTTGAACAAGTAAACCTAAATCGAAGAATACCGGCTTTATTGACTCGGCAGTTTCGTATTCACTGGACCATTGAAGTACGGAATTAAAAAGAGACAAGCAATTCTGAGATGATTCCTCAATGATATTGAGATATTTTAGCCGCTCTTCATCTGAAAGATTCGGATAGCTGTCCTTCAAAAAATTAAGAAACCCAATAATGCTGTTGAAGGGTGAACGCAGATCATGACTGATAATGGAGTATAACTTATTCTTCTTGGAAACGGCCTCTAACAATCTACCTTCCATCTCTTTTCTATGTGTAATATTCCTGGCATTTACAATCACGGATTCTATAACACCATTTTCCGCCGATTCCGGGTAAAAACGCCATTCATAGAAATCTGATTTTCCTCCGATAGTGAGTTCAATATCACATCGAGATGGGTTATTTTCTACTATGGTTTTTGATAACTGGTTTTCAATCAACTTTGTATGCTCTTTAGAGAATCCCATTTCACTGCAGGTTTTTCCGAGAAATTCATTTGCATTCCTATTGAATGCTTTGACTACGGCATAGTTCACATATATATGCCGGAACTCTCTGTTAAACCGTATAATCCATTCACCTGAACTTTCAGCCAATGATCTATAAAGCTTTTCACTCCTGTCTAACCTCCTGGTTGTACGTAACCGAACCAGCGCACTGGATGCCTCCCTGAATAGTGCTTCAATAAGAGCTGCGTTTTTGATCTCCTGACCTTTTTCGAGAAGAATAGCACTCCCCCCTATGATGCGATCCCGGGTACCCAGGGAGATTTCATGGATAGATCCCAGGTCAATCACCTTTTCTACCTGGTCACAGATAACTTTTGGGATCTGTTTCAATGCCAGTTCATAAATACTATTATTATATTTTCCCAATCTTCCGGTGATGGCATAATCGAAGGATGACTCATTGACGCGAAATGTCCTTCCTGTTAAATTGTTTTCAAACAGGCGTAAAATTTTTGCATACCTGGATTTATTCGGGAAACTGACTGCTTCGATTTTTAGAGTATCGCCCTCTTCTGAAATTGAATTGACCTCAACAATTGATCCTGGAACCAGCTTTTGAAGCTGGGTGGCGAGAGAGGAAAACAGATCTGTTTCGTTATCAATGTTCAGCAACTTTACTGCTGATTCAAATAAAAAATCTATCTCTTCTAGTCTTTGCCGCTCCTTTTTTTCTAATAATACGCGGTTAGTGATATCAGTTAAAACGGCCTGGTAGCCAGCCGGTTTATCGTTTTGTAACAGGACACTGAGAAATGCTTCTCCCCAGCGTCCTTCACCATTTTTATGCCTCCATTCAAATCGAACAGGTTCTGATGGAATAATACCTTTTGCCGCGTTTTTATAAACTACAATATACTTTGAAGCATCCTTGGTATAGAATGACGGGATTTTTAAAAAATGCTTACCAACCAGTTCCTCTTCACTGTATCCGCTGATTTCACATAAACGGGGGTTCACAGTCAGGACGATACCGAATTTTGACAATGTTGCCATTCCCGGAGCTGCTGAATTCACCAGCGCTTTATACCTTTGCTCTGAGAGTTGAAGTTTTTCCTTTAACTCCATTTCTTCGGTAATATCGCTACTGATTCCGGTCCAGAGGGTAGTTTCATTATTCAATACTTTTGGGGATACGATGGTTCTTGACCATCTTTTGGTCCCATTCTGTCTTGTCAGCCTGAAAGTCAGGTGGGCAGGCTCTCCTTTCTTTGAGGCTGAATCAAGGAATGTGATAAGGCTGTCAAAATCTTTCTGATCAATAATCTTTGTTACGAGGGACGGATCTTCTATGATTTGCTGTTCGGTATACCCGGTGTATTGTTCAATATTCCTGGACAGGTATGTGAGGGAGATCTCGTGGTTTTCAACTTTATATTGAAATATGACAGCAGGAATATTACCTGTGATCTGTTCCAGGGTACTGGAATATTTTATCCGTTCCAGTTCCAGTTGTTTCCTGGCTGTAATATTATGCACGGCTCCAATGACCCGGATCCTGTTTTGATCATCACGTATATAACTGCTTATTATCTGAATCCAGAAATTCCTGCCCTGATTGTCTGTAATTGGGTAATCAACAACATTTGGAATGTTCTCGCCATTTATGAGCTTGTTCATTCTTTCATGGTGAAGGATTTTATCTTCCTCGGAAAAAAGATCCTCAATATAGAAATGCTCAATAGCCTCATCCTTGATACCAAACTTTTTTTTAATGACTTCATTCAGATATACGAATTTTCTTGAGTATGGATCTAATTCGAAGATACCAACATTGGATAATTCGACCAGTTGAGAGTATTTTTTCTCACTATCTTTTAATGCCTGTTCGGTAAGCCTGAGTTTAGTGATATTTTGATAAATACAGTGTGTATTGATCAGTGAACCGCTCTTATCAAAATTTCCTATACATGTGAATTCAGTAATAAGCTTTGAACCGTCCTTACAGATGATACTTAATTCTATCTCTTTCTTAAGCTTATTCTTCAGCAGATCCTTATAGCTTCTGCTGAATCTTTTTCTTGAATCCTCGGAAAGAAAATCTCCAAACCATCTCTGGATAACCTCAACTTCGTTATAACCCAGAGTCTTTAACCATGAAGTGTTCACTTTTAATATGATCCCATCGGCGTCAAGACTTTGATAATGCAAACTTGAACTTTCAAAAAGTCTTTCCAGACGTTGAATCTCATTCTTATAATGATCACTTTCTGAGGAGGATTTTGAATTGCTCATAAACTGATGAAATGAGTTATTAGGGTGTGGATTGTATCATATTGTCCCTGATTCTCCATTTTGCATGAAAGGAGCCAATATCTGGTCCTGACGGATTCAGGAGTGTGTATTTATCATTTATTAAATTTCCAACTGCTTTCTTGAATTTATGATATCCCGGAAGGTACAGTTGCTCAGTCAGGTATGCAAGCCTTTTTAATACCGAAAGGTTTTGCAAACGAATACCATATTCAATCAGTTTATCCTCTCTTAATTCTACTCCTCCAAGAAGTTGAACAAATTCATTAAAGGCAATTGAGTATTGTGGTAGATCGAAACAATCGAGAATAGTTTTCTCGGGATCAGTAACTCTGAATTTCCCGTCGTAATTCTCTGTTTCATCATATCCAAAGTATTTATGAGGTCTGATTTTAATAAATCGGTAAAAAAATCCTCGAAACAATTTATTGTTCTTTTGATGATCGGATGAAACGCAAACCTCTGATGAGCTATCCTGGATCAAACCGTGATATAATAAGGCGGACTTGTGCGACACAATTCCGCCATTGATTAGATTACTACCAATAACCCAACGGTCTTTGAGATAGGTTCGGCAGTACTTGCCTTTCTCCACTCTGATAATCAGCTCATTATTGGCTAAGGTCTCAAGATAATTCTGGAGAGACTTTGTTTCAACCATGACAATTTCAGCCAATTGGGAGCTGGTAAAAAAGCTCAACCTGTTTTCTTCAATGATTTTTATGATTTTAAGAAAATCGAGGGTGGTAGTCATGGCGCCATTTTTGGTCAATATTACGCCACAATATAAGTAAATAGCAACACAAAAAGTAATATTATATTTTAAGTTATGGAAAGGGGGTGGAAATAGCTCCATTTCATTTGGGGCCTTGTTTCTGGGAAAGCTTAACTATAATAAAGAGGTGATAAGTTGGGATACTGAATTGGATTTACAATATGGAATATTGAAAAATAAGAACCAAAATTCAAGAAAGAGTAACGACAGAATCCTGTTTGAAGCCAGGAGGTTTGACCATCGCCTGGATGCTGGAATAACAGGCTGGTTTTTCTACAGCTTTTGGGTGACTAGATCATTTTTCTTTTTTAGGCAGGTATTCCTCAAAGATCTTGTCCATTGATTTAAACATGTTGTAGGGTCCTTTTCCGTGTAACTTCTCAACTTCTTTGATCAGCCGGGCAATGTTTTCCCGCCGGGTACGGTCTTCATGAGGACAGCTTTTTTCTACTTTTTCCAGGTTGTTGAGTCCGGCGTACTCTTCCAGCATCCGTTCATCCAGATCCATCAGGGGGCGGATCAGCTGAACCCTTCCTTCAAACATCTCCAGTGAGTAGGGCAGGGAGCTGATGGAGCCGTGGTAGATCATATTCATAAGGAGTGTCTCTACAGCATCATTTCGGTGATGTCCCAGTGCGAGTTTGTTGCAATTCAGCTCTTTGGTAAGAGCAAACAACTCTTTCCGACGGTGCCACGAACAGATAAAACAGGCGGTTTTTGAGGGGTCTTGTTCAAGATCAGGTTCGATGGTGCGATAGTGGAGCGGAATCTCCAGGTTATTACAGAAGGCTGTTAGTTTTTCCCGGTCAATTTTGTAGCCAATTCCGGTTGCCTCAATATGGGCCGCGGTCAGACTGAATTCAAACGGGACCGCACCTTTTCGTTCTGCCAGTGCCTTGACTAGAATCATAGAGTCTTTTCCTCCTGAAAGGCCAACGAGCACATGATCTCCTTCTTTGATCATGGAGTGGTCACGCATTGTTGTCCCCACCTTTCGGCAGATCTTTTTGAATAGCTTTTCAGATTGAACCTGTTCCTGTGGTTTACTCATGTTGCAGCAAACTTACAGAAAAGAGAGCTGTCCAAAACAGATAGATATTTGCTTAGGAAAGTTTCTTAATAATGGCCTTGAGCTTATCCATTTTTTCTTCTCCATCCTGTGTCAATTTCAGCTGTGCCCTGGTTCTGATCAGGTTATGCTCCTGGTCCTTTACCTTATAATATTTATCTCCATCCAGATAATCAATAAGGAAACGTACAGCTTGCATGTAAGGGAACAGCAGACCTGCATAGAGCAGAGCCTCTTTTTCTGTATCCGAAAGGATTTCCCTGGTGGAGTCCAGAAAACCATTAGCGAATGCCTCAAAGAGTTCCAGATCCATGCTGACCCTGTCAAGATTAGAATCGTCCTCCTCCCCGGTATTGGTCAGGGTACGGATTCCGTCTCCAAAATCGGAGGTAACGTAACCGGGTTGAATGGTATCCAGGTCAATTACACACAAACCTTTTCTATCTGTATCAAACAATACATTGCTAATCTTGGTGTCGTTGTGGGTAATGCGAAGGGGAATCGCCCCTCGTTCTCCAAGTTCATGTATGGTAAGCATCATTTTGGAACGGGATTCCACATATTCGACCTCCTTTTTCACCTCTTTAAGGCGACCTGCTGCATCCTTACGAATGCTTTCCTCCAGCTGTGTAAGCCTCCATTTCATATTATGGAAATCCGGTATAATGGTTCCCACCTCCCCTGCCGGGAGGTCATTTAACATGGTGGTGAATTTCCCGAAAGCAAGTGCTCCTTCATAAGCGATGGAAGGATCAGTGGTGCTGTCAAAAACCAGGTGGTCTTCAATAAAACGAAGTACCCTCCAATAATTTCCTTCCGGATCTTTGAAATAGGACATTCCATTTTTTGCCGGGATGATTGTCAGGCAACGCCTCATTACCTCTTCGGGACTTTCCTTCATAATTTTAGCTCTAACATGATCCGTCACGAGCATCGTGTTTTTCATCAACAACTCCACATCCTTGAAAACAAAGTGGTTGACTCTTTGCAGAAGGTAATCGGGATAACCAGACGTGCTGTTTACCATGCGATAACTGTCATTGATATGTCCCCCGGCATGGGCTTTAACTGTGCCAATGGTACCTTCAGTAGTGAACTGATCGGCAATAGTTTCTACATTCATCATCTTAATCCATTTGTGAAATACAAAGTGCAGCTGCACCATAGAGTCCGGCATTCTCCAACTGGGCAGGTAATAGTTTAACGTCTTTACTGATCAACTCAAACCGGAATTTATCGATCTCCTCCCTTAGTGGTTTTTCAAGAAACTCCCACGATTTGGCTACCGACCCTCCAATTATAAAGGCTTGCGGCGCAATGAAATACATAGTGAGGCGTAATAGTTCACCCAGGTTCCTTGCGAGGTGGTCAAAGGCCTTAGCCGATTCCATATTTCCGGCTTTCGCTTCGTTATAGAGGTCTATTCCATTTTTATTGTAGGAATTTACGAACAACGCATTGCTGCAAAAATCATCCCCGATACCTCCCTGGATGGGGACACATCCCATCTCGCCGGCACCTCCGGCCAGCCCGGAATGGATTTTCCGGTTGATGATAATCCCACTTCCAAGCCCGGTTCCCATGGTGATACCCACCATGTTGGCGAACTCCTTTCCGGCTCCGTAATAAGCCTCACCCAAAGCAAAACAGTTCGCATCATTATTTTGGAAAGCGGGAAGATTAAACCGCTCCTCGACAGCCTTTTTGATAGAGTGTCCCCTTAAAGCCAGGATATTATTGATCGCCAGTATTTCACCACTTTCAGTATCCATAAATCCGGGCATCCCGATTCCAATCCCGATAACCTCACCGGTCAGGAGGGGCTCAATGGCTGAAAACAGCGATTCCATAATCTCTTCAAAGGGTCGTGTGGAACCGGTAGTAACCTCATTCTTTTCGATCAGCTCCTTATCTGAAAACCTGGCGGCTACTATAGAGGTGCCACCAATATCTACACCTATGTATAACTTGCTCATTGTTTGGTTCTGATTTTATATCCTGAAATAGCAAAATAGAGGATAAATATATAGCATGGTACCATGATCCAATAAGCGCTCTGGTAATTTGCTACCACTGCCTGTTCAGTGGTTTTGACAGCATCCACAATGGTTCCGAAAATAAGTGGAATGACCGCGCCACCCACGATGGCCATGATCAGCAGGGAAGCTCCGGCTTTGGTGAATTTACCCAGGTCTTTCAGGGCAAGGGGCCAGATGGCCGGCCACATCAGTGAGTTTGAGAAACTGATAAGCAGCAGGGCGTAGAAGGCATATTGGGCCGGGGAATAGATTAGCAGCATAGATGATCCTATCCCCAGTATGGCGAATGAGATAAGTGCTTTCTGCTGAGATATAAACCTGGGGATTGTAATCACACCGAAAATGTAACCGGCAACAAGGCCTATGGTGACAAATCTGGAATAGTTTTCCAGGTTATCCACATCACCAAAAGTAGCCCTTGCAAAATCGATAATGGAGGCCATGGGGAGGGTCTCAATCCCAACATAGAGAAACAGGGCAAATACACCAAGCAGCAGGTGGGGGAACTGCATAATACTTGTCTTGCCGGCCGCATAGGACGATTCAGTTTCTTCCTCATCTTCCCCTTCGGCTTTCACCTCGGGCAGGGGTGCAAAGTATACGAAGATGCCCAGGATAATCATGATTCCTGTTACAATATAGAACGGAAGGATGATATCATTCACATTCACATTGGCCAGGTCGATAAACAGACCAAGAAACAGTGGTGCGATCCACCAGGCCAGCTTGTTCATAATTCCCATCAGGCTCATGCGAACAGCTGCTGTATTTTCCGGACCCAGGATAGTTATATAAGGATTTACTGAACCCTGCAACAGCGTGTTTCCAATACCACCAACGAAAAGGGCAACCAGGAAGAGCGGGAAGCTGACCGCTTTGGATGATGGGACAAAGAGCCACATTCCAAGTGCCATAATGAAGAAGGCGATCATCATTGCTTTCCGGTATCCGATTTTCTTAATGACCCATCCTGTAGGACGGCCGAAAATCACAAACGCAGAGAAGATGGCGGCTGTGACCAGGTAGGATTGCCCGGTTGTAAGATTGAAAGCTGATCGAAGTGCCGGGGTAAGGAAACCACTGATTCCCACACCAAAACCGATCATAAAAAATACGACACCGACAATCATTAATGGTCCGACTGGTCCGACCTTGTTGTTGCTAGAATTACTCATTACAGGATATTTTGAAGTTATGTTAGTTGACAGAGATGGGCATAAAATTAATCTTTTCTTAAATATCTCAAATTATTTAAACACTTATTGACTATTGGAAAGCTAATATTGGATAAGTACATTTACCAATTCTTAAATTCACATTAATATTTTCTCTATGCATACGACACTTTTGATTCTGGCAGCTGGGATGGGAAGCCGGTATGGTGGAATGAAACAGATAGACGCTTTCGGACCATCGGGCGAAACCATTACTGATTACTCCATATATGATGCGCTTCATGCAGGATTTGAACGGTTTGTTTTCGTGATCTCTCCCAAAATGGAAGAGGATTTCAAAACAAATTATATCAAGAAGTTTCCATCACGCCTGAACGTGGATTATGTGATTCAGTCACTTGATAATCTTCCCCGTGGATTTAATCTGCCTGAAGATCGTTTGAAACCATGGGGTACAGCACATGCTGTACTGATGGCAAAAGATGCTATCAATGAGCCTTTTGCTGTAATCAACGCAGATGATTACTATGGCAGGAAATCCTATAAAATCATGAATCATTTCCTGGCACAGACCTCCGTTGAGGTCCCCGGGCACTATTGCATGGTAGGATTTGAGCTTCAGAAAACGGTTTCTCAACACGGATCTGTGGCGCGGGGGGTCTGTCAGGTGAACGATAAGGGATACCTGTCGGGTATGGCGGAACGTACAAAGGTTTTTCTGAAGGATGGCAGGATTCTGTTTGAAGAGGAGGATGGATCGGTGCATCCGCTCGATCCCATGGATACAGTCTCCATGAATCTGTTTGGATTTACCCCCGATTTCTTTACATATATCGAAGATGATTTCAAAGGATTTCTGAAAAGGAACGCGGACAATCCCAGGGCAGAACTCTATATTCCTTATGTGGTGAACAACCTGATTGCAGCAGGGAAAGCGAAGATGTCAGTGCTGCATACCCCTGAATCGTGGTTTGGGGTGACCTACCAGGAGGATAAGTCCAAAGTGCTGAAAGCAATCCGCAACCTGATCGACGCCGGGGTTTATCCCGAATCCCTTTGGGGCTAAATACTAACATTTCTAATAAATTCTAACTTACTATTATGCAACGACGCGATTTTATCAGGACAGGAGCTGTTGTCGGAGCGGCAGCAGCACTACCTTTTCCGGTTTTCGGAAAAGCCGGGAACGAAAAGGCCCGCATTGGATTTATTGGAGTCGGACTACGGGGCCGGAACCATCTGAACAATTTATTGATGAGGGATGATGTCATTATCCCGGCTATCTGCGACATAGATCCCGATGCACTGGGGAAAGCCCGGGAGATGATTAGTAAACAGGGCTATCCAAAGGTGGAAACGTACAGTGGAAGTGCATATGCATATCGTGATATGCTGCAGCGAACCGATTTAGATGGCGTCATTATCTCTACCCCGTGGCTCTGGCATACCCGCATGACAGTTGAGGCCATGCGCGCCGGAAAGTATGCCGGTGTGGAGGTGTCAGCTGCCAATACGATGGAGGAGTGCTGGGACCTGGTCAATGCTTACGAGGAGACCGGTGTACCGGTGATGATTCTGGAGAATGTATGTTACCGGAGGGATGTGATGGCTGTGCTACAGATGGTCAGGGAAGGGCTGTTTGGTGATCTGCTCCATGCCCGGTGTGGCTACCAGCACGATCTGCGTGGCGTAAAGTTCAACGATGGAGTGAGCGCCTATGGCCAGGGTGT
>Ga0255404_1025_pt1 | contig 11780 bp, 9 predicted proteins | sample ANMaggSSYBR01J11_FD_182132 | JGI IMG/M metagenome (GOLD analysis project Ga0255404, IMG submission 182132) | Sediment cell enrichment communities from methane seep in Santa Monica Basin, California, United Staets - ANME aggregate JGI... | ecosystem: Environmental > Aquatic > Marine > Cold seeps >...
CCAGAAAAGAAAGATAGAATGATTGTCAATCAGATCATTTACGAGGAACTTGTATTGGGAAAAATTAAACAAGAGAGTAGAGACGAATATATCCGAGTTATGAAGAAACTGGTTGAGCTGGGGGCTGAGGGGGTTATTTTAGGATGCACAGAAATCTCTTTATTAGTGGGAGCGAATGATACTTCTGTCCCGGTTTTTGATACAACGAGGATTCATGCGGAAACTGCGGTTGAGATCGCGTTGGGTGAAAAAAACTTATAAGCATTTTGTAGATTTCTGAAATAACAAAAGCGGGCAGATTATTTCTGCCCGCTTATCAGTAAGTAGTATTTATTATTTTCTTAGCGATTGCCAACCCGCATAGCTGGCTGTGTCTCCTAATTCTGCTTCAATTCTTATTAATTGATTGTATTTAGCTACACGGTCAGAACGCGCTGGAGCACCAGTTTTGATTTGGCCAGTATTCAGTGCAACAGCCAGATCAGCGATAGTTGTGTCTTCTGTCTCACCTGAACGGTGCGATATCACTGTACGCCATCCAACTCTGTGGCTTAATTCAACAGCTTCAATTGTTTCCGTGAGAGATCCAATCTGATTTACTTTGACTAATAAAGCATTGCATGCTTTTTCATCGATGGCTTTTTGAACCCGGATGGAGTTTGTGACAAGAAGGTCATCTCCAACAATTTGAAGGCGATCACCTAATTCTTCTGTCATCTTTGCCCATCCCTCCCAATCATCTTGACCTAAACCGTCTTCAATAGATACGATTGGGAATTGGTCAACCCATGATTTCCAATAATCAACCATTTGGTCGGGGTCAAGTTTCTTGCCTTCTGTGCGTAAATTGTAGATCTTCTTTTCCTCGTCGTAAAACTCGGAGGCAGCAGGATCCAGGGCAATTGCGACATCTTTGCCGGCTTTAAAGCCCGCTTTCTCTATTGCTTCCAAGATGACCTCTATTGCCTCAACGTTGGCTTTCAAATTGGGTGCATATCCCCCTTCGTCACCTACAAGGGTAGCATACCCATGTGATTTGAGGACTGATTTCAATGAGTGGTAGATCTCTGCTCCCCAGCGTACGGCTTCCTTGAAATTAGGAGCACCCAAAGGCATAACCATAAATTCCTGGGCATCAGTGGACTGCCAGGCAGTATGGGCGCCGCCATTGAGGATGTTCATCATGGGAACAGGTAATACATGTGCGTAAACTCCTCCAATATAACGGTAGAGGGGTAAGCCTAAAGAATTGGCAGCTGCTTTTGCGACAGCAAGACTTGTCCCCAGGATCGCATTTGCGCCGAGATTGGCTTTATTGGGTGTGCCATCAATTTTCAATAGTTCTTTATCGATCGCAATTTGGTCTGTTGCATCCCAACCGATTAATTCATCGACAATCTGTGAATTAACGTTGTTGACTGCTTTGGTAACTCCTTTGCCGCCATAACGTTTTTTGTCACCATCACGCAATTCCAAAGCCTCATGAATTCCGGTTGATGCTCCAGAGGGCACTGCTGCACGGCCAAAGCTTCCATCTTCCAATAAGACCTCAACTTCAATGGTTGGATTGCCTCGTGAATCTAAGATTTCTTGTGCTTCAATCGATTCAATAATTGTGTACATTTTTTACCTCCTAATTAGAATTTATTAGCCTAACCAGTTAAGTATAATACTGATTGCTCTGATAGCATCGGACATAAATTAGGTTTTTGTGGTGACGATTGTCTTGATAAAAGCATTGAAAAGGGGATGAGGGCGATTGGGTCTTGATAGAAACTCTGGATGAAATTGCGAACCCAGCATGAATGGATGGTCATTAAGTTCGGCAATCTCAGCCAGAATGCCATCTGGAGATTGTCCAGAAAAAATCATGCCTGCTTTTTCCAGCTCATCGCGATATGTGTTATTTACTTCATATCTATGGCGATGGCGTTCCTCGATCAGATCTTTTGAATATGCCTTAAATGCGATCGTGTTCTTTCTCAGTTTGCAGGGGTATAAGCCGAGACGCATTGTTCCCCCTTTATCAGTGATTTTCCTTTGCGCTGGCAAAAGGTCAATAACTGGATATGGTGTATCTTTGAAGAATTCAGTAGAATTTGCCTGTAGATAATTAAGAACATTTCTGGAAAATTCAACTACCATGAGCTGCATTCCTAAACACAAACCAAGGAAAGGGATTTTGTTTTTACGAGCATAGTGGATGGCTTGAATTTTTCCTTCAATTCCGCGATCGCCAAACCCCCCTGGCACAAGAATGCCATCTGCTTTATGAATCAGGTCCCAACCAATATTATCCTCAAGTTTTGCGGAATGAACCCACAGTATCTCAACTTTCGCATCCTGGTTTAAACTGGCGTGTTTCAATGCTTCTTTAACGCTCATATATGCGTCATGAAGTTCAACATATTTTCCAACCAATGCGATATTTAAGTGATATTGAGGATTATTTCCTGTCACAACGATCTTTTCCCAATCTCTCCAATCTGGTTTGTTTCTAGCACTAAGCTTGAAATAATTTAAAATTATTTCTCCAACCCCAATTTTTTCAAGATCTAATGGGACTTGGTAAAGTGATGCTGCTGTGGTCATGGGTATCACATGGTTGATCTCGACATCACAAAAGAGGGAGATTTTTTCTCTCAAAGCAAGCTCAATCGGGTAATCAGAGCGGGCGATGATCATATTTGGGGAGATACCAAGTGACCGGAGTTCCCTGACAGAATGCTGTGTGGGTTTTGTTTTTAATTCACCAGTCGCTCCAATATGGGGCAACCAAGTTGCGTGTACAAAGAATATATTGTTCTGACCAATATCTCTTCTTAATTGACGGAGAGATTCCAGGAAAGGTAAACTTTCTATATCTCCTACGGTGCCGCCCACTTCAATAAGCACGAATTCGGCTTTTGAAGATTTGGCGACGAGATGGATTCGTCTCTTTATTTCATTTGTGATTTGCGGAATAACCTGGATCGTACCTCCCAGATATTCACCTTTTCTTTCTTTTTCGATCACTTCTGCATACACTTGACCAGAGGTCATATTTGATTCTTTGGTCAAGCGAATATCTATAAATCTCTCGTAATGTCCCAGGTCTAAATCAGTTTCCGCGCCATCATCTAGTACGAATACTTCCCCATGCTGGTATGGACTCATAGTACCCGGGTCTATATTTAGATACGGGTCGAGTTTTTGAATTACTACAGAGAAACCGCGTTCTTTTAATAACCGTCCGATTGCCGCAGCTGTTAATCCTTTTCCAACTGAACTTATTACTCCCCCAGTAAAAATAATATATTTTGGATTAATACTTTCTTTCATCCCATTTCCCTCAGTTCAAGCAAAAGATACAGGGAGGGTTCGTTTTACAACCCTCCCTGTATATAGTGATTGTTACGCTTTCCTTAGGTATATTGTGAAAAATTTATTCAAGATAAAAGAGTGTACCATAAGAAAAAACCCCGATGATAGTCGGGGTTAAGACTATAAAATATGTTTGTTAAGCACGATGTTTCAAGGTTCGCGAAAGAATATCTGCTTGTTCAGTAGAAACACTTTTGATTTTCTTAGACCGTGATTCATCAGCAGGTTGATCAACGTCGGCTTTTTCCATTGCCTCTCGCAGAGCGATTTCCATCACGGTAGGTTCATTTTCTTCCGGTGTTTCATTGGCCGCAGAAGGTTTGTCTTTTTTACTTTTCTCTTTTTTATTCCGTCGTTTCGGGCGCGCAGGTGTGATCTTGACACCCTCAATTTCATCTAACCCGGGTTGTAAAGCTTTCATGGACAACTTGATCTGTTTCTTGCGACGGTTAAATTCGATAACCTTAGCTTCGATCTCTTCACCAACACTAATGATTTCCGATGCATCCCGAACATAACCTTGTGTAAGCTCACTTACATGAATAAGCCCAGGCCGCTCAGCCCCAATATCTACAAAGGCGCCAAATTTTTCTATTTTTGTAATCTTACCTTTGACAACCATATCGGTTTTGATTTCTCTCCACTCCAATAAAAGCGGTTCCTTCATGGTAACTTCTATACGGTCATCCTGGATATTACGCACATACAAATCAACTTCCTGCCCTATTTTTAAACAATCTTCTACACGTAAGATCGGCTGTCCATTTTCAATAATAATTTGTGAAACATGTAAAAGGGCTGGTTTTTCTACACCAATATCAACGATCGCGCCAGCTTTATTGGTTTTAATAACTGAACCCCTTAAATGCATTTTTCTTTTTAATTGTGACGATGATGAAATTTTTGTAATAATATCTGAAGCCATTAAATAAATCTCCTAGATTGAGTCATAAGCAATCGTACATTATACACAACACATAAATAGATGTCAATTAAACAAATACTCTACTCAGCAGTAATTTCCTCAATTGCTTTCTCAAGCTGTGTGTCGATACCGTTGTAATAATCAGTTTCGGTAAATTCGATCTCGATATCAGGTGTAAGGCCCATATCTTGGATCTGACGCCCATAAGGGGTTAACCAATGCGCAATTGAAATTCGAATAGCGCCATTATCCCCCTTAAGAGGAATCCAATTCTGAATCAGGCCTTTCCCGAAAGTTGTTGTGCCGATAAGAATTGCACGATTATAGTCCTGCAATGCGCCAGCAGTGATCTCTGATGCGGAAGCGGTTCCCTTATTCACTAATATATATAAAGGAGTGTCCAGGGTAATAGGATCTTTGCTGGTCAGGTAATCTTTAGTGGTCCCATCTCCCCATTCTTCAATCAGTACAACCTTTTCTTCGAGGAAGATTGAAGTGATATCAATGGCTGAATCTACATAGCCTCCAGTATTGTTGCGAAGATCAATGATCAAATTATCAGCACCTTGTCCAAGCAATTGGGTTACAGCTTGCGAAAAATCGTCATAAGAATTGGTCCCAAAAGTATATAATCGGATATATCCAATATGCTCATTTATGAGTTCACTTTCAACTGATGGGACGGGAATTACTGCACGAGTAATTTCGAATTCCAAGAGATCAGGTTCTCCTTCACGAATGATGGTGATTAACACTTGTGTATCTGCTGGACCAAGTATTTTTCTAAGAACAAGAGAGGGGTCAAGATTAGTAACATCTTGGTTGTCAATTTTTTTCACCACATCACCAGGTTTTAAGCCGACATCTTCGGCTGGAGAATTTGGCATTGGACTGACAATTATAAGGAACTCACCGCTTGTATCAACCCAGGCGCCTATCCCTGTATATTCTCCTTCTAATGGTGCATTTTGCTCTCTGAATTCTTCTGGATCAAGATATGCCGAATATGGATCCCCTAAACTTCCCATCATCCCCTGGATAGACCCATGCATCAGATCTATATCATTAACCGGTTGTTCAAGATATTGGTCATGAACGATTTCCCATGCTTCAAGATAAGGACTAAATAGATCATCCATGTCACTATTTTCGTTCATAAATAATAGGGTTGATGCATTAAGTTGAGTGGATTGTCCAAAAAAGAAACCAATCAAGAAGATTGCAACAAAGCCAAGAAAACCAAAAATACCAACAATGAAAAGAATCTTTTTTGAAAGTCGCATCTTTCACCTTTTTAATTTAGTGATTTTAAAACGTCAGGAAGCATATAAATGTCAGGAATGTTTAGAAGATTCTCATTTGGTTCCCCAACTAAAATGGATAAGAATCCCGTCTTTTGGCCTTGTAACACGTTTTCAATCATGTCGTCAATGAACATGCATCCGTCGGGAGAAGCTATCCCGGAAATCGATAATGCCTTTTCAAACGCTTTTGGGTGTGGTTTAACATATGGCTGCAAAGATAGAACATCAATAACAAGATCGAAATACGACTTTACACCAAAAAAGTTAAGGACTCGATTGGCGTGCGCCGCATCCGAATTAGTGAAAATCATCTTTCTTTGAGGGATTGAGTCCAATAGCTCCGAAAGTTTTCCGTTGTTGGATAATATTTTCGATAGGTTTACATCATGAACAAAAGAGAGAAATTCGGCTTCATCAATTTGATATAAACTTTTCAATCCTTGAAGAGAAGTTCCGTAATATTTTCGGCAATATTGGCGGATTGATGGAACTTCATCTTTATGAATGTGCAGTATATCAGTGATGTACAAGTTGATGCGTTCACCAATTGCTTCCCATAACCCACTATGGCGTGAGTAAATCGTGTTGTCAAGGTCGAAGAAAATCGTGTGTATCATACCAAAGAAAGTATATCCTTAAATAACCATCAGATATAATCTAAAATAGACCAATGCCAATAATCATACTCCCCAAGGAGGTTGCCTCGAAGATTGCTGCTGGAGAGGTCGTTGAGCGGCCAGTCTCTGTAGTTAAAGAGCTGCTCGAAAACTCTATTGATGCTGGAGCAACGGAGATTTCAATTAAGATTGAACAAGCAGGCAGGAAAATAATTGAGGTTATTGATAATGGAGAGGGGATAGCATATGAAGAGTCTGATATTGCATTACTACGATATGCAACCAGCAAGATTTCATCATCAGAGGATTTAGAGAAAATCGAGTCTCTTGGATTTCGGGGAGAAGCGCTTGCTTCCATTGCGGCAATATCCAGATTTACGATCGAATCAAGGGCGGTAAATAAAGAAACCGGATTCAGCACTGTGGTAGAAGGGGAGGGTAAAATCGGTAAAAAGCCTGTTGGACGATCTGTGGGTACTTTGATTAAAGTAGAAGATTTGTTTTTTAATGTGCCAGCCCGATTGAAGTTCTTAAAAAAAGACATCACAGAGAGGCGGTTGATTAATTTGATCGTTTCCCGCTACGCTCTTTTTTATTCAGGGATCAGATTTTCTCTTGCCCAAGAGGGGAAAAAAATCTTAGCAACAAATGGTAAGAACAATCGTCGGGAAATATTATCTCAGATATATGATTTAAATACCGCGAAGTCATTACTAGAGGTAAATTATTCAGATGAATATCTTCAAATCAAAGGGTATACAAGTCCCTTGAATATCTCTCGTTCAACCCGGAAGGAAATATTCTTTTTTATTAATGGAAGATTGGTAAGAGACCCAGTTTTATCTTCTGCCATCACTCGAGCGTACCACGGGTTGTTGATGGTCGGGCGTTTCCCAATAACTAATTTGTTCATTAACATTTCCCCAACTGAAGTTGACGTGAATGTTCACCCGACAAAAGCGGAAGTCAGGTTAAGAAATTCCAATAAAGTTTTCACTACAATCCAAAGAATCATTCGAAAGACGATTGCTGCATATGCTCCTTATGCTGCAGTATCTCCTAATATTTGGAAAACACCTGAGTTTACAAAAGATAAAGGAAATATCAAAATAGGTTTTAATGGTTCTGTTGATACTATCCAAGAAGCGCAATTGGATGGGCAGTTGAAATCTGTTCCATGGGACCCATCTAAAGTTTCTGGTTTACCGCTCCTGCGATCAATTGGGCAATTGGGATTGACTTATATAATTGCAGAAGGTCCCGATGGTTTATATCTGATTGATCAGCATGCGGCTCATGAGCGGATTCTCTTTGAAAAAATCTCTAATCAGGCTGTGGGCGAAAAAATTTCTCAGTTCTTGTTAGAGCCTGTGCCTGTAACTTTTCCAGTTTCCCAATTTGAGCGATTAGAGCAGCAGTTAGATCTTTTGATAGGGATTGGATTTCAGCTGGAGTCGTTCGGTCCTGGCACGTATAAAATCATGGCAGTACCTCAAATTCTCTCGTCTATGGATCCAAAGGAAGCATTATTGATTGCGATAAGTGATGACCAAAATTCCCCGAAAAAACTTGTTGACGAAGGGAACAGAGAAAAAATGATCACACGGATTTGTAAACGTTTATCGATAAAAGGCGGCCAGGTACTATCAGTTCAAGAACAGGAACAGTTGATTAGAGATCTTGAGAATTGCGTCAATCCACGTACATGTCCTCATGGGCGTCCCACAATGATACATATATCAGTTGGTGTGTTGGAAAGGCAATTCGGACGGCGGGGAAGTGTCTAACATTTAACCATTTTGTAAATTTCAGGTATTGATTGGATAACATCAATAGGGAGAAGGATATCTGCGAGATGATCCATTGGTGTTTTAGAAAGTGTATTAATTATCAACTTTGCCCCACCATGAACAGCCATGTCTGGTATTGTGTTGGCTGGATATACTTCTAGCGAAGAACCAATTACCAGAATTAAGTCTGCTCTGCGCGCTTCCTGATGGGCTGATAGCCAAGCATTTTCAGGAAGCATTTCTTCAAAGAGTACAATATCTGGTTTTACAATATGGCCGCATTGGGGGCAAGTGGGTAAATTGTCATTACTGTTGTATAGCTCAAATAGACGATCTGTATCATATGTGGATTTGCATTTAGGGCAGGTGGCAGTTCTCGCTGATCCGTGCAACTCTATTACTCGTTGCGCTCCGGATTCCTGTTGTAAAGAATCAATATTTTGGGTAATGATTGATTTAATTATTCCTTCATTCTCCATGCGTGAAAGGAATATGTGGGCTGGGTTAGGATTGGCGGATCTTGCTTGTAGAAATAAGGGTTTAAACCAATTGAAAAACTTTTCTGGATGGTCTCTTAAGGCAGTTAATGACGCAACCTCAAATGGGTTAACTTTTTCCCATAATCCTTTTTTTGGTGAGCGGAAATCCGGGATTCCAGATGCAGTAGATATTCCTGCGCCGGTGAATGCCACGGCGTATTTTGAATTTTTCAATAATGAAGCTGATAATTCAGTTTGGGAGAAAAAATCAATTTCCATACTTATATTTTATTCCTAATATAGGAAAAATAGGGAACTGATGTAAATGCTATAATTTTCGAAATGCTAACTGATCGCGTTTCGAAAAACCTGAAAAAAAAATGTGGAATAAAAACTCAAGAGAAAATCGTTCTTGGATTTTCAGGGGGAGCAGATTCCATTTGTTTACTAGATATTCTTCATAAGCTGGGTTTTAAAGTTGTGGTCGCATATTTTAATCACCAATTGCGGATTTCTGTAGATGAAGAAGTACTATTTGTTAGAAAAGTAGCTGAAAAATATAAATATGATTTTAGGGTGGGTACAGAAGATATAAGAAATCTCGCTGAAAAAACGAATAAAGGAATTGAAGAAACTGCTCGATATTTTAGGTATCAATTCCTGATGAAAGTTGCCCGAGACACGAAGTCAGCTTTCATCGTAGTGGCTCATCATGCTGATGATCAGGTAGAAACCGTCATGATGAATTTGATTCGAGGAACTGGATTAAATGGATTGATTGGTATGGATCAGGTGTCTTATGGCGAATTTAGTAAATCAATTCCAATCATCCGTCCATTATTGAATGTATGGAAGGATGAGATTATGTCTTATTGTGAAGAGAATGATCTTGTCTTTACAACCGATGAAACAAACACAGATGAGGTGTTCACCCGAAACAGAATACGCGGAAAGTTGATTCCGATGTTAGAAAAATATAACCCGAAATTTAAGAAAAGTTTAATCCGAATGAGTGATATTTTGCATGATGATCATGCATTCATCATGCAGTATACTGAAAAAATCATCGAAGATGTAATAAACCTGAAAAAAAAGAATTTTGTGGAGATAAATATTCAAGAATTTAAACGGCATCCTGTCAGCGTCCAAAGAAAGATTATTAATGATCTATTGCAACACTTCACCAATATCGGGAAGAAAAAAACATTCAACTTAATTGAAAATATCCGAAAGGTATTTTCGGGAGAAATAACCAGTCATTATTCAAGATTACTGAATGATCTTCATGTAATTGTGGAAAAAGATCGAGGGTATTTATTAGAAAATCTGGATGACATGAAAGGTACGGGAGGACTTAAACTGGAAAACGAAATGACTGAAGTCGCAATTCCAGGATCTACACCAATCAATCGGAATTGGTATCTGAAAATTACAGAATTGGACATTGATGAAGTAAGGATGATCTTCAACAAGAATGAAGATAATTTTTCCGCATATTTAGATGCAGGATCAGGCGAAAGAAAAATTTACATGCGCAAATGGCAGGCTGGGGACCGTTACGTTCCATTAGGTTTATCCGGGCATTCAATGAAGTTATCAGATTTTTGGATTAATAAAGGTTTTCCAAAGCGATTTAGGTCAGATTGGCCGCTAATTTTATTAAATGAAAAAATAATCTGGATTCCTGGATTTCAACCTGCATTTGATTTTAGAATAACCGATTCAACTAAACGTGTAATAAGACTTGACGTGAGGGAAGATAAATAGTTCTATTTAGATTGATTATCCAATTTTTGTAGTTTCATTTTTATTTCACGCCATTGAATTTTTGATATTCCAAGTTTTTGACGGATTGCATCCTTTTCAACCCCGTTTTTCCAATCAGAGAGAGCGCTATTCCATCTGCACATTGAAAATGATAGGTGCTTATCAATACCTGCGGCGGTACTAATATCTTCAAGAATATATTCTAATCGGCGAGGAGACCAGGGAAAAACTTTTTCGTCAGGGTTATATTGGATTAAGTATTCCAGGTATATTTCAATGAATTCTTCTGAGATGGAAATCTTTCTTTCCTTGTTCCGGTCTCTTCCATCCGCGTATCGGACAAACAAATAATTGTCTCCACCTATTTCAATATGTGAGCGTTTAATATTGAGACACTCACTTTTTTTGATTCCGGTTTCAAGAAGGAGTTTTAATAATGCCATTGGGCGTGCGTCGGGTTTCTCAGAATATCGGATATGATCACAGGTCTCCAGTACTAAGCTCAGGTCAGCAGATGAAAGTACGTTGGGCAGAGGACTAATGACAGTTTGCTGGACTATTTTCTCTGCGGGATTGCTCCCGATACGACCGTGCTCAAAAAGCCATCTAAAAAATGATTTGAGTGTGGTTATTCGTCGAGACAAACTTTTTGGGCTGCAAGAAATATTTTTCCCTCTACCATTTTTTAGCCATTCAATGAACCGATTGAGGTCAGAGTTTTTAATATCTCCGATAGCGATATCTGGGGGTAAAAACTTGGTTAGCAGGCGAAGGTCACCAAGAAATGCTTTAATTGTGTAATCTGATTTCTCTTGATCGGCCAGGTAAATTTGCCAGAAATTCATCGCTGCGAGGATTGAAGTGGAAGCATTTACGTGGGGAATATTTGAAATATCGTTAATCATAATTAACTCCAAGATTGCGTATAGTTATTATGAGTTTAAAATGATTTTCCAGTTAAGTCAAGTGATTTATTGTTGATAAACTGCTTGTCTGATTATTTCCCAAATTGCATCATAATTAGGTAGAAGGACATTTGCTCCGCTTGAAGGGATGACGTGGGAGGTTACTTGTTCAGGGCCGATATAGTATCGTGTAACTCGCGCAGTGTCTGAAAGGATAGCAGGAGCAATTGCAATTAATGCAAGTAGGTCTTCAAATGACATATCAGTTTCGACACTGCTGATGAATAGATTGTACAATTCTGGCGCGCGTGAGATTGCATCAAGCGACATCGTTTTCTTAAACAATCCTTCCAGAACTTCCTGCGCGCGTCTTGTACGATCAAAGTCATTTGAGGTATATCTAGACCGGACATACCAGAGAGCCAATTCGCCATCTAGGTGCGCTTGACCTGGACCTATTGAACACCAGGCGCCATGTTGATATGATAGGTCACAGCGGTCTTCGGTGTTTTGAGATGCTTCTATTTCTATGCCGCCTAATGTATCAATAATGTTTTTAAAACCGCTGAAATTGGTCATCATATAATAATCTATCGTGATAGCAAAATTATGCTCGAAGGTCGATTTTAG
>Ga0255404_1026_pt1 | contig 11685 bp, 6 predicted proteins | sample ANMaggSSYBR01J11_FD_182132 | JGI IMG/M metagenome (GOLD analysis project Ga0255404, IMG submission 182132) | Sediment cell enrichment communities from methane seep in Santa Monica Basin, California, United Staets - ANME aggregate JGI... | ecosystem: Environmental > Aquatic > Marine > Cold seeps >...
TGGCTGCAGCAGGAAGAGCAGCTCTGAATCTAAAACACATAATGGCCTCCCTTAATTGAGCAGTTCCAAATTATTACTATGAAAAAATAAAATAAGCCACTTTAGGATTTCTTGTCAACCTGATACTTTCTCAGGGTGTACTGCAGATTGTCGACTGACCTGAGCCCATGCAGGCATGGAACACATGTAGAGATCTGCCCGTCTGCATGCTTCAGATTCTGTCAGGTTTGTCTGCCAGTGCATAAACCATTCGGTCATAATAATAAGAACTTTCTCCCTTGGAAGAAGGATACCATTTTCGTCCGAGCAATAGCAGCAGTAAATATCGGATACTCCAGTGTTGTGTTCATCGTCCAGAGGTGCGAGGCAGGAGTGACAGAAATTCCCCGCCATCAACTGTTTACCATCCGCTCTGCCTTGAACAGTTGCAAATCTTCCGGAAGCAGCTTCGGAGTTCGCAAAGCATTCGTCTGGAATAAGATTCTTTTCCATCAATTCAGGGATAATTACATCGAACATTTTCCTGCCCAGCCTTTCGAAGAAAGAATCGTCAGAGCAGGGAAGAGATGGTGAAAAGGGATCGGAAGCATTTGTTCCGCTGATGTTTCGAATGAGGACATCATGAGGAATGGAAACAGTTTTAGTTATTGTGGAAATAGTTTGTTCGATGATTTCAATTATCCTCTCTTCAGGTTGAATTCCCACCATCTTCACCCATTCAAGCGGATTGTGTCCGAAATGCACGGCAAGCCTGGTTATCGTTCTTGTCCAGGAGTTCAAGATATGTCTGCTGACAGAATTCGAAAAATCAGGTACATCTCCATCGACAAGTATTCTCTGTATGGTATGAGTCGAAATTCTCAGTTCTGTCGCAAGGGTCTGACGTGAAACTGCTGCTTCATCTGCTTCCGCGATTGCTGTCCATAGACTTTCAAAGCATTCGGGAAGGTTTTTCGGTGGATATTTATGCATACAATCCCTTTCAGAAAAGATGTTCAAACTCATTCACTAAACAATACTAATACCGTGTATTGTTAGCAATGATGTATATGCTTACAGCAGAAAAAGTTCTAACAAGATGATGCACAGCATAATACATAAAATCCGAGTTGTCACTTGACAATATAATTCTTAAGCAGCATTGTTAGCAATGCTCACTATTGCTAGCAACACATGGAAAGGAATATTGAAATGAAAACCTCACTTTTGCTTCTTGCCTTCTATTCACTCTTGTTCTGCGCGGCAGCTGAAGTTATAGAAATCGTACCTTCACAGGATGCGTATATCTGCTGCTGCAAGCCTGATTCAACAAATCCGAATGGTGGCGAGAATTACCTTTATCACGGACAGTTCGGAAGCTGTTATGACCGCACTCTGATTCAGTGGGACCTTTCGGATATACCGGCAGGAGCCACAATAACCGATGCTGATATGAAATTGTATTGTGAGGCATTCTACGGAAGTCATTCAGGTGAGCCAGTATACTATCTGATAGAAGAGAGCTGGGATGAACTGAATGTAACTTTCAATACTCAACCAGACTACAGTTCTGTAATCACGACAGTCGGGTACTGGCCGGATGCTGAAGCATGGTATTCCCTTGATGTAACAGAGTTTGTCCTTGCCTGGTTCAGCGGAAGCGAGGAGAACTACGGAGTGTACTGTCATTCGCAGAATACGACGGGAACATGTGTGCCGGGCTTCTGGTCGAGTAACTATGTAAATGAGACTCTCAGACCGAAGCTTGTTGTAACCTATGAGGAGCTGGAGCTCTCAGGAAGTACATGGGCAATGTTGAAAACCGGACTTGAATGATCCGGGCAGCGGCGGAAGACCGACATATGTCCCAGCTGCTGCTTAATACCCGTTATCGGACATGTTTCTGATGATGCTAACGCAAAACAACTATTTTCTCGGTGCAGAATTCTGATTCAAACTCAAGGCGAATTAAATACACACCTGCGGGGGCTGTTTCACCTGTGTTAAAAATGCAGTTCCAGTAAAGTGTGTTCATTCCCGATTGCAGCCAGCTGTTTGATTCAACAGAAACAATTCGTCCAGCTGCATCGTAAACGGTTAAAGATGCAGAACCTGCGGATGGCAGGGAAACGCTGAATTCTGCTGTACTATGACAAGGATTTTCCTTAACTGCAAGCAATAAAGGGGCGCCGTTTCCAGAACGTTCTACTCCGGTCAAGTCCTGATATCGCCCCTGAATATGAACATCATCAATATAGGATCCGCAGAAGGTGTTTTGCGCGTTTGAATGGAAGGAAAATCGGAATTGCACCTGATTGCCAATGTGTCGTCGAAGATCAAGTACAATTTTACTCCATCCTCCCTCGGCAGGTATAAGAGGGTCTTCATTTATTCCGCCGATTTTTCCGGTGAGGTGGGTAAAGGAGGATCCTCCGTCGGTAGTTATCTCCAGAAATAGATAGTCCCGTTTTATTCCCCCCAGATCTTCGGTATCGTTCCATAACCAGAAGCTGAGTTCCGCGCAGGATTTATTATCCAAATCAACAACAGGAGACAGTAACCAGTTGTCAGCATTACTGTTGTAGCAGCCTGACAGATCAGTACCCCAGCAGTTACTTACTGAGTGAGCCTGATCAGGCCCGGCCAGTGGTGTTCCCAGCTCCCATTTGTCTTGAGTTCCACCATGGGTCCACCCATTGATTCCCGATTCAAAATCCTCGTTGAAGATGGTTGTCATATTCGAAGGCTTAATGGATTCATAGAGGTCTATTGAAGTCTGAGCGTTATACAGGTAACCGGCTATATCATAATTATGCAGATAATTATAGGCTGTTTGCATGTACTGTAAAGCAAGTGTTCTTTGATCCGCCTGTTCCTGGGTAAGAATTAGACCGGTGCACTCTGTATGCAAGTTCCATAGAGTTCTGGCAACATCAGCAGCAACACTGACGCTATCGGATGAAGAGCAAAAAGCTCCTTCATGCTCAGCCGAATGAGCAAGTCCCCAGCCTAGACCTGGAATAGATTTGCTTGATGTGTGCCATAACGCATCAATTGAGTTTGGGTACCATTTCGTGAACTCGTGATAAGGCTGGTTAATAAATGTAACAATTCGGTTTTGAGGTCTAACCGGATGTACACCCGTAGAGCTTTCCAGTGTAACCCACCCGTAATCAGGTAAAAAATAATCCACAATCCAATGATGATCGCACAAGGTAACGGGATTCGTTGGCATGAGGTTAAGAAGAATTCGACAGGGTATTCCGTTTCCTCTGAAGAGGGCTGCTGCGACATGGGAGTGTCCGGTACAACTTCCGCCCCAGCAGAGAGCATAATGCGCATCATGAGCTTTAGGTATATGGGGAAATTGCCATGGAATGTTATCGCAGTAAGCAGCAATACTGTCTGCCAGCTCTATAACATTATCCGTGCCGGGCGCGACTTCTTGGAGTGCTTCGATTACATATGGAGACTCCAATTGTACACAGTCAGTTGGAATAAGCCAGGGGATTACTGAATCCGGCAGACTTTCAGGCAGCGGCATTGGTACATAAGACGGCAAATCATACCATGTGTTCCGCTCAACCACGACATGCGATTCCCAGTTGATTTCATAGATAGCATCAAGTGAAAACACTCGAGCAACACACAAAGTATTCCCTGATTCCAAATTCAGGAATCGGTAATCGATCAGATTTGGAGCTTCAATTATGAGCTGGACAGGTGCCTGGCTTTCATAGGCAATCGGTATATGGAAGTACAACTCAAATTCTCCCAATGGAGCATAGTATCCAAGTGAACCGTTTTGTCGTTCCAGAAACAGCCTTGAGGTTCCTCGTTCATTATTTTCCTGCAGGCAGGGGGTATTAAAAATTAATGAGTGAAGCATAAGAACTATAGGCAGCATAGATAACCTCCGGCAATTGGTATATGGAAGTACAACTCAAATTCTCCTACTCGATTACAGTAAATCGCCTGATTGCTCTGTATTCGCATGTATGTAGCAGAATCAGGTAGATTCCGTTACCAAGATCATGGAATGGAATATAATGAATTCCTGCCTTGAATTCGTCAGATTCGGTTCTAACCAATCGTCCGGCGAAATTGAAGACCATCAGGTCTGCTCTGCAGTCGACAGGCAGCGAGAAGGATACTAAGGGATTGCTGCTGGAGGGATTCCGGCTGGTACCGTACAGGGCGAAACCCGTTGGCGTATCCTCGCTTTCCATTCCCGTGGGATTCCAGGCGACTGTGATGTCATTGAGTGTCGGCGTCGCAAGCAAATCTGAGCGGCTCAGGATGGCTCTATACTGGAAGAAACGATTCCCATCCTCTATGATACCTTCCAGATTTGCAGGAGAACCAAGAGTATCCGACCATATCCCCATGCTGCTGAAATCATCCGAGGCTCTGACCTGGAATGCTACACTGGTACCGGATGGCTCATCGCAGTTCCAGGATATGGTCTGCCAGTCGGGAATACACAGAACATCCAGAATGCTGGACTCAAGGAATCCTCCATTCGAAAAAACTGTGGGGTCCCACCAGGCGATCTCGCCAGAGGCGGAGGCAGCTCCAATTACATCTGTATTGCCGTCTCCATCCACGTCCGCGGCATATACTGAATGGGCACCTGCAAAGTCTATGGACACCGGATGCTCTATCCAACTAAAGCCTGAACCTCCTATGTTCTCCCACCAGGTTATGCTGTTGTCGATGTACGATGCTCCCAGGACATCTATATCACCATCGCCATCAATGTCTTTTCCATAGATTGAGCGGGCGAACTCGAAATCGGTGTCGATTATTCGTTCATTCCAACTGGTGCCGGAACCATTCACGTTCTCCCACCATGAGATTTCACCGAAGAAGAAGGATGTCGCCAGCACATCTGTATCACCGTCACCATCCAAATCCACTGAATTGACAGAACAGCCTGCGTTAAGATCTGAAATGAAATGTCTCTCCCAACTCGTTCCTGAACCATTGGTGTTTTCCCACCAGGAAAGCTCATCGTCTGCGTGTGCAGCACTCAGCGCATCGATATCACCGTCACCATCTACATCATCTGCGTAGACAGCCATGACACCGGCCAGGCTGTCGGTGATGATATGCTTGGTCCAGGCGGTTCCAAAACCATCCGTATTCTCCCACCATGATACTTCGGAATCGCAGTCCGCGCCTCCAAGTATGTCGATGTCACCGTCTCCGTCTATATCTTCTGCAACGGCTGAGTATGCGCCATTGAAACTGGTGCTTACTATGTGTTCAGTCCAAATTGTGCCGGAACTATCAACGTTCTCCCACCATGTTATTCCCTGATTGTATGCCGCCCCCAGAACATCCGGATATCCATCTCCGTTTATGTCTGCGGTACAGGCGGATCGGGCGTTGTCAAATCCTTCTGCTATCGTACGGCGTTGCCAACTCGTGCCTGAACCGTTCGCGTTTTCCCACCATTCAACCTTGTCGTCACCGGAAGAGGCGCAGAGTATGTCAATATCTCCGTCGGAATCAATATCTGCGGCGAATACCGATGTAGGAGCAGAAACACTTTCACTAATAATGTGCTCAACCGGATCGTAGCCCAGTATCAGAGAACCGGGGTAGCTCAGGTACTCCATACCGGATTGGCTATAGAACTGATTTTCCCAATTGATGACCGGTCCGGGGATGCTACCTCCGGACCAATCGGACTGAGTAGCAAAATCTGCGTAGCTTGGGGAAAAGAGAACAAGTGTGATCAGCAAAATGAACATGCGCACCATCCGTTCACATGTTAGGAATTTCTATGACTTCGCTACTCTACTGCCTTGTGCAATAGTGACTTGACAACACCACATTCAATTTTTAATATAAAAACAGTGGGAAGGGTTTGTCCAGTTGCTCCGCTGAGTGTTTGGCAATTGCCCTGGAAGGATAGAATGGTCTTCGGAGTTTCTGACTATCTTTTATACGTGACAAGCTGTTTATTGTTCTTTGTATTGATTGACTAAAAGATTTCCGAGAGGAGATGAGTCCTATGTCCTCATCTAAAATCGCCTCATTTCCCATGATTACAACAAGCCTTTGGCTGAGATATGGTTTCATGCTCCTGGTTCTTCCTACTGTCACACTCAGCGCTGGGGAGATCATCCTGAGCATACCTGTAGAACCCTCTTCGATCTGTATATCCGATGCAGGTTTGTACTCAAGGGTAACGGGAAGAGTCATGGGTCGGATCAATACACAGGGGGTTCCCGACCTTCCTGCATATACGGATATAATAGCATTGCCAACAGGATGTTTAGCAACGAATATGGAAGTGGTGAACTGTCGGTATGAATCCGTACGGAGCTACTGTAAAGTAATGCCGATTCCCCCGGATATCCCGATTTCAATGTTGGATTCTTTCTTGATGCCTGTAGAGCCTGATCCGACTATTTACGAGTCAGGTTCCTTCTTTCCAGAGCTTCCCGTAGAATTCACCGGCTCAAGCGTTATAATGGGTATCCCGGTGGCTTATATCAGAGTATTCCCGGCCAGATGGAATCCCGCAAGTGGAGCCCTTGAGCTTCTTTCCGACCTGACCATTCAGGTCACATACGAGAGTAATTCTCAGGCATGCATGGTTTCCAGAAGAACCCTTCAAAGCGAGCTTCGAGCTCAGGAGACTGTAAGAAAGGCAGTCATCAATCCCCTGGAAGTTTGCGCCTCCGGAGCGATAATTGTTGACCATAAGGATCTTACCTATGGCGAGTATGTGATAATTACTCTCCCGGCCTATGAGGAATACGCTCAGGAACTGGCAGACTGGAAAACCTCGAAAGGTATTCCTGCAAGCGTCTACACAACGAGCTGGATCCAGGATCACTACACATTCTTCGATCTTCAACAGAATATTCGGGCCTTTCTCACTGACTGCAGGGAGGACGGAACTGAATACGTCCTGATATACGGAGATGATAATAGAATACGTGGCAGGGATGTAGAACTCTCTGCCGGTCCCTGGCTGGAGTATCCGCCGATTGATCTATACTGGTCTGATATAAATGATCTGGTACCGGGAGATGATCTCTGGGACAGCAATGGCAATCATGTCTGGGGTGAATACGGCTGTGATGATGTTGACTATCACCCCGATCTCTGGACCGGCAGGGCAAGTGTCAATAGCCTGGGAGAATGCTCGGCGTTCAACGAGAAGGTGTTTGTGTATGAAGGCATCTTATCGCGGGACTATTCCTACAGCTCCGAGATCGAGGAGAGAATAGGGTACACTACTGCGAGTCTGGGAGGTGGCAACTGGGGGGCGGAAAGCGCTGAAAACATCTCTGAATTGGTTCCATATGGATGGGACGAGGAGAAGTGCTATGAGCAGTACGGAAACAACAGCATAGCAATCACAGACAGCATGCTGAACGCGGGTCCGCATCATGTCTACTGTTGCTGTCATGGAGCTCCCGAATTGATTCTTGTACCGGACGGGTATTACACCACCGAGCATGTCAGAAATCTCACAAACATTACCTCCGGGGGACTTCCTGCGATATGGAACTCCCCGTCCTGCAACATCGGATGGATGGACCAGCATGAGTGCCTTGGAGATGCATGGAACGGTTCACCGGGGGGTGGCGGTTTTGGCGCGTTCAATGCAAGGTACGGACTCAGTACCAGTTTTCTTCTGTCTGAGGGCTTTTACGATGTGATGTGGATTGACGATCACTATAATCTTGGTATTGTGCATATGATGACCAAGGAAGAACTGTATCCTCCCTTTGACGGTTACGATGACTGGTGCATCAAAGAGTATAATCTCTTTGGTGACCCTGAGTTACCAATGTGGTTCAGTGCTCCGGCTGAGCTCAGTGTTGAACACGTGGACAGTATTTCTTCCACCACTGAGATTACTGTTTCCGTCCATTCTGGCAGTATGCCTCTGCAGGGTGCAAGAGTGTGTCTTCAAAAGGGTCCCTGGCAAACTGGCGACATCTACCTGGTTGAGACTACTAATTCTGCCGGGCAGTGTACCTTCTATCTCAGTCCTTGCTCTACCGGAACCATATCTGTTGTAGCCTGGGCAAGGAACCATCTCTGCTATCAGGGGAGCATAGAGGTGACTTCTAACGGGCTGGATGAGGTCGGAGTGTATCCGAATGAAAACCAACTGAAAACGTGTCAGCCGAATCCATCCAACAGAAGTATTACAATTCCGATAATACTGGCTCGCGAAAACAGAGTTCGTGTAGATGTGTATGACCTTTCGGGCAGGCTTGTAAAAAACATCGCCAACGAGGAAATGAGCGGTGGGGCTCACTCATTTCTATGGATATTGACTGACAGCAGGGGCAATGAAGTGCCCTCTGGAATCTATCAAGTGAGAGTATGTACATCCAATTGGTCCGAATCATCAAGCGTCGTAGTAATCAGATGAAGCGAGCTTTCCATGACCGGTTTTGAGAAGTCACCGGGTTCCAGAATATTCCGTAGTAGGACCTGATTTGCTCAACATTGCTCTGTAATTACATGTACAGTATTGAGTAATAGCCTTTTTCTTTAGAAGTTCGAATTCTGCTTGGGGTGCCAAATTGAACTTCTTCAATAAAAATTTAAACTCACATGAGAGGATAAGCAAAATACCCCCACAAAAAATACACCTAACTTTGGAAGCTGCGCGTTACTCAATTCACAGCTTGTGTTACCTCTTTGAGGCAAAGAGCTATATTCATAGCTGTTTAAGTAGTATTCTTGTTGGGAGGTTGAGATGAGGGCAGTTGCTTTGCTCCTAATGCTTGCTCTGGTAGCTTTATCAGAAACAGCAATTCAAGATGACTGGTCAAATGGTGGTGGAGTTTTTGGGCCAGTTACTAGCTGGGAAGAATCCTTTCTATATGCAAGTCCTTCCTTAAACACAGTAGGTGGATGCCTGCAACTGGATCTTCTTACACTTGTTGAACATGCAGTCGATATTGGTTTTGGTACTCCGAGGTCCATGCGCGGACTTGATATGGACTTTGACGGTGACATTGATATTCTTGCAGGAGGCGGGATGACCTATGTCGAGGATGTTGCTTGGTGGGAGAACATGGACGGTGCTGGTGAATACTGGATAAAACATGGAATAGGAGGGATCTACGGCTCAAGTGGCGCTAACTCTGTATGTCCCGTAGACTTTGATGGAGACGGCGATATCGATGTGGTTGGAGCAAGCCAAGAAGGTTTTTGGATGCACTGGTGGGAGAATGATGGAAGCATGGAACCTATATGGACTGAGCACAATATTGTTTTAGGCTCTTTAGGAGTAAATTCCGTTGTAGCTGATGACATTGATGGAGATGGAGACCCAGACCTGGTCAGCGCTGCTTTCCACGCTGACGATATCAGCTGGTGGGAAAACACAGATGGCTCTGGAACGAATCTACTGAAGCATGTTGTCGCCAATGGTTATGATGGAGCATCTAACGCCACAATCAGCGATATTGATGGTGACGGCGATATGGATGTTGCTGCCGCCGGGTGGTATGAGGAGAAAATTTCATGGTGGGAAAATTCGGATACAAGTATGGGGATCTATTGGACTGAGCATATTATCAGAGAAAACTTTGACCTTGCTTTGTGTGTTTTATCCACAGATGTAGACCTTGATGGAGACACCGATATAGTAGGGGGGTCATATGGTTCTGACGGATTGATATGGTTGGAGAACGCAGACGGTTCAGGTACTGTTTGGATTGAGCACACGATCTCTCAGCAATTCACTTCTGTGATCAGCATGCAGGCATGTGACATGGATGATGATGGTGATCCAGATCTTCTCACAGCAGGTTTCTACATGGATGAGTTCAGTTGGTGGGAAAACACTGACGGCGCAGGGCTGAACTGGTCGAAACACATCGTAGATGATTCATTCACTAGAGTATCCGCCGTAGCCTACGGCGATTTTGACGGAGATGCTGACATGGATGTCGCCGCGGGGTCCCTAACACGTAATGATATTCTATGGTGGGATGTTGATCATGACCACAATACAAGCGGATATTTATTGTCTTCCATACTCGATGCTGGCTATGTAGCTGAATGGAATGGAATGCAGGCTAGTTCTGCCCTTTGCCCATAAGTGCTCTTTAACCTTCGTCATTCATTAACTCCATCATCAATTCAAAGCCAGCTGCCATTATTTGAAGTGTGGTGTATCCTCGCCATAATATCTGATCTCCGGGAGGTGGATCGCTTTTTCGAGCAATATATCCTCCGAATTTTGCTACGATAAATATTGCTGCTCCTACGGTATCAGGAGAGGGGTATCCTTTTTTTTTAGCGTATGCTTTTAAGGTTAGTATTTCTGTGTCGGAGAATAACACCTTGGCAGGCAATTCGGGAGTTTTTCTATACATCTGCTTCATAAGCATTATCCGCCACGCAATTACAAGATTGATAGCAATTGCTCGACGCAGTCGCTCAGCTGTTTTATTGGCAAGTTTTTCGATGCGACAACCAGACTTAAGAACACGATGCCATTCTTCAATTTGCCAGCGTTTGCTATACCAGCGTAAACACTCTTCAGCATCTGAGGTGCTATTTATCTTGATTGTTGTCAGAAGGAACCATTCAATTGCTTTGTTGCCTTCAGGCGGATTCTTCTCCAGCGCATGAACTATCCAGAGATCTACAGGATCCAGACCTGCAAGCAAACCTCGTTCCGGGGGGTTTATCTGAAAAGGCATATACCGTATTTCAAGCTCTGTATTGCGTTCTTTTCTTGCGGGGCTTGCTTTCTGTTTACTTTTTTTAGGCCTCGCACTTTTTCTTGGAACATGAAGACTTATAACATTTTGAACTGGTAATGCCCGAACTTCACTAAACAACTTTCGCCCTGGAGCAAGGCGTCGATCATGGCTGGCTCGTATCAGTGATTCTACACGAGGGTTCCGGCGCTGTTCATCAAACAGTTCAAAGAAATCACCCTCACGATCGCATATATTAATTAATCTTGTGTTAGGCATGGCAGCAGCCACTTCAACCATATCACGATGATGTTCAATCCAGGTAAAAGTCTTCTTCTCTTCTATTGGAATATCCTTGGATAAACGCTTATCATCTTTTGATTTTTTTACTGGAGATATGGTTCTCGACTTCAGTATACCGAGGGGGAGCCCTTTTGAATCTGTAACAAAAGTCGAGTGTAAAAACAATCCCTTCGGTACAACTCCAGTTTGATTGCCCCCTGTAATTTGATCAAGACCTTCGCAGTCTTCAAGATGAGTATAGTTTAATACACTTGTATCTTGTATACACAATGCTGTTCGTTGCCCCTGCATACGACGTATAGTCATTTCCCGGTGTGGTAAAAGAACATTCTCCATGGTGAAAGCTGATTCATCAGGTTGCTCAATCATACGATAATAGCCTTTTATCGCTGCCTTATTTCCTTTTAGAACTTCACCCATTGAAGCACTTGGGGTATTTGATTTTGCAGTTACTATCTTGACCAGTCTTTCACTCAACCTCTTGTCTCCAAGAGGAGCACCACCAAATTCATTCTCTGCCCAGTTATCTGAATCTACACCATCGGTGGGGCCAAGAGCACCCATACCGGCAATGATATCCAGGCCCATCCTTTGTCTAAAATCATCTATCAGAGGGTAAATATAAATGTCTTTGTGGCTTAGAGGTGCTTCCATCTTACGGTCTTGTCTGCCGCGGCCACAAGTAGTACCGAGCAGTCTCCAG
>Ga0255404_1027_pt1 | contig 11677 bp, 10 predicted proteins | sample ANMaggSSYBR01J11_FD_182132 | JGI IMG/M metagenome (GOLD analysis project Ga0255404, IMG submission 182132) | Sediment cell enrichment communities from methane seep in Santa Monica Basin, California, United Staets - ANME aggregate JGI... | ecosystem: Environmental > Aquatic > Marine > Cold seeps >...
TAATTTCTTTTATTCCATCGTTATCGATATCCTTAATTTCAATGGATGCTACTGGATCTACCCAGTCTGAAATATTAGGAAGCATATCTTCCATATCAATGTAGTTATTTTTATCAAGCTCAATTGTAGCCTTTAGGTCATATTTTTTATCATAAAAGCTTACTTTATAATCACCCATATATCTAACTTTAAATCTGCCATAATCCAGATTATCGGGACTTTGTAAAACAAATATTTCTTTCCATAATTCATTTACTATTTTATAGATATATAAATTTTGTTCTGCTGCAGTACCTGTAGAATAAAAATAAAGCAAACCCTCAGCCTTTTTATCTCCATCTATATCATCAAACTTTACCTCTGAAAGAAAATATCTTCCTTCTTCAGGTGTGACTTTTACTTTTTCTATCCCTTCAACGATAATATACCAGTTGACAGGCATGTCCATATCATTTCTTTCTGTGATCAGGCTTATTCTTGAATTACTTTCTCCATCTAAATTAGTTTCAAGATTTTGAATCTCACTCATTTTTGGGGATAATTTAAATAACCCCTGGTTTTTACAACCAGGAAAAACCAAAGACGTAAGTAAGAAAACTAATACCATAAAAAATAAAAAAATATTCCTTTTCAAAATTACCTCCTGTTTTTGTTTTTAACTTATCAAAATTAAGACTCTTCTAAAATTTTAATTTCTGAAGGTATAAAATAATATTCCCCATCTGGCGAATGTGTCCAAATTCCTTTAGCTTGAATAGTTACAAACTTTAAAAGAACTTAAAAAACTAAACCAGTCTATAGCCTTGATTACAAATTTAACTTTAATGATTTACTTTATCTTTTATATAATTATGGAACTATCTCATATTGCATTTGAACATTTACTGTTATCATTAATTGGCCAGGTGAAATTGGAGCACCACCCATATCGCCTGTTCTTTCTTCATACATATATTCTTCTGATTTATACTCTTCTCTTATTGAGAGAAGATCACCCAATCGAACATTTGCAGATTTTGCTAACTTTTCAGCTTTACTTTTTGCATCAGCTACTGCTAACTCTCTTGCTTCATCCTTATATTGACTTGGATCTTCAACAGTAAACTTTATACCACGAATAGCATTAGCTCCTGCACCAGTTGCTGCATCTAGGATATCACCTATTTTATCAATGTCTTCAAATTTCACCTGTACCATATTACGAGCTATATATCCAACTAATTTTTCTCTTCTTTCCTCCTCTATATATTGATAATCAGGGAAGATTGAATAATCTGTAGTTTGGATGTCTTCATCTTTAATACCCATTTCTTTTAAAGATGACATTACTTGATTCATATCTTTCTTATTTTGACTAGAGGCTTCTTTAGCTGTTTCTGCTCGACTCTCTACCCCAATGGATATATTTACTAATTCAGGTTCTACAAATACTTTACCCATCCCACCTACCGAGATTACATTTGTAGCTTCTTCTCCAACAGCTACTGGCTGACTTTTCACTTTCATCTTAGGTATCACCATTGTAAATTGCACTAATAGAATGATTGCTGCTATAAGAACTGTTAAAATTCCCAAAATAACCAAGATAGTTGATACTAATTTAGACATTTTTCCCTCCCTACATTAATTTTTTTTAATTATATAAAATTTTCTTTTTTTACATTGTTTCGCTTATAATGATTTCTAAGACTGCTCTTTTTAGGAGATATCCTTACCAGCTGCTTAAGAGTTATTCCCCACCTATTAAGTTCTTTTCTGTATTCAATTATTTTAAGTATTCTTTCTTCATTCTCACTATCTATCCTGTACTTGCGGAAAGACTACCGTGTCAGAAGTACTTAGAAGAGCCAGGAAAGCAAAAATAGGATGGCCGCTTGATTTGCTTCCTGGTCTTTAAAGACAATATCTTTGCTTAAATTAATTCTATTCACAATCCAGGTTCGGTCTAACTGAGGTTTTCCTTCCTGGCTAATATTTACTGCCCAACAACTATAGACTATCCTTCCCTCAACCTCATGACCAACCAAAATGTGTGCTTCCAATCCTCTGTCCTGAGTATCTTCTAAAATGAAGAGACTAGTTTCCACATCCTCTAAAATTCTATAACCCTTCTCATCAACCGGAATGTGATATCTTTCTTCTTGTTCAACCCACTGTGAGATTGTAATATCTGCCGGGTTTTTAAAAACTAATTCTACTATCCTATCTTTTTCCTTTATTTTTATAATATCCTCTTCTATAAAAACACAAGTAGATTGAAGATTTAGTTCATGAAGTTTACGAGTAAGCAGGCTTGCCATTCTGATTCCGTCTTCACTTTTTATATCAACTACTTCTTGCTTGCCACTCTCATAAAGGATAATTTTTTCCACTAGCTCTTTGGTGGACTGCACTTTCTCTTCAGTTGGTACTTCCTCCTCGGCCGGCGCATCTTCATCCGGTGTTTCTTCAATGGGTTCTTCTTCAATTATTTCTTCCGTACAACCGACACCCATAAGAGCTATAGCTGCAACACAAAAAACAATCATTAATAATAAAAATATTTTCTTCATTGTTCAACCTTTCACTTGATTTGTTATTATTATTTTATAAAATACTATTGAGATTTGTTTTGTAAGAGTGATGTTATTTTTTAGTACAATACAAATCTCATTTCTTTAAGTCCATACATCCTCCTTTCTTTAACGTATTTTTTTAAATAATTCTTACTTTCTATTTTTATATACATACGATGGAAGTTCATAAATAACCGGGGTAATGGTAAGGAAATATAAGGCAGTGGAAATCGGGCAGGCTTGAAGCGGAATATACACTTAGCATGATTTCTTCATATTTTCTTCATTTCTCTATGATATTATATTGTATATATAATTTATTTAAGTATTTCAACTAATTGTCATGCAACAAGGTATGAATGATTTTTATAAGATTTTTATAATAGCACAATGAAGCTTTTCATTTATGAACTACCTATTATTGTATAAATTATATTAATATATAATGTAAAAGTATCAAGATATATCAGTACATATAAGACATTTATAATTAGCAGCGACAGTCTGGTGTAATTGTGAAAATATTAATCATTGAAGATGAAAAATCACTTGCAGATGGTCTGAAAAAAGGACTCCAGTACCATAATTTTTGTGTTGATGTTGCCTATAGCGGTGAAGATGGTTATCTGCTGACCCAACAGTTTGAGTATGATATTATCCTTTTAGACTTAATCCTGCCCGATATTAAGGGAGAGGAAATATGTAAAAAACTGCGCCGAGAAAAAAATAATACTTATATACTAATGCTAACCGCCAAAAAGGAGACAGGTGATATAGTAGATGGATTAAACTGTGGCGCAGACGACTATCTTACTAAACCATTTAAGTTTTCAGAACTTCTGGCAAGGATAAGAGCGCTGATTAGAAGGACTTCCAAAAACAAAGAAAATATACTACATTCTTTTGATATAAAATTATATCTTGATAGCGAAAGAGTAGAAGCAGGCCCGGAGGAGGTAAGGCTTACAAAGAAGGAGTTTATGATTTTAGAGTACCTGCTGCGGGAGAAGGGTTCCGTGCTTGACAGAAATCAGATTTTAGAGCATGTCTGGGATAGGAATGTAAATATTTTTACAAATGTTGTGGATACACATATTAAGAATTTGCGCAAAAAATTAGGCAGGAGCGGTTCTATAGTAGAAACAGTTTTTGGCTCAGGATACAGAATTAAAGATGATAATGAATAATATAGATTTGTATACAGATATATTAATATTTCTAAAGGTTAAAAACAAACCTAAGGTGAGGCAAAGTTGATTTGAAAACTTCAATTAGATCAAAAATAACGCTGTGGTATATTGCCATTCTGGCAATTGCCCTTATTGTATTTGGGGTTTTTGTTTATTTTACTCTTGATTTAAGCCTGCAAAATAGAAATATGCAAATAACGGCAGGAACGTACCGGATATTTGATATCCCCGAAATAGAAGCAGATGGTGGTGAAATAAGTAATATCCAAAAAGATCATAATATAAAATCCTCTGAGTCATTATCTATAACAGAACAAGAACCAGAGCTTACTCCTCAAGAAAACAATAATGAATATAATTATTCAGTAGCAATACATACTATTATGGTGCCTGTTATAAATACCCTGACAGCAGACACGCTAAAAAGGGTCTTTTATATTATATCAGGCGGAGCAGTTATAATTATTGCCCTTGCTGCCTCGGGTGGATTTTTTCTTACAAAAAAAGCACTGAGGCCAATTGATAATATTACAAATGCTGTTAAAGAAATTGATGGAAAAAGATTGCGCAGGAGGCTTAACTTTACAGGAAAAGAGGATGAAATTGTAAAGCTGGCTAATACATTTGACTCAATGCTTGATAAAATTGAATTTTCATTTAATCAGCAAAAACAATTTACCCAAAATGCCTCACATGAGCTAAACAATCCTCTTGCTGTCATAAAGACAAATGTTGAAGTTGCACTTCAAGATAGAAAAGCTAAAAAGAAAGAATACAGGGAGACACTCCTCTTGATAAATAGAGAAATTGATAGACTATCAAAAATCGCAGATGATCTATTGCTGCTGTCAAAAATGGATGCTGAAAGTGGGAGAGAGCAGTTTAACCTTACCAATATAAAAGATATCACAAAGAAAGTTCTGGGAATATTTAGATCTAAAATTAAGTCAAGGGATCTGGTTGTAAGGCAAAAATACGAGGGCTATCCGGATATTATAGGAGTAAAAAAGCAGTTAGAGCAGCTGATATTCAACCTGGTAGATAATGCTGTAAAATACACCAACCCAAAAAAAGTAATAAGTATAAATGTATATAATGATGAAAAAAAAGAAAATTTAATTTTTGAAATAGAAAATGAAAGCCGCTTTATTGATAAAAAAGATTTGCCTTATATCTTTGATAGATTTTATACAGGAAAATTTAAAAAGTTTAATAAAACTAAAGAAACAACTGAGTACAGGACACCAGGTGATGGTCTTGGCCTTTCTATCTGTAAGAAAATAGTAGAAAGACATAATGGAAAAATAATAGCCGAATTTAATGATACAAATAAAACTGTAACTTTTAAGGTAATTTTACCCTTGTTATAAAACTTCATAGCCATTCATGTGTTTTATTGTTTGTATATTTCATCCTTGCTTCTATATATAAAAAAATCTTGTACTACTATCTAACTCCATAAGTTCTTCATTTCTTAATGATATAATTTTTCCCAGTAGCCATAAATTTAGGTTGTAAATTATTAAAAAGTAAAAAAGGAGGAATAATTGTCTACGGTAATCAGGGGCATAAGGAGTGTGTTTAGAAGCAAAGGCAGAAGTATTGGTGCAATGGTAGTGCTTACAATATGTTTTATGCTTGGAATTTTAATGATAAATGTTGATGTGTTTGCCAGCAGTAGAGTTGCAAGCATCAAAGAAGAGCTGGGAACGAAAGTTAATCTTGAAATAAAAAGTGAGTACATAAATGAATTCATTAATAGTAAAAAAGGTGCTGAACAATACAGGGAAGACCCATTCGTATTTGAAGAAGCTGTAGCTGAAGAAATTTCTAAAAATCCACATATTATAAGTAATCAGAGTATTATAGGCGGTACATTTTATTCTGAAGACCTTATCTCCAACATGGAGCTTATGATGGAGGAGCTTGAGGAATCCGATAATGTTTCTTTCGGTACTATGACTATCGGTGGGGAAGGTGGTGAAGAAGAGTATGATCCTCTGAAAATGTTTTCACTTACAGGAGTAAGCGATGCTAAAAATCTGGATGAGTTTGTAGACAAAAAATTTGAGCTTGTAGGTGGCGACTTTTTTAGAGAACATGATGTCGAAAAGGATGTCTGCCTCATAGCTTCTGATTTTGCTGAAGCAAATAATCTTGATATAGGTTCAACTATAGTTGTAAATGGAGAGAGTTTAGAAGTTAAGGGGATATATAAAAATGTAATGGTTGAAGACTCCTCAAAAGGAATAATGATGGGAGGCGGAATAGATAATATATATATGCCGCTACAAACTGCACAAAAATTATTAGGGCGGGAAGGAATATTAAATAAATCAGCCTTTACAGTAGATTCATATGATAATGTGGAAAAAGTCGTGGCAGCATCTGAAGAAATACTTAGAAAAGAGGGCTATGAGGACAAACTCAGGATTTATGGTGATACTTCTAAATTTAAAAAAAGTGTTTCAGCGCTTGAAAGTGTAAAAAATATTTCCAAAGTAGGTATATTCAGTGCATTTGGAGCAGCACTTATTATTATTCTTTCTTCTATGTTTGTAAGTGTGAGAGGAAGAGCCAGAGAGATTGGAACTCTTAAGGCAATCGGCTCATCTAATTCAGGGATTATCAAACAGTTTTTAGTTGAAAGCCTTACAATCTGTTTGATTGCTCTATTTTTAGGACTGATTTTAACCTCTTTTGCCAATAACTATCTTGTAAATAATTTTATTTTAAAGGGAGCAAGAGAAAGTGAGATCAAGCTGCAGGAAGAAATATTTGAGGATAGAACCGGTAGTGCAGGCACATTCAGTGTAGGTGCATTTGGAACCAGTGATGGGACAAGTAGTGATGATAAGCCTGAGGAGGTCTTGAGCCAGTGGGATATGGGAATGGACTTAAAAACTATTTTATATGCTTCAGTCTTTTCCATAGTAGTCAGCCTGCTTGGAACAGCTATCCCGGCTGTCTTTATTGCAAGACTGAGACCGGCTCAAGTAATTAAATTTGAGTAGCTTTATAAAGAAACTATTTACGGCTGCTTTTTTAGGGATCATTCTGATTTTAAATGGTGATAGCAATTTAAAATTACTGCTGATGAGTAATAAGGCTACTGGTTTGTGTGTTTATTAAATAAGGAGAAGATTTAATATGAGGAAAAAATGCAAGGGTGTTTTGGTAGATATATTTCAATTATATTTAGATAAGGGAGGCAAGTTTAAATGAATGATATAAACAATATTAATGGGAGCGGGGATATTATATTATCACTGCAGAATGTGTCCAGGCACTTTAGATTGGGTGGAAATACAGTAAAAGCTCTGGATGGGATAACATACTGCTTTAAAAAAGAAAAGATGACAGCAATTGTCGGTAAAAGCGGATGTGGTAAATCAACACTTTTAAACCTGATCGGTTCACTGGAGAAGCCTGATAGCGGAGAAATATTTGTAGGAGATCTGTGTTTAAATAAGTTAAGTGAGAGGGAGACTGTTAATTTCAGGAGGAAAAAAATTGGTTTTGTCTTCCAATCCTTTAACTTAATTCCTAATCTTACAGCTATTGAAAATGTTATGCTCCCTTTAGAGTTTACTAATAACAAAAAAAGAAAGGAGAAGATAGAGATTGCTTCCAGGTTGCTAAATGCGGTTGGTGTGGGAAAAGATAGGTTTGGGCACACACCTGGAAAGCTTAGCGGCGGGGAGCAGCAAAGGGTAGCTATTGCCAGAGCTTTAGTAAATAATCCTGAGATAATTTTAGCTGATGAGCCTACAGGTAATGTTGATGATGATACCGGCAGGAAAATAATAAAAATATTAAAGGATTTAACTGCTGAGGGCAAAACAGTGGTAATAGTTACCCACGATATAACTATAAGGGATATTAGTGATGAGACGGTAAATTTACATGATGGAAGGATTATAATTTGAAGAAGAGCAGCCCAAAAGATAATTTTGATGTTTTAAATAAGCCCAAAATACCAGCCAGGCTTTCTCTGATTTTGTTAATAGCAGTATTTTTTGTAAGCAGTGTTTCAGGTAGCATTTTACTTTGTTCCTGCAGCAAAGAGGGAGAGAATGCAGAGTTTGATACCAAAACAGCCAAAGACCAGTATATTGAAGCAAAAGTTGAAAAAAAAGATATGATAAGCAGACTGAATTTAATTGGCAGGGCAATATCTGAGGTAGAAAAATCTATTTCTTTTGAGCTTGATGGAAAAATCTTATTTATTGCAGGGAAAGGTGATCTTATCAAGGAGGGCGAAATTTTAGCTAAGCTTGATGATGAAATGATAAAAGATGAAATAAGTGATCTTGAGCTTGAGCTAAAAAATGCAAAAGACAAATATGAGCATACTTTAAAAGAACATCACTTTACTTATGCAGGTATAGAGTTAAAAATAAAAATTGCAGAAGAAGAGTATCTTAAAACAACAGGGAGCAAATTAGACCAGTTATTTTTTGATCAGAAACTTTTATCTGTTGAGAGCGAAAAAGAGCAGGCTGATTATAGCCTGATGGAAGAAGAAAATAATTTAAATAATATAAAAACCCGGTACGAAGATAAAAAGACCTTGCTTGATAAGGTAGAAATAACTGCCCCCTATGACTGTCTAATAGTTGAAAGTTCTAAAAGTGAAGGAGAAGTAGCTGCAAGAGACGTAAAAATTTTAGAAATAATCGGTTTAGACAGTATGGTAGTTAGAATAGATATCCCTGAGATTGATAGAACAAAAGTCAGGGAAGGTATGAGTGTAAATATGTCTTTTGATGCTTATCCAGGTAAAATTATTACCGGGAAAATATATGATATAGCACAGATTTCTAAAACCACAAAGGCAGGAACTTTCTTTGAAGCTTTTATTGAATTTGTTGATTTAAAAGATATAGATATATCAAATATATATGGCCTGAATGCTGATGTAGAGATTATAACAGAAGGAAAAGAGGATGTATTAGTTGTCCCCAATGATTTCATTTATGAAGAAAATGGAGAAGAGTTTGTCTACAGAATGACTGGCGAAAATAATATTGAAAAGATTATTGTTGAAACTGGCATTTCTGACTTAAACTACACTGAGGTGTTGTCTGGCTTAAAAGAAGGTGATTTGGTGGCAATTACTAATAGGTAATAAAAGTGAATTAAGAGATTGAAATCTAAGAAATGAAAAAATCATTATAAAAAAATTTTAAATTACCCCGGTTATTTATGAGCTTCCATCGTATGTATATAAAGTAAGAATTATTTAGAAAAATACATTAAAGAAAGGAGGATGTATGGACTTAGAAAAATACATTATAGAAAGGAGGATATATGGACTTAAAAAAATGAGATTTGTATTGTATTAGAAAATAACATCCCTCTTACAAAACAAATCTCAATGATATTTTATAAGATAATAATAACAAATCAAGTGAAAGGTTGAACAATGAAGAAAATATTTTTATTATTAATGATTGTTTTTTGTGTTGCATCTATAGCTCTTATGGGTATTGGTTGTAATGAAGACCCAATAATAGAAGATCCAGAAGAAGAAGACCCGATAGGAGAAGATCCATTTGAAGAAGCTCCAGTAGAAGAGGATCCGGAGGAAGAAGAACCAGCAGTAATAGGAGACATTAAGATCTTTTTAGAACCAGGAGATAAACTATCAGAATTCTCATTCTCAATACATGCAGGTGCTTTAAAAGCAGCAGAAGAAGCTGGTAATGTTGAAATTACAAAAGATGCATCTGAGACTGCTGCGGTCGATGAAAACATATCAATTTTGGAGCAAGCAATTGCTGCAAAATATGATGGTATAATTTGTATGCCATATATACCGGATGATTTTGAGAAACCAATTAAAGAAGCTATTGATGCCGGGATACCAGTTGCTACCCTTCAAACCAGACCTCTGGATGATTCTGTAGCTATAGGATATGCTGGACCAGATCAAATTGGATATGCCAATGCAGCTGCCCTATGGATAGGTGAAGAAATGGGTGGGAAAGGTAAGGTACAGATACAGCTTGCCGGTACATCCGATCAGGATAGATTGATATCTGAAGAATTTCAAAGAACAATTAATGAGAAATACCCGGATATAGTAGTATTTGATGATGTACTTACTCTTGATCCTGCAAAAGGTGCAGAAGTAGTTTCCAATATTATTCAAGAAGAACCTGATATAAATGCTTTTGTAGGCTTTGGTGCAGCAAGCTATGCCGCAATGACTGCAAAGATTTGTGAAGAACAGGGCATCCTGGATGAAGTGATAATACTTGGAATAGACCCGTTGAAATCAAATCTTGATGAGCTTAAAGCTGATAGAATACAGGGAATTATTGATCAGGGCCAGTTTGCCAGTGGTTATGTATGTGTAAAAATGATACTTAATTACTTAAAAGATGGTGATACCGGCTATGATAAGTTTTATGTTCATCCAAATAAGATAGTTACGGCTGATGATATTTCTGAATATCAGGATATAGTTGATAGTACTGCAAAACTAATGGGTAATTAGTTTTTACTTACTCTTTTAAAAAGGAAGCTTACTGCATTTAAGTGTGCAGTAAGCTTCCTTAAACTGCCAGCGATAAAAATTCATGGAGATCTCCAGGATATAAAGTAACATCTATATACCAGAATGTACAAAGAGAAGGTATCCTGGTTTGAAAAGGGAACCGACTCTGGAAATAAATTTTCTTATGCTTCAAAGTACCTTATATGTTTGAATTTTTTAAAGTGCCTATCGTGTGAAGCGATATAACTTATTTCATAATGATCCATAGTAGCAATATGAACAGCATCCCTGGCATTGATATTATTATCTTTAAGTATGTTTTTTGCTTCTCTCATGATGTTAATATTTATAGAGAATGCTTCATCAATGATACTGGAAAAACTATCAAAGAGCTCCAGCCCCTTATACAGTAAGTCTATTGCCTGATAGCGATATAATATCTCTTGAAAAACCTCAGTGGAAGTTACTCCAATTATTTCACCTTCGGATATTAGCTCCAGGACCTTTATGGAGGGTATTCTATTAGGATGCTCTTTACCGGCAGCATACATAGGGATATTGGAGTCTATAAATACCTTTGTCTTACCTGTCATCCAGAGCTCCTTTTATTATTTCTTTTTCCATGATCTCAGGATCCGCGACTGGAAGATCGAGGTCTTTAAGTTTTTTTAGGGCTTGTAATTTATCCTCTTTTGTTTTTACACCGTAGTAAGTTGCCACAGCTTCCCTTACAAGACCGCCAATAGACACATTATCCCTTCTGGCTCTGTCTTTTAATTTGTCGTAAACATCTTCATCAAACAATAATGTTGTTTTTTTTAAGACCATTGTCCTGCCTTCTTTGAAGTTATGTATATGGCTCCATATACATAATATATGATTTGCTATATTTCATCAAGGTTTTTTAAATATTGGAGACTCCAAAAGAGCTCAATTCTCTTATTATATCTTTCTTTGTCTTAAGCTTCTCAAGCCTCAAGACAAGTCTCCTGCATCTATCGGGATCCAATTTATAAAGGAGGGATCTTACTGGAGTATATCTTTTGAGTTCAACACTTATATTATCTACTTCCATTCCGACAAGTATGGGCAGAAACTTTGGACTGGCAGCGATCTCTCCGCATATAGTGACTTTTCTACCCTTTTTATGGGCCCTGCTTATTATGCTGCGTAGTACCATCAGCGTAGGAGGCTGGAGGAAATCTTCGCTATTGGAAGTCCTGACCAATTGTCTGGACCGTGCATAAACAAGTGAAAGAAGGTCATTGGTCCCTATATTTATATGATCGCATTCCTCCAGTATCTCTTCAAGTGCAAAAAATGCAGCCGGAGTCTCAATAAATGCACAGAGAAGGATGTCCCTTTTTATCTCTCTCCGGGTCCTGCCGAATCTTTTCTTTATTGATAGAATCCTTTCCTTTAGCATT
>Ga0255404_1028_pt1 | contig 11223 bp, 8 predicted proteins | sample ANMaggSSYBR01J11_FD_182132 | JGI IMG/M metagenome (GOLD analysis project Ga0255404, IMG submission 182132) | Sediment cell enrichment communities from methane seep in Santa Monica Basin, California, United Staets - ANME aggregate JGI... | ecosystem: Environmental > Aquatic > Marine > Cold seeps >...
TCGTAGCAGGAAGTGTTTGCGTAGCGCTAACTGCTACGATCTGACGAACTGCATTGTCATAGGCTTCGTCGGGAAGGCCATCATTTAGTTCGACAAGTTTCTCACGGAGATAGCGAGTGAGTACCACTTCACTATCCGACGTTCTGCCAAGAGTACCCGTAGGACCGAAGGTTTCTGTGTTGTAAGCATACACTGAATCCCATTTTAGTTGTTTTTCCAAGTACTCTTCTGTGGTCTGCTGAACGAGGGTGTCTTCGGTGTATGCTGGATTTGTCATTAAGAAAACCTCTGCTTAATGTAGTCCTGTGTCTGACTTGCACTAAGTTCAGTCGTGGAAGGACCTGTACGAATATAGAACCGCTCAATACCCTCATCTTTAATGAACACTGGCGCAGGTGACTTGCTGCATTTTATGATCATCGCACGGCTATTTTCTAAATCCTCGAAATGCACATGCATTCCAGTCATAGCATGTGGCCCTATCCTGCTTTTGACAATATTGACTAAATGAAGACTCATTTTGTCTTCATTTGAAAAACCGTCAACTCCAACTCCTATTGGCGTACCTTCATCAGTTACGCCAACAATTAATGTTCCACCATTGGTGTTCAGGAAACCTGCTAACGTCTTGAGGACGGCATGCTACATGCGCGGGTCTTTCTGTTCCGTGTGCAGATTTGTTCTAAGTGTAGATTTAAACTCAACTTCCTCAGATTCACCATTCACAACAATCTGGCTCAGGTCAAATTCTTTAGTTTCTGTCTCTTCATTTGATTCAGCAATCAGAGTCTGATAACCTTCTGCAATAACCTGTGCTATTAGTTCCCTTCTCTTCTCCAAGAATTCACGGTAATCTAAATGTTCCCAGTTCTCAGGCAACGCATGCCAGTGATACATTCGGGATAGTTCATTCGTGCCAAATCGCTTTTTTAACGTGGGGAAGTATTCTGCTGGAGGTTGATCCGAAATCTGAGCATTGTCTCCCCATTCCACAAGTGCATAGTTAGCAATCTGATTAGTATCACGTGGGGCGTTTATACCAAGGGTACTGAGATATCCTTTGGGGAATAAGTGATGACGTTCCACAGCCGAACGATTCGCCTGCAGAGCAGGATCGAGCAGTTCTGACACTCGTACTTTGGAGAATAGTGCACGTGCATCCAGAAGAACTAATGCAGCATTGTATGCAAAGAGGGAGGGGCTGCGGGATGAAGACGTTGCAAGATCGTTAGGTAATGACACCTTCCAAAAATCATTTGTCAACGTTATATCACAAATATTATTCAGAATATTAACAAATTCCTGACCATCTTCAATATCACGGAATCGTGCTAAATCAAATTCCATGGCAGATTCAGGTGATCCGGTATAGCGACCTGTCACACTTGACATGAAAAACCAGCGTGCAATGACTCGTCGTAAATCAAATTCATCAATGTTGTACTCAGTTCTTCCTATCAAATAAAGCATGTATGAAAACAGGAGATTATTTTTTTGAACTAATCGTCTTGCCACTTCTGAAACCAGCCTGACGAATACAATTCATGAAATCATGCCAATATTGCAGATTCAGGACCTTTGCTTGAGCTTCTTTAAGACGGGAAAACTGCTCAATACGTATTTCATCACTAAACTTCTCGGTCTCCAGGTCTTTCCCCCGCAGGATGGAATAAACGTAACGCAATCTTGCACGTTTGAAGGCTACACCTACACTCACTCTTAGTAGCTGAGAAGGATCAGGATCTATGAAACGATTAAATGGTGATGGACCATACTTCGAAGGTTTTCTTGATTCACGACAAAATTGTTCCAATGCTGCGCGCCCCTCATCCCAAAAGACAGACATTAAAGTCAGGATGAAGTCTGCCTGATCGAGTCGTGTTCCCATGCTGTTGATGCGGACAAAAACCTCTGAAACGTCCTCTTCTGAAATGTCTGCTGCTAACTCAAGCGCTGTGAACGGAAAGCTTAGAAGCCCATGTAATTTAGTAATAGCCTTACGTACCTTTTTAATGTCCTCACTTGAAATATCACGCGATTCTTTCAAACCAGTTAGGTAATTGTCAACAACTTCAAACAAATCAGTATCTTCATTCCATAAAATTGAAATATCTGAGATATAAGAAGCATCACGCTGTATAGCTGCATCAGTCACCTCAAACTTTCCCTCTAGTGGGTTGAAGGCAATACGGACATGTTCGCTCTCATAGTTTTCACGAACAACTGGTATGCCTTTCACTACTGTATACAGGGAGGTCAGACGCTGCTGACCATCCACGATGACCAGTCGTGGTGGCTTCTGCTTATCGTCCGTTCCAATAGTGCGTGAATCGGCTGCAAGACCATTCTGCCAGAACAACAGATATCCAACTGGGTAACCCCTATACATGGAGTCGAACAGATTTCTGACCTTAGCATTCTTCCAGACAAACGGACGCTGGATCTCCGGAAGACCAATCTCACCGAGTGCGATGAAATTGACAAGAGATCCTAAGTCGTAATCCACTTTTGTAAATACTGTTTCACTCATACAGAGATATCCCCCTTCATTAGTTTAGGAAGCAACAAGTCACGAGCTTCAATCAGTTTGATATTTTGTAGCTGGAGATTTTTTTTGAGCTCAAAAATTGGTGAGACTTCTTCAATAAAAACTCTCAGTAATTCAGGAGCTGGAGCAATTATTGGAGTATTCTTTAACGTCTGCTGGCTGATATTAGTCTGTGCTGCCCCTTGTGCTAAACCGATTAACCATTTTCTAATATTCTCAAAATGGAGTTGTGCGTAATATTCATGTGCTGAAGGGTGTTTCGGGAAAAGGGCAACGCAGGCTTGATTTGTTGCAGCCTTCTCTGTAATGATTGCAGTTCTACCAATATTCGTGCCCCCATATATTGAAATCAATAATGTTCCTTCAGGAAATAACTTCGCAGAAGAGTTTCTTATGGCATCTTCAGTAATTTGTTCATCTGTTCTAAAAATGAAATTATCGTTTAATTCTTGGGTCTTTACCCAGTTTATATCTCCTTGAAAATATTCCTGTTTCTTGCGACTTGGTGTTCCACCGGATGTTGAATCATAATAATCTGCAAGTAGTCCTTTCTCCCAACCCTCCGGCACACCGTCGGTAATGGTAACATGCTCGTGACCGGGAAGCGAAGGTTGACGAACCACTCTTTGTACAGCAGCTGCGCCGCCTGATCCAATAACTTAATACGCCTTCGGTTGTTTTCGATCAGGTCGTCATAGGCAGAGAGGATTGAAGCAATGGATTGCTGTTCCTTAACACTCGGTAACTTAAAGCGGAAAGCTCGTATTTGGTTCCCTGAAATATGAGGTACATTTGTACCACCCATTATGTTCTTTGCATAAGCACAGAATTGAGTCGATGCAATGATATAACGTAAGTATTCGGAACAAAGTCCGTTCGCTCCTCTAAGACAGGCAACCCGTTGTACCAAAAGTGCTTCCGGGTCGTGCTCGTTGATTACAGCATACTTCAGTCCGGCTGTTACCCATGGGCGGTCCATAGCTAATACAACATCACCAGGTTGAAGTTTGAATTTATCGTATCCATCAGCATCCCCACGTGGCCAATATTTTGACTTTTCCCAGAGAATCATGCCTTGACCAAGATTGTCCCCTTTCACAAGTGGAACATCGGAGGGATCATTGGTGAAATAACGACTCTTGAATGCAGGGCCAGAAATAAGTTCTATATGTGAACCGAGAGTTGTTTCTGACCAACTCATATTCCCAAGTCCTCAAAGTTCTTTTTGATGGTCGCAGCCAGTCTTGCCGCCTCAGCATTGAGATCTTCCAACTCCACATGGATGTCGCGGATAGATTCCTCAAAGTCAAAATCCTCACCCTCTTCCTCTGGAGCCACACCGACGTAGCGGCTAGGGGTCAGACTCCAATCGTTGGCTTCGAGTTCGGCACGATCTACCAGTTTAACCAGTCCCTCTACATCGCCTAACTTAGCTTCAGGGAAGCGCTTGGTGAGCCAGTGAGCCTGTTTCCAGAAGTATCGTACCTGCTTTAATTGCTCGACTACCTGTGCTCTCGCCTCGTCAGCTGCTTTGCGGAAGCGTGTGATATCTCGTCCCCGCCACATATCGCTCTCATGGGCACCACATTCAGTTTCACAAATATTGATTAGATGGTATGCGAGTTTGTATAGCAGATCTGCCTCCTTCACCAGATCACGGCTTGCCTCGACTAGTGGTGTAAGGCGCTCAACAGCTTTTCTGAGCTCACCGATGGAAGTTTCCTGCTTTTTCCAGGAAGCTTGTTCTTTTTCGATGGATTTCTTGAAAGCTTCAACATCTTCATTAAAGAAAGGCAGCTTTTCATCCAGATCATTCATAATCTCTGTATGGGCAGCCTCTTGGTTGAGCGTGTCGAGGAAAGGCTGCAGAGCATCCCGTAACTCATTAAGTGAATAACTAAAAGTTGGTAAAGGTTTTACCTCATTCCCTGTTAGCATTTTGAAGATATTGTGTTCATAAAGAACAGATGATGCAAGATCCGGGAACACATTGGCAAGTTTGCCATAGAGCTCTGCTAAAGAGTAAGGGTCCTTCTCAAGCATGTGGAGTGATTCGCAGCTTGTATTGTGGTCTCCCAGGAACTCGCCGAGCATAGATAGCATCACGGACTTACCGTTTGCACCTTTGCCTAACAACATAACTGACTTCTCGATTCGGGCGTCCGGAATCAGACAGTACCCAATAAATTCGTATATCACCTGTATATCTTCAGGCTTCAGTACATCCTTCATGAACTGCTCGATCTTAGGACACTTCGCGTCAGGATCATACTTCACTGGAATCTGCACGATCGAGATGTTGTCAGGATTGTGTTCCTCAAGCTCACCCGTCTCCAGATTGTAGATGCCATTCAGTAGATTGATACTCCCGGTGTCATGATTGATTCTTGATCTCGGGAGGAGTGTTTCTAGCTGAATATAATTGATTATCTCAGCAATATGGTTCCTCTTTGATTCATCTCCAAGGGCGTTCTGTACGTTCTTGGCAATTATATCCTCGCCATGTGGCACATAGACTCCGTTGCGGTAGCAGAAGATCTTCTTCGTGTCCTCGAATGTGATAAAGTGATCCAAGTCCATCAGATGTTCGGCAAGACCCTTGACCTTCAGCTTCCCGCGTTCCGTGAAGAATGAGCCGTTGTCTATATTCGGAGTGTCCTCCTTCAGTTTGATTGATTTGAGGATGCTACTGATCTCAGGCTTCGATAGCCCGAAATATTCAGCCACTTCATTTTCAATAAACGGCTTCTTCAGAATGGAATCCATCGACTTAAGGTCATTCGATATGAAACGGATTAATACCCGGACCTTCTCGACGGTCTTCGATGGAACGGTCTGTGCACGGAGCTTTGTCTCCCATACGTTATCTGATTCCAACTGCTCGAAGTCTTCCTTCGTGTGGACCTTAAGGTAGTCAGCAAGATCAATCTTGTCCACTCCATCAGGCCGTGGGAGCTCCACGACACGGACCTGCACACCCCGGGATTCCAGGTACTCGGCTGTCGCAATTGCACCATTCTTCCCTGCCTCATTCTCTTCGTTGTCATTACAAATTCTGACTTCCGACTTGTTCTTGACCAGCTGGTAAGCATATTCTTTCTGGGATTCCTTGATGCGAACCGTCACTGGTGAAATACAGGCAAGTCCCTCTTGTAGAGCCTTGATGCAGTCTGTCACACCTTCGGTAATAATGACAGAATCAGCTCGTCGAATCGAGTTCTCGCCATAGAAGTATGAATTGTCAATACACTTACTGATGTAAGGCCTTTCTTCGGAGTGTACCAACTGCTTGAAGTACTTCCTCTGTGACTTTGGATCCGGATCCCTGCCGATGAAATAGACGACGTTGTCGCCCTTCCAATAGGGGAATATTATCCGTCCTTTGAAGATGTCCACCAGTTTGTTTTCATTCACGTAGACGAGGCCAGCTCTCTGTATGGTATCAATGTCGAACAGCTCACGCATCTCACGCTGCATGGAGTCGTCTTTCGGAGCCCAGCCAATCATCAGCCCGTCAATCATCTCATCAGAGATACCCCATTTTTCATGAATGTAGTACCTATGTTCATCAGTCAGGTTCGAGTGATAGAAACCGGCAACTACTTTCATGAAAGGGTTGAGCTCTGCTTTCTCGTTTGCCTGAACAGGATCATGAGTAGGCAATTGTACACCGGCCTTCTCGGCTGCAATTTCAATGATCTTCGGAAAATCGTCGTCTAAGTCCAGCCCCTCAGCATAAGCAATCCAATTGAACACATCCCCTCCATCCTCGGTGGCTGTGTTGTTGTAGATTTGCTTTTTCGGATCCACAATCAGAGATGATCCGGACTTTGATGTAGCAGAAGTTGCACCTCGGTACGCATTTCCTACCTGCTTCAGTTTGATGGTTTCACTGATGATCTGTACGAGATCTAACTTTGATTTGATTTCGTCAACTAATGCACGATCTTCGGTCATCCAATCACCTCATAAATAGCAGCATCAAGCATAATAAGCACCTGCTTTTTTCCCGTTGTCAGTGGCAGTGAATCATATTTAGCCAGTATCTCTTTTTCATCACTATCAAGATGATCCCACAGAAAACGAGATAGTCGTACGAGCTCAGCTTTACTCATTGATAGTCCCCCATGATCTCACTGGCCACATCTACAAGCATCTTGAGTGTGGGATTGGTCTTCTCAATGATCTGATAGAGTTCAGGATCACTAGTTACAGATGCAAATTCTTGAATGAGTGGATGGTGTTGAAGAATTTCAGTATCGGTCATTGGCCACCTTCCTTCCAGGAGCAATTGTCAATATGTGGATCATTTGGCAATTATCACAAAAATTTAAATCAGAATAAAACATGTTAGACATCTGCATCTCTCCATTTATTGCATAAGTGGCTGTTGGATGCTGCTGGACTGTAGCTGGTCTCATGTTCCTGGAAGTTCATGCCAGCTGCGGCCTCAATTTTATCATTCATCATTTGGTTCAAATATATTGAGCGTGGGATCAATCCCCGCATCTCATCAAATTTTGTAAGGATGTTTGAATCTACTGTTATTGTTATATTTGTTTTCATAATACCTCCTATTGCTATCGTTAGCATCGAACTGTACATTTCTGTACGGTATTCATCTACCATAAAAGAATGGGGGGCAATTTTAGGAGATATGCAAAAAAAATTGAATTGGGGATATACCGTAATTAGCATAGTGTAAATTGTAAATGAGTTAAATAATTGAAACCAAAATACTGAAAAAAATAATCTACATTTCTGATAGTAAGAATTTGGGATTCGAACAGGAGATGTTATCATTGAATATCTCTTTTGGCAGTTTAATGTTAGAGATCATAGTATAAAAGTGAACGCAAATTAAATAAATTAAAGGAAATATTGATGACGATAGAATAACGATACATGATGTGAATGAAGTGTAATAAAAGTCACAAAGTCTATTTTCAAAAATCGGGAAAGCAAGGGGAAAGGGAGTAACAACAATAATACATACACCCCCCCGGTATTTTGATGCGAGTTATCAGCTGTTATTGACACTTCAATTTATACTCCACAACTGATCAGCCCTGAATACCTTGCAGCATCCGTTGGAGAAAAGGTGCTACTATCACACTCAACGCATACCTGCGTTTAGTGGCAGCTCCAACGAGAAACAGTTTTGTGATGTACGGAATCGTGTGATATGAACAAGGTGAACGATACAACGCCGAATGTCTTGGCTCTGATCCATTGATTCTGTCTTGAGCGTGAAACATCTTGACCTCGAGCTGAGTATGCTGGGACGTGTAATAGGGGATGATGATGTATATTATTTTGATCGAGAGGGGGATCTCACCTGCGAACGGACAGCTAGTAATTGTTTCATCGCGATGTTAGTGGTCTGAATAGCTCAAGTGTTCTACTTGACGTCATCGGTGGGCCTTTGGGAATATGTTGAGTGATTGGTATCCTGCGGGCTATCGGCCCATTATTTCAAGATAGAATCTCACAGCTAGGGCATGTGCTGAGATGTCGGTTTGTCTAGGGGGCAGGATTTTAAGAGGGTCTAAATCCTGCATGTGCTAGATGGAAAGGCCGTCTCCCATGGGGAGCAAGTGGTCGAATAGTAGTTAAAAATATCAATTCAATATGACATATATCAAATCTCAAAGCTATGGAATCAAGGAAAGGGCTCGATTAATCGGGATGATAAATTTTGGCAGAAAATGTCTTCACTTCATTTGGTACAATTGTTACAATTAGAAATTAATGCATGAGTAACTCAATAGAGACAATGCCTTCCCGTTTATATATTCATTACAGGATATAGGCAATACCAAAAAACAATACACTTTGTGTTCTTGGCATTCAGCAAATCTTAGAAATATTTGATATTTCAGAGGTTCGAATCTTATCACTCGCATAATAATTCGGGGATATAGGTAACTCAGAAAAATGCAACCTTTAGAATTTTAAGAATATGATGACAATTTTTCAAAATTGCTATGTTTTTATTGAACTAATACTTGTACATTTTGTTGAATCTGTTTGTAGTTAGTGTGAAACTCTGATGCTTAATTTAAAAGAATGGAACTATTTACATAAAAAAAAGATAAAGAAAATGATAAGATAAGAAAGCAGGACATTTCCTCGACAACTAAAATATTTGCCCCTTTCATCCTTTGACCTTCATATCCTGCCATTTTCATTGAATATTATTGTAAAAGCTGTTCCGGAAGTACAATCCATAGTAATGGTCCCCCCAATCTGATTGACCAACGTGTTCAACAGCTGTAAACCCAATGAAGTGCTTTTCTTATAATCAATTTCCTCAGGGAATCCTATACCATTATCACTCACGATTAGCATAAATTTATTTTCATTCCCATGATGTAGGTCAATGCAAATCTGACCCGACCTTTCCTGAAAAGCGTGTTTCAAAGAATTGGTCACCAGTTCGTTTATGATAATCCCAAGAGGGATAGCCGTATCCATATTCAAAAAGATATCCTCTACGTTAAGCTCCAGTTCAATGTCCTTATCAACGGAATATGAACTAATAAGTTCAGCTGACAGCTTCTGGACATAATCAGCAAAATTGATGCTTTCCATGTCCGTTGACTGGTAAAGTTCCTCATGGATCAATGACATCGATATAACACGGCTCTTGCTCTCCATAAAAGCCTGAACCACGGACGTATCCTCAAACTCCATGGAATAAAGGTCGAGCAAACTGCAGATTATCTGGAGGTTGTTCTTTATACGATGATGGATCTCCTTTTTGCGCATCATCTCAATCTCCATCAAAGCTTTTTCTGCGTTCTTGCGTTCTGTGAGATCTCTAGCAGTGGAGAGCACGGCTGGGTTGCCAGCATACTCAATAATACGGTTGCTTAGTTCTATAGGGACAAGGGAACCGTCCTTACAGACAATTAGGCTTTCAAATATAGCACGTTCCCCCTCCTGCAATTGCTTGATATTATCAGGTACCTTTAATGCATATTCAGAAGAATTCAGATCCATTACTGTCATACTCAGCATTTCATCTCGGCTGTAACCCGTGAATTCACAAGCAACATTATTTACTTCCAATATAGTACTTTCTAAATCGTATATTATAGTTGGATCATTAGAATTATTAAAAAATGATTTGAATTTAGATTCCGATTTTTGCAAAGCAACCATTGCTTTTTCATTGCTCTTTGTAAGCTTGCTCATATTATCCAGTATTTGATTGAGGCCCAGAGGAATCTTCTTAAAATCAACCTGTACATTGGTATCAGCCCTTGTATCAAAATTTCCATTTAATGCATTACCGGATATCAATTTAAAATCATTTAGCATTTTTTTGATGGTGTGGTCTGTCGAGCGTGCAACCATATAAGCAACCCCACCCACGAGAATAATTGAAAATAGCGACATAAATATCAGCCTATTCCTCAAAATCGTTACCCCCGCAAGCATTTCATCTTTTGGAATACAGAGTACAAAACTATAGGTCCCTTCATTAATAGGCTCATAGAACATTACAACTTCTCTGCCGGTTTCAGGGTCCATTGCTTCGATGTATCCCCTCTTCCCATCTCTGATGTCGGTTGCCATCTCCAAAATCTCTGGAACACCAAAGTCATTTAATGTCTTTATCCCAATCCATTCCTTATGCTCCGGATGGGACAACAGTATTCCGCTATTACTTGTAATAAACGCATAACCGGTCTCAAAAACAGCAACACTAGATACTATCTCATCAAAATAGTTGAGCGACACATCAACCCCGCCAATTCCAACGAACTCACCATTCCTGATAATAGGAGAATCATAGCTCACCATCAGTATTCCCTGATAAAGATAAGGTTCTGTGACCACGTTTTGTTTGAGTTTCTTTGGACCTTGGTAATATTCTGATGTTTCATAATCTACAAGAGGTTCAACACTGATCGGGCCGTTTATCGTGTTCCAGTATGGTACAAACCTTCCGGTCTCATCATGGCCTTCCGTTCCTATGAATTCAGCATCTCTCCCATCAAAAGCATTGGGTTCATAGCCAACATAAACTCCAACCAGTTGAGGATTCTCCAAAAGTAAGCCCTTTAGTATATAGTTCACCTCATCCCTATCAGCTGACTCATAATTGCTCATTGTTGTTGAAATCGTTTTAACAATGCCCTGGTTTGTTCTTGTATTGCCATCGAAATAATTTGCATAGTTCTTGGTAATTTCTATGGACTGCTGATATGCCATTTCCTCCTGCTGAGATGTTACTGTAGAAATACTAACTATTGCAAATACAGATAGCACTAAAAAAGCACCTAAGATGCCATAAAAAAGGATTTTAGTTTTTAGAGAGATATTATTTGATTCCATTTCAAAAACTCGTTAATATTTCCTATTTTCCACTCTCTCACGAATTCATTCTACATCCAATTTTTTATATACAATTTGCATTTGTTTACAATGCAATATATTCTTTGTGGGACTTGTGATTCGAAACAATGGTACTTCAAAAGTTAACACCGTTAGCAATAACCCATTGAGTATAAACAGGCTTCATAAACTCACCCTCTCCAACCTCTCCCTCACATGAGCATTGAGAGTGAACGGCTTATAATTCTTGGCATTTTGCTTCATGTAATACGGAAGGCAACAGACAGCATTTGTATTTCGTGGAAGCTTGAATTTCAAAATAAAAAAAA
>Ga0255404_1029_pt1 | contig 11223 bp, 10 predicted proteins | sample ANMaggSSYBR01J11_FD_182132 | JGI IMG/M metagenome (GOLD analysis project Ga0255404, IMG submission 182132) | Sediment cell enrichment communities from methane seep in Santa Monica Basin, California, United Staets - ANME aggregate JGI... | ecosystem: Environmental > Aquatic > Marine > Cold seeps >...
ACTTGAAGAAGTGCAGGCTGCTGCTTGAATGATCCAGACCCCCACGAGAACAAATAGTAACAACTTCTTAGTTTTAGACATTGTATCCTCCTGTATCTGACGCCAATCGATTATTTTTATTATAAGGATTTGTAGTACAAAAAACAAGGATTTCAATACAGGATTAATTTCTTGTAAACCTAATCGTAAATATTCTTTTAGGAAACTGATAAACAGAATTGCCTATTTCCTTTACGGAAAGAGAAGAAAGAAAATATTTGATTTGAGTAAAAAACCATAAAATTAGTATACACTTAGTATTGTATAAATAAATAACAAGAAAAGGGTTAATAAAAACATTAAAGGGGAAGTGTGAAAGAACAAATTAATTTTCCACTAAAAGCTGCCCGAAGATTTTTTATTTTTCAAGGAATATTTGGATTATTATGTATTTATGGTTTTCTTGCGTTGCCAGCTTCAGAAACAGATCGGGCAGTCTGGATGGGGTTATCTTTGTTCCGATTATCAATTATTTTCATTAGTTTTACATTGGTTATTTTTCTTTTACTAATGATTTTTTATTCATCTATCGCTACTTTATCGTTGGAAAATGTTTGGAATAAAATCAGCCATATTTTTGTTAACCATCAATTGTTATTGGCATCAATCATTGCATCATTATTTATTATTTCTGCTGGTTTTGGCTCCCTTGAAATATTAATCAACCCTTCCATCTTTCCCCATACCATTTATTATAAATATCTATACGACCGGATACGTCCAATATCACTTTGGGCATTTGTTTTTTGCAGCCATTTATTGTTATTTCTTCGCAAACAAATATGGATTAAACATCCAATCCAAGTGAGACCACAAAAAACCATAAACAAAAAAGGAACACTCAGCATGCTCCTTATAGTAATTTCCTGGGTGGGGATGATTATCTTGTGGCTGCGATATGCAGATTTAGGAAAAGACTTTGTAAATTTTTCCTTGATAAACACATCTATAGTGATTTCTTCTCTAATATTGTTAGTTTTGCCGATTTATCTAAGCCATGACTCAAAAAGCTAAAAACAAAAATGGTGTGGTAACAAAATCCACCAAACCTTATGTTGCAATTATTTTTATAGTTTTCATAATCATTTGGGTATCCACAGTAATTTATTCAAGTTATTTTGTTCCAGTTTTAGATAACGAGAATTCGGAAACTTTCACTTCTCCTAATCAAATATATTTTCGTTATGGTTTTAATCAACTTCATACGATAAACCTCTTTTCCATTGCGGGAATTTTCATGTTAATTTTTTGTTTAGTATTGTTTCTAAGCAAAACGCAAGTATTTAGACAATTCATCGGCAATTATTTTAAGAATTATCCCTTCCCGAAGTGGACAATAAAATTATTAATTACATTAGGTTGCACTCTGTTATTATGGATATTCAGAAGCAATTTTGAGAATACAGATTTTCTTTTATTCAAGCGATGGTTCCCGGAACATATGGCATTTGGATATCTTCATGTACGTTTTGATGAAATGTGGGAATCTTATATTCACTTTGAGCTATATAAGGTTTTTCACAGATCATTTGGTTTATCTATTAATAATACGTATCAATTGATGTCTGTTATTTCAGGAAGTTTATTTATTTATTTCGCATTGGTACTATCATCTGCGTTAAACGCTGAAAAACCACACGAATTTGTTTTGATGATATTTTGTGGTGGATTCATGCAGCTCTTCTTTGGAGATATGGAACACTATTCCATAGCTGGAATGCTAACTTTCCTTTACCTATTTTCGAGCTACTATTATCTAAAAGAAAAAATCTCCTTACTGGTCCCTTCATTTGTTTTGATACTTGCGATGACTTTTCATTTAGAAGTTGTTTTCTTAATTCCCTCATTGATTTTCTTATTTATTGTCCAATTAAATAAAAGGGAGTATCTACCAATAATCATTTCAATCTTATTGTTTACCGGGTTTATGTCATGGACAATTTTATATTTTCTTAGCAAAGGAGCTTCTTTGCAAAGACTTATCGGTACAAGCTGGGGTTTAGGAAGAGGGGGAAGTATTCTCGCAAATATTGTCAAATTTGATAAAAATTATTTTTGGGGACAAATTAATTTGCTGGGCTTGATTTATCCGCCAATTTGGTTCTTGATCCCTCTTGTAGTTACTGGGGGGATAAGGAATAATAACTTAAATATTTTTCTTGTTATTTCATCTATTGGCGGGATTATATTCTTATTTTTCTGGAAATCAAGAATCGGGCTCTATATGGATTGGAATTTATTTTCTCCCCCGCTTATTTCGGCAGCCATGCTTTTCGTTATCAACTTTGCGCGGCAAGAGTTTCTATTTAAAAAACAAGTCTTATTATTAATCTTTCCTTTTTCTTACCTGATGACGTATTCTTGGATAATCTATAATCACTTTAATTTCATGTAATAAAGGCAATGCAATATTCAAAAGCACTTTTATTGTATGAGATAAACCATATAGTCAAGGTTAAAAGTAGCCAGGGTGCTTGATAATAATCCCTTGAGAGCTGTCCGTCTTATCGTTCAATATCATTCGGCCTAGACGGGCACCGTAGGCAACCAGATGCTCAATCTGGTGGATATCATCCATTTCAATCGGTTCTCTTAGATTTATCTGAAAACGCCGGAAATCAAGCTCATTAAAAAATGTTTCCACTAAGTGAACCTGCTGGTCGTATGCGGATTGCATATACACACCGAAGATACGACCAATCCAATTCCATGCCCACAAGCGTGGTGCTGTTTCAGCATTAAATGTATAAGGGCTTCTGCCAGTGCCGATGCTAATGAGAGTGGTGTCAGTCGGGTCCCAGTTCAAGCACTCCTTTGCTTCATAAGCTGCGACGTAGCAGGGGTTTCCGTATGAGCCAAGACCGCCATCAATGTAGCGTCTATCAACTGCTGGAAAATACGTCGGCACAGCGCAAGATGCCTGGACCGCTTTTGATACGAGCCAATCTTCATATTCCACTTTCCATGGTTTGATAAACTTCGTTCGATTTTCTTCCAGGTCAAAAGCAGTAATCACCAGATCGATACGTGGGTTTTTCTCCCAAAATTCACCCATTTTCAACTTTCCGAATTGATTGTTCAGCGCATTGGATAAGGGTTTGACCGGATAGCGATACCGTGTAAGTGGAAATAGCATTTTACGGAGAGTATTTGGAAAAATTGATTTACCCATATCGATATACATTTGGGTCATCCGGTTGGCTGTTATACCTGTAGCAATACCAGCAGAAATGACTGATCCAGTAGAAGTTCCTACCACAAGCCGAAAGATATCGTGCACAGGTTTTTCAAGGGCTTTCTCCAGTATGGAAAGTGCCTGGGTGACAATAAGTCCCCTGATACCACCCCCATCAATTGCAATAGCGACGTTTTTCCGAAAAGGTTTCATCGGTTCCTTAATATGTGTATTTTCATGAAAGATTATCTATTTTAAGTATTAATATACCATTTTGATGCAAAAAAACACATTTCAAAATACCAAAATTTTAGAATTGTGCCAGTTTCTCGATTGTTCGTTTAGTTAATAATCATCTTTTTCTGGCATGATAAAACCTGACAGGAAACCATTCAACAATTTTAGAAAATCTGCTGGTTAGTGTTTTACCTGTATATAAGAAAGCCTTAGGATCAATTCTAATAGGCATGGTAATCCATATTTACTCAGATTATGAAAAGTCTGCTGCGCTTTCCAATTGTGCTGCGAGGGCAGGGTATGGTGATTTGCGCTTATTCTATTGCTGAAGTCCTGAAAGAAAGCGGCTCAGTTTGCTTTGGCTTGGATGGGGCGAAGGCCTTTATATACCTGGTGCCCACCAATCGTAACCAGGATTGTTCGCGCTGGGCGATTGACCATCTCGGATAATTGAAGTGGAGTTAAAGGTTTATTTCCGTTTGCAAGAAAAATTCGGAAAATACGCCCGATCATAGGTAAATTATCAGGTATGAAATCATCCTTCTTTGCGCAGTGATTCATGAGGGTATGTAAAACTCCATCCACAGGGCGAATTTCAGCAGTTTCCGGGTCGACGGCATCAATTATAAAAGAATCATCCTTATCTGAAAACAATTCTTGATGTTTTTCGCATAGGAAACTAACAAGGAAGATACGCCAATTTGAATCTCTTTCCTGCCACCAATCGAAATCAATGTGGAATGTGGTATTGACGCTAGGTTTTACCAGACTAAATTTCTTATTAGCATCAGGCATATTTTATTTATCCTTCTCCTCAAATTTGAAATATAAATCTCCAAGGTACTCAATCGTTGGGGCGTGCAGGAGCTGATGAAGGACCAAACTGGGTGGGCAGCGGCGCACAACATTTATGGACGCATATAGTTCTTGCGCGTGCACTTGACCCTGAGGGTTAAGCTTAGATAACTCCCGCATGATTCGCAGGACTGTTTTTTCGATGGGTTCCTTTTGGTATATATTTTTATCCCAAATTTCATCAAGAGCATCAGGGTTTGGTACAAAAATGGCCATCCGCTCATTAAAATTCGCAGCTATTGACTGCTTAAGCATAGCAAAAACAATTGCAAGGTCGCTGCCAATTAAAACAGTCTTGATCCATTCTTTATTCTGACGGCTTTTCTCAAATTGGATTAGTATTTCTCCAGGAATTTTTCCTTTTTCCACGATAACCAGGCTTCCAGGCATAAGATTATTCTTCTGGTACCATTCTTTTAAACCATATACATACTTCTGCTGGCGCACCACCCAGCCAGGGAATTGATCGTTATTTGCTTCATTTATGAACGTGAATTTAACTCTTGGCGCCTCATAAGCGGTTGGAAACATTTTTTCAAGTGTGCTCGATAATGGAAGTGTGCCTGAACGCCAATGTGGATAGGACAAGCTGATGATTATTCGGTTATTCTCATCTCCATGTGAATCCCATTCATCCAACTCATCATAAATATTTTTTTCAAACAAATCCAGATATTTAATAATTGGAAGATGATCAATATTATTTTCTCTATATTTCAAATAGATGGGTACTTTTTTGACACTATCTGGCTCCATTGCATTCAAGAACCACAATGTTTCTCCAGATGGGCCTACTTCATCAAATCGCTTGTCCTCTTGGAGCGCAAGATCGAATGAAAATTCAAGCAGTTTTGAATCCGCATTTGCCTTTAGTTCGACTTGCTCCATTAATGAATAGGTTGGAATTGGTCCACCGTTTGCTTCCTCCAATATTGCTTCTGCCAGGTTCAGGTGACCAACATGAACGTCAATAAGAAGTGAGCGTGGGAACCAATTTCCGGCGATTTTCACAAGGTCCTCATTATTGGTCAAAGAAGTTTCAAGACAATCAGAAAGATATGTCTTGTGGTGGTTATAGACCAAAGCAGGATCATAATTTGGATCATCTTCTGGGATATCAAGAATATGATTTAGGGGATGTTCCTGAATATTGCTGGCAAAAACTTTCGAATCCCCCGATTCAAATTTCACTTCTATGACTTTAAGATTCTCGAAATCTGGATTAAAGCCATCGCGAATGTTTAGAACCTCGCCAACTTTCATCTCTAAGGAAGGAAATTGGAGCTTATCTCCAACATGAAATTCATCTCTGGGCAAGTAAACATTATTTTTACTGCGTAATTGTTTTGCTGAATTTTCTTTTTCTTGTTTGATCCGATAGTCGATCAGTGATTTAAGTAAGATTTCAGTTGATAAGGGAATTTCTTTTTCAAGAAGCAAATTATAAATATAATCAATATCTTTTTCGTTGATGGAAAGATTTATCCAATATTCTTCAATTATTTTATTTGATGCAAACATATGTGTTTTTTTACTGATCCTTTCAAACTATGATAATTATAATCCAGCTATGGATATTGAGTATTTGTCCAATCAAAAGGATCTACCTGGTTTCCATTAACCCAGATATCCCAATGCAAATGCGGCCCTGTAACGCGGCCTGTTTTTCCTATCAAACCGATCAGCTGGCCAGTTTGAACCGTTTGCCCCACCTCAACTAAGATCTCATTCTGATGCCCGTAACCTGACACGACTCCCTGTCCATGATCGATGAAAGTGGTAAAACCTCTGATATCCATCGGGCCAGCGTAAATAACAGTTCCGGCTGCTGGCGCGTAAATATTCAAAGTGTTCAAAACAATATAAAAATCCAACCCGCCGTGAAACCCAAAATATTGACCATTATTATAAGAACGACGGTTGCCAAAATATGATGAAAATGAGATTGTGTGATCATTCAGAGATCCATCAACAGGGAACCGGAAAACATCTTCCCATAATTTATCATTGGAGACAGGTTCTAATAGGTTTTGGACTTTTAGAGATTCTTCGATATTTAAAGCTTCATCGATCAAAGTGGATTCAACTGTCAGGGTTTCGTTAACATAGCCGCCTGAAGCAAGTAAGATCATTTGCTCAACTTGAAAAGAATCTCCATTTTCAAATACACCGTTTAGCAATAGAGGAACAAGACCTGGTTCTTCTAGAGCGTGGATGCCATCTAAGGCATAAACTATTTGCCCGGTCAAATCCGGGAAGAAATGAAGATCTTTATTGTTCAATGTGCCGGTTAGAATCACTGGCAATTCAGAAAATACTTTGATAACGGCAGTATGCCCCTGCATAACCGGAAGGGGAGATAGTTCTATCTTTTCGATATATGGTGAAAATGGGGAAGCGAAGTTGCTCGACTCATCTGAAAAATAGTAATATGTCTCACCAGGCAAATTGATGGGAGAAGCATCACCATTATATTTTTCAAGATACCAGCGGTTTAACCCATTAGTGACTGCGTTACTAAACAGTGAGGTATCTTCAAATATTACAAGAGAATTATTGGAATAAGAAGTTGTATCGATATCCGGGAGAACAAGATTGGTACCAACAAAAATTTCAGAGGGACTCGTGATCTTATTGATCTTTAAGAAATTCTCAATAGAAATCTTGTTTTTTCTTAAAATTACGGTTAATGTTTCTCCAACTTGAACTGGTGAAGTAATTAATACGCCAGAAACTCCCGGCAGTCCGGGAATGATCAACTTTGTTCCAGCTGATATTAAATTTGAATCGATTATGCCATTTATTGAGATAATATCTTGTACAGCGACATTGAATTTAATGGCTATTTCAGTTAGATTTTCACCAGGCTGAACGATATAAATAGGATTATCCGTGTTTTCTTGTGCGAAAGCGACGGTTGAACTTAATATTATTAATAAAAAAGTTATAATTAGACTGATTGATTTCTTTGTCATACTAGAAAAACTTCACATTAAGAGCTATTGATTTAACCTGATAAGTTTACCATAATGAGAAAATATGAAAATTACAACGTGGAACGTCAATGGTATTAGGGCGGCAACAAAAAAAGGGGTTTTTGATTGGATCAACGATAACAATGCCGATGTGGTCTGTTTACAAGAGATTAAGGCCAAGAACGATCAAATAGATCTAGGCCCAATTCATGATGCCGGGTATCAATGTATTTGTAATCCTGCTGAACGTCCCGGATACAGTGGGGTAGCCAATCTGTATTCAAAAGAACCAGATAAGATAAAATTAGGGTTCGATAGAGACAAGTTTGATATAGAAGGCAGAGTAATTCACTTCTCATATCCTGAATTTGAGCTTTTCAATATGTATTTCCCAAATGGTGGGCGTGAATTGGCCCGAGTTCCATATAAACTGGAATTTTATGAACATTTATTAAATTTATGCCAAGAATTGATAAAAGAAGGCAGAGAAATAATTATCACTGGAGATTTCAATACAGCTCATAATGAGATTGATCTAAAAAATCATAAAGCAAACAAGAAAAACACCGGTTTTCTTACTGAAGAACGAGAATGGATAGATCGGTATCTTGATAATGGATTTTTTGATGCTTATCGAATACTTTATCCGGATAATGAAAAATATACGTGGTGGACGTATCGATTTGGCGCTAGAAACAAAAATGTTGGTTGGCGTTTGGATTATTTTTTAGTCACAGAAAACATTCTCAAATTAACAAAAGATGTTATTATCCACACAGAAGTTATGGGATCTGACCATTGCCCTGTATCAATAATTTTAGATTTATAAAGACGAATAATAAGTGGAGTGGTTTTGAAAAAGAAAATAATAATTGTTGACGACCATGAAGTTGTAAGATTGGGTTTAAGAAGCCTGTTAGATCAATATCCTCAATATGAAGTGATTTCTGAGGCGAGTAGTGCAAATGAAGTAATTAAGCAAGTGGACGAACTGGATCCAGATATCATATTAATGGATATTCGGCTGCCTGGCAAATCGGGAATTGAAGCTTGCGAGGAGATCAAGAAAAAAAAGCCTGACATCAAGATTTTAATGCTTACATCATATGCAGAAGATGAGATGCTGTTTTCGTCAATAAAATCCGGCGCGTCTGGTTATGTATTAAAGCAAATTAATTCACAGGGATTAATCCAATCACTGGAAGCTGTTGCTCGCGGAGATGCTTCTTTGGATCCCGCGGTTACACAAAGGGTATTTCAAGAAGTACGCCGCGCAGTTAACCAGGAAGAAGCCGCTTCATTCTCGAGCCTTAGCCAGCAAGAAAAGATGGTGTTAAAGTTAGTTTCTGAAGGTAATACAAACAAAGAAATTGCCCACGCACTATTTTTGGGAGAAGGAACTGTCCGAAATTATGTCAGCAGTATTCTCTCTAAATTAGATGTTAGCAACCGTGCTGAAGCAGCGGCTTATGCAGTTGAACATAATTTAAAGAATTATTTGCATATAAGCTAAAGAAGTGCTAATAGTTTTGGCAGGAAGATAATTAATCCTATTGCTATCGCAAAAATTGCAGAAATTAGCACTCCTGCCGCGCTTACATCCTTAGCTCTTTTTGCTTGCTTGCTGTATTCGGTACTAAATAGATCCACAGTAAACTCGATGGCAGTATTAAACATTTCCGAAATAATTACCATTAGGATTGTTAAAAGTAAGATCAGCCATTCAATAATAGATACCTTAAGCAGTACACCAAAAATTATTACGAATAAACCTATATAAATATGTATACGAAGATTATTTTGACTTTTATAGGCAGTCTTAATTCCAACTAGAGCATTTTGAAAAGAAAATTTAAATCGGTCTATGTCGTTCAATTTCATTAATTATTTATAGCCCCAAGAATATCATCTTGTTTTTCAAACATGATCTTTGCGTCTCTTTTAGTTAAATGATCGTAATCTAGCAAATGCAGTATCCCGTGAACTATTAGTGTTAGTACTTCAAATTCAATGGAGTGACTTTTATCTTTTGCCTGATCAGCTGCTTTTTCCAACGAGATGACAATATCTCCTAAATAAATATTTCCTGTCTCAGGATTAGATTCGCCAGAATAAAAGGATAACACATCGGTGATTTCATCTATTCCTAAATAGGAATTATTTAATTCCTTTAGCTTTTTATTTGAATCAAGAACAATTGTGACTTCAGATTCAGGAATATTTAATTGCTTCAGGGCTTTCTGTGATTTACCATCCAATACATCAATATTTAATTTATTAGAGAACGGGCTGTTTTTTACTATGGTTACCATATGGATATTTTCAAATATTCGTATCTGAACTCTGGTCCGGGTATTTAATTCGGTGATGGTAGGTGTTGCGGAATGTTCGCGTAAAGGATTTAATAACTTTTTGAATATCGAAAAGAGTTAGATCGGCATTATCTAATTGGCCATTTTTGACATAGTAAGCTATTGATTTCTCAACTACAGCAAAAACCTCCTCTATGGTTTCAGGTGATTCAGACCGCATTCGAGCTTCACAGCCATCGGCAAGCATTAACAATGCAGTTTCTTTACTTTGGGGAATCGGGCCGGGATATTGAAATAAACTTGCTTCAACAAATTCTTTTCCTCCAGCGTCTGTGACGGCCTGGTTATATTGATATCTTGTAATTGTTGTGCCGTGATGCTCAAGGATAAAAGCTTGAACTTGAGGAGGTAAACGATATTTTTTTGCCAGCTTAATGCCATCTGTTACGTGCTGAATAATCGTTGCGGCTGTAATGACGGGATCCATATCTTCATGGGTATCCATTTGTCCAGGGGGCTGGTTCTCAATAAAAAAGGAAGGATCAAGAGATTTTCCTACATCATGATAAAGTGCGCCAACCCTGGTTAATAATGAATCACCTTTTATAACTCGAGCCGCTTGTTCTGCCAAGTTTGCTACCTGCAGGCTGTGCTGGTAAGTACCGGGTGCTTTAATTAATAATTCCTGCAGTAAAGGATGATCTGGCCGTGACAGGTCCATTAATTGAAGTGCGGTTGTTTTTCCTAAGGCCTGAGAAAGAAGAAATTGGAACAATAAAGCCAGACTGATTGAGCCTATGCCATTAACAAACGCCGAGCCGATCAGAGACCCTGCACCAGATAAATCAAGATAAGAACTTAATAATCGATAGGAAATAACGATCGCACTACCGCTTATTGACAGAGCCAACCCGGAAATGAAAAATATATTAATGCGCCTTCCACGGCCTAAAATGAAAATCGAAATAGCTGAAGGAATAAAATAGTAAACCGCTAAATCTATTGAATTTGGCTGATTATATGCAGCTAATATGCTCAGCGATAAGGAGGATATTAACCCTGTCTCATAATCAAATACGCTCGAAATTGTTAATCCAAATGCTGCGATAGGGAAAAGGTATGGCAAGATCGTGTGATTAGGGATCACTATCCGGGCAGTAAATAGAAACAAGAAAAATAAAATTGTAATAATTGGCAGTCCATCAATGATGTGTCCCCTGGTTTGTTTTACTCGACGCACATATAAATAATTCATGCTCACGAGAACAATGATAAGAAGGCCTGCTGATACATAATCATATGTTTTATTCTTGGGTTCTGTATAGCCTAGTTCTTGAAGTGCTTCCCGCTTGAGAGCATCAATCACTTCTCCGCTATTTATGATGATTTCTCCAGCAGCATAACTATTGCTAATGGGATCAATTAACTCACGGGCTAAGTTAATCGCTTCAGCAGATCTTTCGTTGCTATATAGGCTGTTTGTTATGATTAGTTGTGAAACCATTTCACTAATAATTAAAGTTTCTTGCTCATTAAATTCAAAACCAATTTGAGGGGATAGATTTCTTTGAATTCCTGAAACCTGTTCTTCGCGAATGGAATTACGCATAACTTCTTCAAGTATAAAAAG